>QWCJ01000617.1_pt1 | contig 11506 bp, 13 predicted proteins | sample 1972501 | NCBI WGS metagenome assembly QWCJ01 (sample SAMN09866711, study PRJNA288562) | Human vaginal metagenome isolate term2_vaginal, whole genome shotgun... | isolation source: vagina | host: Homo sapiens | place: USA: California
GGAAACAAAAGCAAAGATAACAAAAAGGGCTGATACCTCGTGAGAAGTGTCAGCCCTAATTCATAAAAAATGTGGGATGTTTAGCGGACAGTAATAATTGAAAATCATGGAGTATAATATTTTACGGCTTCCGGCTTTGGTGATTGACGAGAAAGTCGTATCAGCCGGGAAAAAGTTATCCCTTGCAGAAGTGAAAGAGTTGATAACCAAATAAAAACGAATTATGAGAAAATTATTTTATCTACTGATTGCAACGTTGGTCTTAGTTTCCTGTGGTAACGGTGCAAAGAAAAAGACCGGAGAAAATCAAGCGGAAGAAATACAGTCTAACCGCATAGAGGTTCTATATTTTCATGGAGCGCAACGGTGTATCACTTGTCGGGCGATAGAAGCAAATACAGTAGCCCTTTTGGATAGCCTTTATTCAAAAGAAAAAGCAGACGGCAGAATTATCTATAAAGTGATAGATATTTCAAAGAAAGAGAATGAAGCGATTGCAGACAAGTACGAAGTGACATGGTCGTCTTTGTTTGTAAACAGCTGGATAGACGGAAAAGAGAATGTAAACAATATGACCGAGTTTGGTTTTTCCAATGCGAAAAATGAACCGGACAAGTTTAAAGAGGGAATTAAAAGCAAGATTGACGAATTGTTAAAACAGTTGTAAGATGGATTTTCTTCAATCGCTATTAGATAACAGTTCTATTCCTGCTATTACAGCTTTTATATTGGGGATCTTAACGGCGGTCAGTCCATGTCCGTTAGCGACCAACATAACGGCAATAGGATTTATTAGTAAGGACATAGAAAACCATCACCGGATATTTATAAACGGATTGCTTTATACTTTCGGCAGAGCAGTAAGCTATACGGTTCTTGGCTTTATTCTTATCCCTGTTCTCCGTGAGGGAGCAAGTATGTTTATGGTTCAAAAAGCCGTAAGCAAGTACGGGGAAATGCTGATTGCTCCTGCGTTAATCATCATTGGAATATATATGCTCGATGGAATAAAACTCAATCTACCGAAAATCAATATCGGCGGTGAAAGTTTGAAAAAGAGGACTAAAGGCGGTTGGGGGGCTATGCTGTTGGGTATGTTATTCGCCCTTGCTTTTTGTCCTACTAGTGGAGTATTTTATTTCGGTATGCTTATGCCCATGTCAGCAGCGGAAACGGGTGGGTATCTCTTACCTGTTATTTACGCTATTGCTACGGGATTACCCGTAATCCTTGTTGCATGGATTTTAGCGTACAGTGTTGCCGGACTGGGTAAGTTTTATAACCGGATGCAAATATTCGAGAGATGGTTTCGTAAAATAGTTGCCATCCTCTTTATTGCGGTAGGAATTTATTATGTAGTAGTCTTTTATCTATAAACATGGAGTATCACTTTAAACAAAAAAACAGTATGAAAAAGATAGAAATTTTCGACCCGGCAATGTGTTGCCCTACGGGTCTTTGTGGAACAAATATTGACCCTGAATTAATGCGTATTGCGGTTGTTATTGAAACATTGAAGAAACAGGGTATCATCGTTACCCGTCACAATTTACGTGACGAACCGCAAGTATATGTTAGTAATAAAACAGTAAACGAGCATCTGCAAAAACATGGGGCGGATGCACTGCCGATTACTTTAGTGGACGGTGAAATCGCTGTTTCAAAAACCTATCCTACCACCAAACAAATGAGTGAATGGACGGGTATCAATCTTGATTTTATGCCAGTAAAATGAGTACTCATCAGCTAATTGTATGGAAATGAAAACATTTAATTTATCAGATATAGATTTAACGAAGTATCTTTTCTTCACCGGAAAGGGCGGTGTTGGAAAAACTTCGATTGCTTGTGCTACTGCGGTAGGCTTAGCAGATAATGGAAAGAAAATACTTCTTATCAGTACAGACCCGGCTTCAAACCTGCAAGATGTGTTTAATCAAACACTGAACGGACACGGCACGGATATTCAAGAAGTACCCGGCTTAACGGTCGTTAATCTCGACCCGGAACAAGCCGCAGCCGAATACAGGGAAAGCGTTATTGCTCCTTTCCGGGGACAACTGCCCGAAAGTGTAATTCAGAATATGGAAGAACAACTTTCAGGATCTTGTACGGTAGAAATTGCGGCTTTCAACCAGTTTTCCGATTTTATCACGGATGCTGATAAAGCAAAAGAATACGACCATATTATCTTTGATACAGCCCCCACGGGACACACGTTACGAATGTTACAATTACCATCAGCGTGGAGTACATTTATTAGTGAGAGTACGCACGGTGCATCTTGCTTAGGTCAATTATCCGGTTTGGAAGAACGCAAAGGTATCTATAAGCAGGCAGTTGAAACACTTTCGGATGCAAACGCAACCCGCTTAGTATTGGTTAGCCGTCCTGAAATCGCACCATTAAAAGAAGCCGCCCGTTCTTCACATGAATTGCAATTACTAGGAATTAAAAACCAGCTATTGGTAATCAACGGGCTTTTACAGCAATTAGATGAAGCCGATAACGTATCGAAACAGATATATGACAGGCAGCAAAATGCCCTGAAACAGATTCCTGCGGAACTGCTGGAATATCCGTCTTATTATGTCCCTTTACGGTCATACAATTTATCTAATATTGCGAATATCTGCCGGATGCTTTACAATGATGATTTGACAAATGATGCGAACTATCAGCCGATTACCGATGCCAAAGGGATGGATGAACTGGTAAACGACCTCTATCAATCAGGTAAAAGGGTTATTTTTACTATGGGAAAAGGCGGCGTTGGAAAAACCACTATAGCCACTGAAATAGCCCTGAAATTAACAAAACTGGGAGCAAAGGTGCATCTTACCACCACTGACCCGGCAAATCATCTGAATTATAACCTTGCTGTTCAGGCTGGCATTACGGTAAGCCGGATTGACGAAGCGGAAGTGTTGGAAGCCTATAAAAACGAGGTTCGCAGTAAAGCTGCGGAAACAATGACAGCCGAAGATATGGAATATATAGAGGAAGATTTACGTTCACCGTGTACGCAGGAAATTGCAGTATTCAGGGCTTTTGCTGAAATTGTCGATAAGGCAGAAAATGAAGTCGTAGTAATTGACACCGCACCTACTGGACACACTTTGTTGTTGCTGGATGCAACGGAAAGTTACCATAAAGAAGTTCAACGTACACATGGCGACACTCCCGCTTCTGTAAGAAAGCTGCTACCGCGTTTGAGAAACCAGCAGGAAACAGAAGTCGTTATTGTGACCCTACCCGAAGCAACACCCGTATTTGAAGCCGAACGCTTGCAAATGGATTTACAACGTGCCGGGATTAATAATAAATGGTGGGTTGTGAATGCTTGCTTGTCATTAACCGACACCAAAAATTCTTTCTTGCGGGCAAAGGCGCAAAATGAATTGGTTTGGATTAAGAAAGTAGAAGAATTGTCAAAGGGAAATGCTGCCCTAATAGCTTGGAAAAATAATTAAAAACATGAAGATTTTAATTCTTTGTACGGGGAATAGCTGCCGCAGCCAAATGGCACATGGCTTTCTACAATCATTTGACAATAAACTGGATGTCTTTTCAGCAGGAACAAAACCTGCTGAAAAGGTTCATCCGATGGCGGTAGAGGTTATGGAAGAAATAGGTATAGATTTAGCCCATAATATCCCTAAAAGTGTAAACCTATATATAGGGCAGGAATGGGATTATGTGATTACGGTCTGCGGTGGGGCAAATGAAAGCTGCCCGATATTTACGGGTGAAGTAAGGAACAGGCTACATATAGGATTTGACGACCCCTCGGAAGCAATCGGAACGCCAGAGTTTATAAACAGTGAATTTCATCGGGTACGGGATGAAATAAAAGCCCGTTTCTATGACTTCTACCTGAACGAATTAAAACCACAATTAAGTTAAATAATTATTGTTATGGAAAAGAAAAAAGGAATTGGATTTTTTGAAAAATACCTGACTATCTGGGTTGCCTTGTGCATCATTATTGGAATTGCCGTGGGACAATGGCTTCCGGCAATTCCGCAAACATTAAGCAAATTTGAATATGCCAACGTGTCTATACCCGTGGCAATCCTGATTTGGTTAATGATTTATCCGATGATGCTAAAAGTAGATTTTCAAAGTGTTAAGAATGTCGGCAAGCGTCCGAAAGGAATAATAGTCACTTGTGTTACAAATTGGCCGATAAAGCCATTTACCATGTTCGGAATAGCTTATTTGTTCTTCTATGTGGTTTTCAAAACCTTTATACCTGCCGGATTAGCCGAAGAATATTTAGCTGGGGCGGTATTATTGGGGGCTGCACCTTGTACAGCTATGGTGTTCGTGTGGAGTTACCTTACCAAAGGGGATGCCGCTTATACACTGGTACAAGTGGCAGTGAACGATTTAATCATATTGGTAGCGTATGCCCCTATCGTAGCTTTCTTGCTGGGAGTTGGCGGCGTATCTATCCCGTGGGACACTCTGTTGCTATCCGTAGGGCTGTTTGTTGTGATACCACTTGCTGCCGGGGTCATTACCCGAATAATGGTTATCCGCCGCAAAGGTGTGGAATATTTCAATAACGTATTTGTTAAGAAATTTGATAATTATACGGTAGGTGGATTGCTATTAACGCTTATTATCCTGTTTTCATTTCAAGGAGAAACGATACTGAACAATCCTCTGCATATCTTATTGATTGCAGTTCCGCTTGTGTTGCAAACAGTTCTGATATTCTTCGTTGCTTACGGTTGGGCGAAATGGTGGAAATTACCCCATGATGTTGCCGCACCTGCCGGAATGATTGGGGCAAGTAATTTCTTTGAATTGGCGGTTGCTGTGGCTATTTCTCTTTTTGGTTTACAATCCGGGGCTGCATTGGCTACGGTGGTGGGCGTGCTGGTCGAAGTTCCGGTGATGTTGATGTTAGTAAGGATTGCCAATAACACACGAAGCTGGTTTCCGACTACAAAATCCCAATAGGGCAAAAATCCTAATCTAACTTTATCGTAAAAAGGCTTGATGCCGGAAACGTTTTTTCCTAACGTTTCCGACATTCTGCCTTTTACAAAAGTCAGAATAAAGATACATTTTTCGGCATTAAGACAACCGTAATTTTTTTTCTTGAGTACTTTTGATGCTGTTTTTGTCATGTAATTTCACAGTGATAATCAGGTCGTATGTCCGGTATCAAGAATCTGTTTACCACCGTCTGAATACGAATTGGAAACAAAACGTTAGAATGGCAATCCCACCGCAAAATGAAGAGTAAAATCGCGTGCAAAGTTTGGATGAATTATCGGATAATGTTCTTTCGTGGTTTCATAAGCCGGATTAATGGCTTTCATGCCCGCATCGAAGCGAAGAATAAAATAATCGAAATTCAAACGCACTCCCAAGCCGTACGACATGGCGATTTGTTTATAGAATTTGCTTAACTTAAACTGCCCGCCCGGTTGCTCCGTATAATTTCTTAACGTCCAAATATTTCCGGCATCTATAAATGCAGCCCCCTCAAATTTCCAAAGCAGGTGCGTACGGTATTCCATGTTCAAGTCGAGTTTAAGGTCTCCCGTTTGATTTATAAAGTCGATTCTTCCGTCCGTTCTCCTAAACCTTCCAGGTCCAAGTTCGCGAACACTCCATCCTCGCACAGAGTTTGGACCTCCCGCGATATAACGTTTTTCAAAAGGTAGCACTTTACTATTGCCATAAGGCCATGCGATACCTATGCTACCATGAAGAATAAGAGAATTTTTAGGATCAAAAAGAAGAAGTTTAGTATAATCAATATCAAATTTTGCGTATTGAGCATATGCGGTATTAAATAACTTATATTGTCCTTGTGAATCTTCCTTGAGATGAAATAAACTTGAAGCTCCGTTTAGAACGTTTCCCGCTGATTCGATTTGCATTCGAATGGCATTATTGTTATTATTATAAACAACAGAAAAGCCCATCTTCATGATAAATAAATCTTCATAGTTATAGCGTAATATAGCATTTCTGTTATTTACATCATCCAAGTAATCTTTCTTAAAGGTCGCACTAATCCAAGGCATATAGACATGGCTTAAATCAAGGACATCAAATTCAAAATTCAAGAACTTCGTTGGTTCTGCCCAATGATACTTCCATGAAGCCGAGAATACACGTCTGTGAAATTCTGGTCTGTTTTGTAAGTCCCAACTAATCGATACTTCGGATGTGGCATTGCTTCTTCGTCTAAATTCTCTTGTTGAAAAAGGTGAGAGAAAACGTGGAAATTTCAGACGAGACAACACGCTGTATTCTTCGTAATTATGATTATCGTATCCTTCTAATCCTGAAATAGCTTCGAATGCCGTTCGTAATTCCAAACTAAAAAGCTCGCTACCTTTAAATAGGTTTCTATTCTGATAAGTTAGCGTAGCGGCAGCTCCAAAGTTTCCAGCTGTATTGGTTCCTTCAGGACGAAAAGATATTGAGTGTGGCTTGTTGTTCGATAGGTGAATATTGGCATCTAAATAATGAATGTGAGAAGGCTTACCTCCTAAAGTCCTACCTAAGATGATTTTCTCAATATCCTGGTGCTCTCTAAACTCTATATTCGTATATCTTATGGCACTCAAACGTGCAAAATTATTATACGTCTTTTGCAAATCGCTTGCAGAATAAAATTTACCGGTCTCGATAAGATTGTTATCCGTGATGATACTATTCCTAAGTTGTAATCCGGTGGAATCGCCCGGGAGTATGTTCACTTTACCGATACGATATCTGGGGTGCAGCGATAATTCTTCTGTACTACTTGCTTTATATTTTGTCAGATGTAAGGTGATATCAACAAATTTAGAACCTTGCACGGAATCGGCAGTATAATAGATAAAATCCTTATTAAAACGATAATATCCAGAATCATTCAATATTTTGGTCAATCTTTTCCTTTCATTATCCAAAGCGGAAACTGTGAACTGACGTGGCGTCCGATTACTCAATTTTGTGTTTAAGTGCGGATTTAGTACCTTTTCCACTATAGAATCTTGAATATCATAAACAAAGCTATTAATCATATAAGGATTGCCGGGATGCAGAATGTAAATAGCTGTCAACTTTTTCCCTTTCACTTTGGTCTGCAATTCCACCTTTGCCTTCATATATCCCATGTTATTCAACGCGGTTTTTAAATCTTCCGCCGACAATCGAGTCTCTAAGGTATCATACACTACGGGTTCCTCTCCCATTTTTCGCAGAGTTTTATTAATCCACTTTGTAGTATCTTGCCCGGATAAGGCATAAATTCCCAAAGGTATTTTAAAGAGCGAGAACCATCTTGAATTAGCTTTCTGTCTGACATACTGTTCAAACTGTAAAGCATCAAAATTCTTTTTATTGGATTTTATCTCCACTTTGTCCAACAAATAGTCTCCTTCACCAACAAACTTATCAGCTGAACAGGAATTCAACAAAAATAAAGCGATAAATAAAATCGGAATGAAAAAAGTCAATGGTTTTGAACGATGCATCTCTATTTTCTTATTTTTGCGCAAATATACTAAAAAGTTAAGGTATATGTAGCTTGGATAAAGAGTTTTTTGTAAATTTGCCATATGATTTCCAATAATAAAATAAAACTTATCCGATCATTAGAATATAAGAAAGGAAGAGAAAAAGCGCAACTATTTGTGGCGGAAGGTCCGAAAGTCGTCAATGACTTATTGGCTTCCGGATTTGAAGCCGTAGAGATCTTTGATGAATTTGAGGATATAAAAAAAATATCTTTTTTGCAACATCCGCAAAATAAGATGGGAATCTTCAAACTAAAGTCTGGAAACATTCGCAGTTTCTCCCCCGAAAAAGAATTGGCAATAGGTATAGATGACGTCCAAGACCCGGGAAATTTTGGAACCATCATTAGGATTGCTGACTGGTTCGGAATTAAACACATATTTTGTTCATTAGGAACAGTGGACTGCTGGAATCCGAAAGTGATTCAAGCCACGATGGGGAGTATTGCGAGAGTTGAAGTTCATTACCTTGACTTGAATGAATTTATAGACTCTCTCCCACCCCATTACCCCATCTACGGAACGGTACTTGATGGAAATGACATTTACAATGAGGAGCTTACACCAAATGGGATTATTATTATGGGGAATGAGGGGAAAGGAATTTCAAAAGAGATAAGAAACAAAATAAACAAGAAATTACTCATTCCAAATTTCTCAAAACAGGAATGCAAAGCGGAATCGCTTAATGTGGCAATTGCAACGGCGATCACTTGCGCTGAATTTAGAAGGAGATAAAAATACGATGGTAATTGAAAATTTAGTAAAAAACAGAAGTATTTCGAGTTGTATATCAGCCGGACATAATCTATGGAATAAAAATTTCATGAGTTTGTGCAGATACACTATATGGCATTTACTCACAACCGCTCTTGCAATGTCTATAACCATCATCCTACTGCTTGAGAGCGTATGGTATTTTTGGCAACCGGCATTGCTCCTGACAGTATTTCTTTTTAGCGCTTTCAATTATAAATCCTTGAGATTTATAAAGAATGTCCCGATGCTTAAAGAAAGACTATCGTTAATCTCAAGAAGTTTTCCCGGATACCTTTCTTTTTCTCTATTGGCGAGCACCATATCGCTAACAATCTATATGATTATTGCCACACCCCTGTTCATATTGTTGTATTGCTATATAGCCAATCAAAACTCAATAATTCAAGGAGATGAAAATTCGCAAACAACCTTTTTTACCATCTTGCTATATCTAACAACTTTCGTCACAAGCGTTATTATCCTCTGCATCCATACTTGGAAATCATTCGCGATAGCGTTCTTATTTGGCAGAATGATGGCAAAAGAAAATGTTGAAAACAATGAGAAGGATACTGCCATTACAGAGTGAGAAATGTATAATTTCCGAACAACATAGGAAAAGGTAGCAGATGACAAAAATAGAAAGACAGAAACAGACCGTGCGTGAGATAATAAAACTTTACGCAATACATAAAAAAGGCTGCAAAGAGCTGACCGGAGAACTGAAAGAGTTGGCTGATTATTGTGATAAACGATTGGAACATTGCCGTTGGGGAGAAAAGAAACCTGCTTGCAAGAATTGCTCATCACATTGTTATGCTAAAGAAAAACGTGAAGAAATAAGAAAAATCATGAGATGGGCAGGTCCAAGAATGTTCTTCTATCATCCGGTGAAAGCAATAAAACATCTAATGAACAAATAAATCATTTGAAACAAAAATTTTATCATGTTGAAACAAAATTTTATCATGGGAAAAGTCCTGACGGCATTACTTGCCTTAATCGGACTCTCATCTTGTGGCTCATCCATGCAAGTAAAGACCGAAAATGTAAACGTAAACGAGTTTGAGGCGATCATTGCCAAGAAAAAAGTGCAATTGGTGGATGTGAGAACACCTGAAGAATACACAGAAGGGCATATTCCGGGTGCTATTAACATAGATGTATTAAATTCAACATTTGAAACCATAAGTAAAAAACAGCTTAACAAAAAGCATATGGTAGCAGTGTATTGTCGTTCCGGAAAACGATCAGCCAAAGCATGCTCCATACTTAATAAAGAAGGATATAAAACAACCAACTTATTGGGAGGATTTATGGCTTGGGAGGAAAAAGACAAGCGCATAGCGAAATAACACCATATTTGCTGAGAACTTGAGTGCAACTTATGATAGAAACCCCATTCTTTTCAGTCAACTATCCATTTTAGCACTCTCGCAAATCACTTGACAAAACAGATACCGGTCCAATAATGTCCTAAATATTCTTCATTCATCCACCCAAAGCTTAGCTTTCACTTTCCAAAAACTTACCTTTTGCACTGCAAAAGGTCATGAATTGGAATACAAAAGCCAAGCTTTTAAATCGCAATTAATATCATCCTGATTATCAACAGATTACAAAGTGTGTTCCCAATATGGTTTTTGTAATATAATTTCATGATGTCGGACAGGTAGAATGTTCGCTGTCAAGCGTCTGCCATACACCACCTGAATGTGAATTGGAGATATACGCCATGTATGATGAGAGAGAAAACACGTCAAGTCTTATGATTTATGCGATGCTTCGTGAGTTGTCGAAAAATATTTAGTACACTATTGATACCCATCAGATGAATTAATATTTGTAGCACTTTGTCAAGTGATTTATTAGAAAAAAATGATGATGACAATAAAATTGAGACAAGGGATATAAATCAATATAAGATGTATTATATTCAGTTTGGATAATCAATTCGCGAATTTAGGGAATTTCCTTTCCCATTTAGGGAAAATCCCTTTAATTGCCCATCTTTTATTTGTTCTTTTGCATTGTAACATCATAGTGCTTTATGCACAAAATTGATTAAACAAGAAAGGAAACATCACTATGAAGAAGTTTTTATTTACACTCGTCGCAGTATTCACAATATCTGTCTCAGCAGATGCAATGAGCTATGAGCAGGCACGCAATCAAGCATTATTCTTGACTGATAAGATGGCATACGAACTCAATCTTACGGAAGAGCAATATGAAGCCGCATACGAAATTAATTTAGATTATCTGATGAGTATCACCTCGGCAGACGATCTTTTTGGAGCATATTGGGCTCAACGCAATTTGGATTTAAGTTATATCTTATTGGATTGGCAATTCCGAACTTATACCAGTGCTGCCTATTTTTACAGACCGCTGTGGTGGGATGCCGGATACTGGCACTTCGGAATTTACGCACGCTATCCCCAGCGCAACTATTTTTATTTCGGCATGCCGAGATTTTACGCCGTCTATCGTGGCGGACACAGCTGGAGAATGAATGGCGGACGTAGTTGGTATAACGGACGTAATCTTTATGGTTCGAGAGGTAATGGCAACTCATTTGGTATGCGAGATAGATTTCAAAGAGGAGATTATCGAGATGGTTTCAACACACTATCGCAAAATCCACAAGACAACAGAAGACGTTCGTTTGGCAATCAACAAAATAGGAACTTTGGAGGAAGTCGCAACTTTGGCAATATAAACGCACCGAGAAGAAGTTCCACACGCACGACTGTGAACCAAGGAACGGGAAATTTCGGATTCAATTCACCCGAAAGTGGAAGATTCGGTGGCAGTCGAAGTGTTGGAAACGGTAATTTCAGACAGGCACCAAGTCGCTCATTTTCGCCTTCAAGAGGAAATCGTTCTTTTGGAACACAAAATAGGAGTTTTGGAGGTGGTACACGTTCAGTAGGTGGTAATAACAATCGCTCCACATTTGGTGGACATAGATAAATGCCAATTTGGATAAGCTGATAAGAATATGTCCCATATGAGCAACTGAATCTTATTATATGATACGTTTTAGCATTTGAACTGCTACAGAAGACACGTGTTTTTATTCATAGGCTTTCAAATGGTACAAGGGTAATAAATAATATTACTGTCCGCTAAACATCCCACATTTTTTATGAATTAGGGCTGACACTTCTCACGAGGTATCAGCCCTTTTTGTTATCTTTGCTTTTGTT
>QWCJ01000799.1_pt1 | contig 11503 bp, 8 predicted proteins | sample 1972501 | NCBI WGS metagenome assembly QWCJ01 (sample SAMN09866711, study PRJNA288562) | Human vaginal metagenome isolate term2_vaginal, whole genome shotgun... | isolation source: vagina | host: Homo sapiens | place: USA: California
CAAGATAGGTGAATTTTCTGACATATCCAAGTGTTTTGAGAACTTTGTTTCTCAGGCACTTGGAGTTCTTACAAGAATTTATGCTGCGGAATTAAGGGATAATAATAAGTTTTATAGAAACTGGTAGTACTTGTATTTTTCGACTAGTAATACTCAATTTTTTTTGTTGTATTGATTAAGTGGAGTAGCGTCGTGAGACGGTGCTTCACTGCTTTTTATGCTGACAGCAAAGCCATATTGCGTTTCTGTACAGCACATTTTTTATTAAGATATTCGCTTGCTAAAGCAGTAAAAGGTTTAATATTATATAAATAAGACCCTTAAAAAGCATATTTATGCTTCAATTGTAATACTTTTGTGGTATAAAACAAAACCCAAAAAATCGTGAGTGGTTTGAAAAGAAAGAAAAGATATAGCATATTTTATGCATGGATACTATTATTAGTATTCATGTTAGCACATATATGCAAAGATCTTGACCTTCATCTTTCGCTGCAACACGTACCCCACCTTAAAACAATAAAGTCAGATGTAAAGGCGCAGGTAAAAGCGTACTGTCCTACCTGTAATTTTACGTGGCAAAAATCAGAATCCGCTAAGAGTGTAACGTTTATCCCTATTCTTATCGGAATACTTATATCGCATTACGAAATAAAAGAGCTCACCGTTTGGCGACCTATTTATTCTGTAAATGCAAATTCCCCTCCATCATTCCTACTAGTCTAAAAGCTTTTTTTAGACACTTGTTATTAGTTTGACTAGCTTCTGTTTGTCTTATATCAGTACGACAACTTGATATTAAGGCAATGGCTTATTGATTATTGAATGTCTAATAATCAGTATATTATCGGGTATTAGTAGTTCAAAAAAAAGACAGAGCAGTACTAGTCAAGCAAAGCTATCAAAACTTTAAAAACAAAAAAAGTTGTTGTTTTAGGAATGAAGAAACACTTTTATATTAGCCTTACCATCATTGGTATTGCTATTTTCACGCTAATTCCTTCTGCTTCAGCCCACACACAAAAGCCCCAACACGGAGTAATTGTGTCCGACTCTACCCATTCGAAAGTTCACCGTTTGGAAGAAGTTACGGTAAATGGAGAAAGGAAATTAGTAAGTAATAACGTTGTTAGTAGCCAAATTAATCAAGCTACGATCAACCGTTCAATAGGGCAATCGCTTGCAACAATGCTGGAGCGCATAAGTGGTGTAAGCTCTATCCAAACAGGCACAACAGTCTCAAAACCCGTCATTCATGGTATGTATGGCAATAGATTGCTAATGATTGTAAATGGGGCACGCCAAATAGGACAGCAATGGGGCGATGATCATGCACCTGAAGTTGATAAAAATAATAGTAATAAGATAGAAGTTGTCAAGGGAGCCGAAGCTGTTCGTTATGGATCGGAAGCCCTTGGAGGTATCATTGTTATGGAGCAAGCTATGCTTCCCTATGAAACGGATTGCATACATGGCAAGGTATTAACAATGTATGGAGACAATGGCAGACGCTATCAGATTGTAGGAAGTGCAGAAGGTGCTTTTCCATTTGCTAAGGATATAGCATGGCGCATACAGTCGACCTATGGTAATAGTGGGGATCAACGTGCTGCAAAATATATGCTAAATAATACAGGTACGCGCGAGTTTGATATTGCGGGAACACTAGGCTATCGCCATAAAAACTTTCGTACGGAGTTGTCTTATAGTAGATACGACCTCAAGCTAGGGGTGCTATTCAATGCACAGATGGGCAATCAAGACTTACTATCGGAGCGCATAGCCCTTGGACGCCCTGTAATTGTTACGCCCTTTACACGCACTATAACATATCCGTTTCAGCATGTAATCCATAACAATGTAACGCTAAAGATGTTTTACAATAACAATCGTTATGGTAACTTTTATTGGCTTACGTCCTATCAAAAAGACGATCGTGAGGAAAACAGAATAAGAAGACAAAACTTATCTAATACTCCCGCAGTAAGCTTGCACTTGCAATCGCTCCAAAACCAATTCAGGTGGCGCAAAGCATATAGTGTTTGGCAAACAGAAGTGGGCGTACAATATGGCTACACCAATCATAAAAACGAACGTGGCACTGGGGTTGTAGCGGCTGCTGGCTACGATTGGACGGGAACGTACTATGGTGGACACCGTTCTTTCAATAACTTCACCTACAATATTGGCGCACAATATAAGGTAAACCAACACTTTACACTCACTTCTAATATAGGGCTCGCATGGCGTGCACCGCATGTTTACGAACTATACAGTAACGGAAACGAACTTGGATCGGGCAGATATGTTATTGGCGACTCGCTGCTAAACTCGGAAAATAGCTACAAGTGGGTTACCTCTGCCGTTTACAAGAGCAAATATGTTGATGTGCGAGTAGATGCCTATCTACAATGGATTAAGAACTATGTATACGACCGCCCTATGCAGAAGAACATTACTGTAATATCAGGTACTTACCCCGTATTCCAATATATGCAGGCTGATGCTTTCTTCCGCGGAGTGGATCTCGACTTACATATTCGTCCTATCACCTTACTCGACTATCACTTTACGAGTTCTATGATTTGGGCTAACGAGAAGAATACGGGTAACTACTTACCTTACATTCCTTCGTTTCGCTTCGATCACAGCCTTGCTTACACTCCTCAACCTATAGGGAAGTGGGCTCCATGGATAGAAATAAACCACCGTTTCGTGGCACAGCAGCATAGGTTCGATCCTAATACCGACCTCATTAACACAGCTCCTCCTGCTTACAACCTATTTGGTTTCGAAGCTGGAGTAAACTGGAATATCAATCATCGCAATACACTTTTCTTCAATATAGCAGGTGAAAATATTTTCAATAAGGAGTACAAGGAATACACCAATCGAGCGCGTTACTACTCGCACGATCTTGGAAGAGACATCCGCATAACACTTGGTTGGAAATTTTAAATCCCTCAAAACAACAACATTAAATAGTAAAAGAAAATGAAAAGAATCATATTTAACACACTTATAGTCGCTGCTCTCGTTATTACAGGAATGACATTAACAAGTTGTACCAGCGACCCAGAGCGCCCTGAAAACGAAATTAACAATAAACACCACGAGGACCCTACCTCTGCTGTATTCACACTCATAGAAGGAACGTTAAAGGAAGGCAAGCTTTTTTCAGCCGACCTTACCCCTAACGATGTTACGCTCGCTGATAGCAAACAAACTATCATATATGCTGTAGATGCTACCCACAGCAAGAAAAAACAAGGTTTCCACATTGACCCTGCTAAGGGAGCAACAAAGTTTGTTGTGAAGAATACAGAAGATAACCCCAACACGGTGTATCTTCTAAAGCTGGATTATTATAATGTAAAACATGAACTTATGAATGATCAGTTTTTCTTAAACCAGCAAGACCGAATACACCAGCACTTCTTCCAACTCTATCAGAAAGACTCAAATGGGATTTCTATTCGTGAAACAGATAAGCGCAAATTGCCTTTCGACTATGTATATGCCGACGAATTTAATAACAGCTTTATAGGGAAAACCAATCCTATGGGCTTCAAGGGCTTTATTGTCTTCAAAGAAAAGGGCAGAAAATTTGAACTTAAAGTAGCATTGATGCACGCTGGTAATGCGAGCAAATTTGACAACAACCATAAGGCATCCGAATTTTATACGCCTTCACCTAGTCAGATCGCAAACTCACTTTGGGACTTTACTGCTGCGCTTCCTATCGAAATTCAAGAATAACTAACGATTAGACAAAAAGGAAATGAAAAATCTATTTCAATACTTATACATACTTGCCGCAAATATGCTTGTGGCTCTTGCGCTAACTGCATGTAGTAGCGATGATTATCTTGGTGTAACAAATGGAGAAGAAGATAAGCAGCTTCCCGAAGTTACTCAAAAACTTTCAGGCCCTATGCCTGCAAGTGTTGAGATAAGAGTAATATATGGTCATCTACATGGTTACACTAGCTTCCACGAAAATCCTCCAATAGAAGGCACCACCTTCCTTAGTAAGAACCCTACCTTTAAGTTTACGCTTAAAGATAACCAGTGGGTACCCGATAAGGCAAACCCTAAATATCTTTATGCCTTTAGTTCTGGTAAAATGTTCAACACAGAGTCTAGCACTCCTTACGCTATAGATATTCATTACTTCAATGAGAAGGGAGAAGATATTACCGAGAAAATGGTAGCCGATGGTAAGGATAAAAAGCTACAACACTTCTTTATTCCAGAGAACATCAAGCCTTTAAAGGATTTTGATAAAACGATCGACAATCCTAATAACAATGAAATATTCCGTTACGATTACATTGACCCTACCCCATTTGGAAAGACGATAAAAAAAGATGGTGCAAAGTATAACGGACTTAAAAATCCTATGGGCTTTAAGGGATATATCACCTTTGGTTACAGTCGCCATACATTTAATCTTGCAATAAAACTAATGGAGGCAAAAAATCAAAAAACAAGTAATCAAAAGGAACTCGATTTTTTCTATAACGACCAAATAGGTAAAGTTGAGCATAATCCACAAAAAATAGCGTCATGGCTTCCTACTTCTGAACAAGAGAAAAACGATCTTTGGTATCCCACTATCAACATTCCTGTTATGGTTTACATAGATTGGTGTGAGGAATATGTAGGCGATGTAAAAATAGATGATGGAAAACTACCTAAGCTTGAAGAACTTTCACCTAAGACACAGCGCTTGGTAAAAACCATTCACGACAATCTTCACATCCCTTATAAAGAAATATTGGAGAACTTACATTATCGACTTTACGGCGATACTGACCCTGAATCGGGTAGCTATTGGTTCTAATAACCAATAGTAATTGAAGAAAAGTAGCAATGTATATCAAATAAAAAACTCAATTTTTTTTTATTGTACTGATTAAGTGGAGTGGCGTCGTGAGATGGTATTCCACTGCTTTTTTTTATATCTATAGCAAAGCTATATCGAATACCTTTACATCAACAAAAAAGCCTCTAGAATAAATTTTCTAGAGGCGGTATAAAAAAAAGTGAAATATTATATTTATAAATGGAGATTATGCCCCATACGATCTTGCTTTGTTTTAAGATAACGATAATCGTATTTATTAGGTGTTACCTCTATTGAAACATTCTCGGTAATCTCCAAACCGAAAGCTTCTAGCCCTACACGCTTTGTAGGATTGTTAGTCATAAGGCGCATCTTATGCACACCTAGATGGCGAAGCATCTCGGCGCCACTGCCATACTCACGCTCGTCTGGACGAAACCCTAAGTGGATATTAGCGTCTACAGTGTCTAAGCCTTCTTCTTGAAGTTTGTAAGCTGCTATCTTGTTCATCAAACCTATACCACGCCCCTCTTGTTGCATATAGATAATAACCCCCTTACCTTCTTTTTCTATCATCTCCATAGCCTTATGAAGCTGCTCGCCACAATCACAGCGACGACTGCCAAGAATATCGCCCGTTGCGCATGAAGAATGAACACGCACTAAGATGCTTTCATCTTCTTTCCATTCGCCCTTAACAAGCGCCATGTGTTCCAATCCGTTGCTCTTCTGTAAGAAAGGTATGAGCTGGAAGTTACCATATTTCGTAGGAAGGTCTACTTTCTCACCCACTTCTATTCCCGCTTCTCTTTCTAAGCGATAGGCTATGAGGTCTTTAATACTGATAATCTTCATACCCCATTCCTTGGCTTTGATCTGAAGATCGGGCATACGTGCCATCGTACCATCTTCATTCATAATTTCCATTAACACACCTGCAGGATAACAGCCTGCCAAACGACAAAGATCGACAGCCGCCTCCGTATGACCAGAACGACGCAGCACACCATTGTCTTGTGCGTAGAGAGGATTGATATGACCGGGACGACCAAAGGTTTCAGGTTTTGCATGAGGATCGGCAAGGGCTTTTATCGTTTCGGCACGATCATGGACAGAAACACCTGTAGTACAGCCTTCTAATTTATCAACAGTAACAGTAAATGGAGTACCTAGCATAGAGGTGTTATCAGAAACTTGGTGAGGAAGATCTAGCTCTACTGCTCTTGCATTCGTAATTGGTACACAGAGCACACCACGCGCATTCTTCAACATAAAGTTCACCTTTTCAGGGGTGATAAGTTCTGCTGCCATAATGAGATCGCCCTCGTTTTCACGATCTTCATCATCAACTACAATGATAAATTTACCTTCTTTAAAGTCTTGTAAAGCATCATCTATACTATTCAACTTATATTTCTCCATAATAATATTACTATTTAAAATTACATTTTTCTATTTATAGTTTTTCCCAATCTCTTCTATAATATTTGTATTTGTAGAAGTGATTTCTTTTAAGTCTCTATACAAACGGAATCTAAAACGCCACATTCTTAGATAGAAGAATATACCTACAGGAACCATAATTGCAGAGACAATGTTCATCCATCTATGTTCAAACGGACGTGTGTGTGCCTTGGTAGCAATGATAGGATATTTGTTTAACTCACCAAGGATAATACGATTTTTGGTGTTGCCTAAATCTTCTATCACTCGCTCTAATATATCGCTTAGCTGCTCTATCTTATGATCAGGGTGGTACTCAAAGAACACTTTTATAGGATTTGGCAACAATGTTAAACGTTTCGCCTGCGCATAACTTCTTATCTCTGCGGTCAATTCCTCTAAGATCTTTGCATCTTCTGCATAATGAGGATCGGAAATCAATACTTCTTTTCTCACAATGTTACGCTTCATACGCAATCCGAAGATACGCATCAAGGCGTTTTTGTACATATCGGCATTGAAAACTGCTGAGTCGTTGTTGGCCTTATAAGTAAAGAAAATTGCCATTGGGATAAGTACCGCTGGCGAAAGTCCTTTACCAAACCATATCGCCCAATCGCCTTGTCGCGACATTTTATATCCTGTATTATCCAAGATATAAAAGATGATAAATACCAGCACACTGATAATAATAGGCAAACCAAGTCCACCTTTACGAATAATAGCACCCAATGGCGCACCTATAAAGAAGAATATCAAACAAGTAAGCGCAAGGGTAAACTTATTAATTTCCTCAATAGCATGTTGCCGAAGCAGCTTATCGCCATCGCTTGTTACCATACTCTTAAACTCAAGATCGCCCACTTCCTGCTGAACATTTGACAGAGCCATATCAACAACCTCTCTACGCTTATCAGCCGAAAGCTTCGTATAAATAGAGTCGATATTAAAGCCTTTCGATTGCGTTAGCGTTTTCACACTCGAAAGTTGAGTTTTATTAAGTTTTGGACGCGGGTAATATAGCTCCTTTGCTTCTTTATAATATGCCCGTCCCACACTGTCGTATACTTGTACTAGCGAGTCTTTGTCGTGTTTTATTTTCGCCAAACTCTTCGTTCGTGCATCATTCGATAAGCCTGCAGCATCGGAAAGACTAAAGTCGTCACTAAAGTCGATTACTATCTTTTTATGTGCAAATGTTTCTCTACGATAAGGCACACTAGCACTATTGCCAATTCCTTGGGAACGCATATTCTCAAACCACTCACCATTCCATAAGTTTAAGATGAGGTGTTTCTTCTCCGCAGTAGATTGAAGCATACCAGAGTCGGCAAGAATAATAGCCTGATCTTCATAACTATCCGTCATACGATACACCATAATATTATATAGATGCCCCGTGTTAAGATCTTTCTTCTCAACATAAAGATTGGTCTGCGGAATACCATCATAGAACACTCCCTCTGGGATTTCTAGTTCTGGACTCTTTTGCTTCATAGAGATAAGAAGCTGATAAATATGCTTCTGGGCTATAGGTGCCACATTGTTCTGAAAATAGAAAGACAGAATAGTAATGAGAATAGTAGTAGCAATTAGCCCACGAAACGATTGAAATAAAGATATTCCAGCCGACTTAATTGCCGTTAGCTCAGAGCTTTCACCCAGGTTGCCATAGGTCATCAATGAGGATAACAATACGGCAAGCGGTAAGGCTTGTGGCACCAACATCAAAGCCATGTAACCAAAAAATTGTGCAAGCACATCTACTGTGAGACCTTTACCAATAAGATCATCAATAGAGCGCCACAAAAACTGCATCATCAACACAAAGAGGCTGATGAAGAAAGTTCCCGTGAAAAGCATGCCAAACTGCTTGGCTATAAATATGTCTAGTTTCTTGAAGCGTAACATATATGAATGGACAAAGACATTTGTCTATCTATCAAGGGCAGCTTGCTACTAGCAAATAGAGCGCAAAATAATATTATGCGCTAGGTTACTATCCCTTATATTAAATGCAAAAGTACATAAAAATATGGTAGAACTAAGCTTTTTTAGTTTTTTTATTCTTCCGCACAAAATAGGATAAACGATTATCGAAACAAAACCATTAAATACCAGTTATAAGGTGCAATCGCTTTATTTTAGAATTCCAAAAGTTGATAATCGAGTCAGTTTCTTCCTCATCCACTTCTTCAGTAATCAGCAAATGATAATTTTCGGCTATCTCATTCTTAGCCATTTCAATGGTTGTTTCACAATCTTCATCGTACCATCTTAGCCGAATACGTTCATTTGGAATTTGCTCTACGACAGTTGCAACTCTTGTCTCATGGTCGCGCAATGGGTCACCCCATATAAATGTCAGCTCATTACCTTCGATACTAACACTATCTGCAATCCATTTGTTTAAGCCTATCACGGTACCTATAAGTGTCCAAACAGTAGTCTTTGATCTAGTTTTCAATTCATAAGCCAAATTGATTGTTTTTGCCATAAGTTTATTTTAATTATGGATATATCTAAATATCGTTTGCAAAAATATAACTTTTTTCGCAGCATAGTACATTTTTTTTGAAATATTTTTTGGTCGTTTCCAAGTTTTTCTATAACTTTGCACTCGCTTTTAAAGCAGTAAAGGATGGCGGGATAGCTCAGTTGGTTAGAGCGTCGGATTCATAATCCGGAGGTCCGGGGATCGTAGCCCCGTCCCGCTACAATAATTATCAAGGAGTTACAGAGCTATCTGCAACTCCTTTTTCTTTGCTAATAAAATGTAGAGGTTACAACTACCCCAAATATCCGTAATACGCAGATTTCCCCTTTATATAGAGCTAGTGGTGAGGAAAAATAGATTTTCTTCCATTCTTTTTTCTGATATAGTTTAATAAATGTGCGTCTGACGAATTACATTAAATAGATAGCAGATAAGCTTTATTTTAGTTAACCTTATCAAGAGATCTTAGTGTTATATCAAAAGGGACGTGGGTTTTCATCAAAACCGACGTCCCTTTTTTATGATTGCTTCCCTATATCTATTAAAGGGATATTACCATAGCGAAAAAGTGTATTCACTTTTCGGGGAAAGTGAATACACTTTTTTCACTACGATAAGGAGTAGTCTTTTATATCATTATTTTCTTGCTTTATTTTTATCAATAAAACAATCGGGGAGACTACTCGAGCGGCTGCGCCACAAACCCGTTGATGCGGACGTAGGCGTTCATGTATACGTCACCACTGTTGAAGCACAGGGCGCAAGCGTAATTACGAAAGCCAGGGCGAGCACTCGACGACCAGTAGGTACCGTCAGAACCAAAGTAGTTAAGCATACCGTTGTGGTAAAAGCCCAACGCAGGGAGGAAGAAATACTTACTAATCTCGCTATCCTTTGGCTTGCCAGATATAGGAGAAATTCTATAATTCTCAGCGTACTCCTCAATGTAAGTAGTACGCAAATCAATACCCTCGTGGTTCTTGTTCTTTAAATCAGAAAGTGTCTTATTATTTTCTTTAGCGATAACGCTGAGCTTCTTAAGCCAAACACCACCAGTATGAGGCTTGCCGAATGCCTTCCACCGAGTTCTCTCATCCCAATGAGCATTGCCCTTCATTACATACCAAGCCACTTCGTTAGCGTTAGGAAGCTCACTAAAGAGAGGATTGACTAAATTGTCGAGAGGACCGCTATTCTCGTGGTACCAACGATTACCATCTGCATTAGACTCTGGATAATTGTTATTTCTTGCACCATCCGTTGTTGGCTGCCAAGGGGCTTTAGAGTCCCATTCGTGACCAAACCAATAGTTCTCCTTTGCATCCCACATATAATAGTTATGACCACCGTAAAGAGCTATAGCACCAAGACTAACGGGAATATCACAAATCTTATTAGCAGCGAAGTTATGTCGTCGATAACTTTTGGTCATTGTCATAACCTTATTTGCCTTAGTGTCTAAGACCGTATATTTCACCTTTAAGCTATGACTGCCAGGAGCGATAACGACATAAAGAGAATTCTTGATGCTTTTAGTTTCTGTATTTTGATCTGCAAGCATAAGACCCTTATCACCTACGTTAAGCGTAATTGTCTTTGAACCGCCAGAACCAGAAAGACCGTCTAGGGTAAGATCATAAGTACCAGCGATATTATTATTAGAGGTTATCTCTATGCGTTGAATTCTATAGTTTGCACGCAGATATTGAGAAGCGATATAGGGAAGGAAGCAAAGATAAGATGCCTTGTGTGCCAAGTCGAACTTGTAACCACTCTTACCTTTCCCTGTATTCTTAGTAGCTTTAGCCACACCGCAATCGCCAGAAGCACCAAAATGCTTCGTATTATTAAAAGCTGTTTGTTTCTGTGTAGCTGCAATAACTACCTTCTTAGGATCAGAACCAGAATGGGTACCATTATAATATACATCGTAAGAAGTATTAGCACCATAGACACCGTTTACTAAGAATGTATTACGAGCTGTTTTATCAGTAATATCGCCTTGGCTCTTGAAAAGCTTATTGTTATCATCCTGCACATAGATGACATCACCTTTCTCCCAATAGAAAGTACCTTTACCACCGATCGCTGGACGCTCCATTGAGGTACGAGTGAGGAAGCCTGGAGCTACGGGTGAGCTTTCAGAAGTACCAATTAGTACACGCTCCATAGGAGCTTCAGTAACAATACCACCAGTAAAGGCTGTAAGCTGACCATTACTAGCAGCTGTGTTCTCTTCGTTAGAGCAGCTATATGTAAGTGCAGACACAGCAATACAAGCTGCGAATGCGATGAATGATTTTGTTTTCATTTTCAACTGTTAAAAAAATAAATTTGTTTTTTATTTTTTGGTTTGGTTGGGTTCTTACTAATAAAGAAAGAATACTTATGCCACTTCTGCCTAACCTTATTCCTCTTCCAAAGGATATTCATCAGGAGCAGCATTCTTATGTCCACCACCGAAAGGACTTCCCACACAAAGTGAAAAATCTACTGCAAAGCAAGCTATGCTAGGACGAATGTAAGCCGCCTTTATACCTGCGGCATCTGTTTCTGTTTTACTCATAACGCTATAAAAATTCTTTATTATTACTTTTATTTTTTGAATATAAAAATCCATAAAGGCAAGATAAAAAGTGCCTTACACGAGCAGGCACGACGCATCGCTGCGCACTAAAGCAGCGTGCGCAGTAAGGGGGATAAGAGAAGATATA
>QWCJ01000618.1_pt1 | contig 11500 bp, 8 predicted proteins | sample 1972501 | NCBI WGS metagenome assembly QWCJ01 (sample SAMN09866711, study PRJNA288562) | Human vaginal metagenome isolate term2_vaginal, whole genome shotgun... | isolation source: vagina | host: Homo sapiens | place: USA: California
TGGCTCCGCGCTGACCTCCAGGTAGAACTTCGCCTTCGGCTCGGTGCCGGACGCGCGGGCGATCACGCGCAGCCCCATGTCCCCGGAAGTGCCCACCAGCCGTACGCCGTCGGTGCGGCTGCCCGCGGAATCCTCGATCGGCCCGGCCTGCATGGCCGCACCCGCGAGCTCTGCCGGTGGGTTGTCCGCCCAGCGCGCGATCAGCTCCTGCGCTTGCTCCGTACTGTCGAAACGTGCGCTGATCTGCGCGGTCCTGAACACCCCATAGGTGGCCTCGATGCCATCCAGCTCGGCGACCAGATCCGTCTCGGCCGCCCACGCCGCCGCGATCAACGCCGTCGCAATGCCGTCCTTGTCCGCCACGATGTGCGGCGCGGGCGCGGTGCCGATCGCCTCCTCGTAGGCAAAGGCCAGCTCACCCGGCCGACCGTCGGCAGCGTGCGCCAGGTTCTTAAAGCCAGTCAGCGTCTCCACGTAGTCCCAGCCCTCGGCGCGCGCCATGCGCCCCAGCAGCTGCGAACTGACCACCGTTGTCGCCACTACAGGCTTTTTCTTTGTGGACGCCCCCACGCCCGCCAGCACCCGGCGCGCCAGCAAGGGGCCAGCCTCATCCCCGCGCAGCATGTGGTATTCGCCATCCGCGCGCTTCAGGCCCAGCATGCAGCGGTCCGCATCCGGATCCAGCGCGATCAGCAGGTCCGCGTCGATGGCGCGGGCTTCCTCCAGCAGCGCGTCGGTGGCACCCGGCTCCTCCGGATTGGGGAAGTCCACTGTCGGGAAGGTCGGGTCCGGCCAGCGTTGCGAGGCCACCGCGTGCACGTTGCCGAAGCCGTTCTCGCGCAAGGCCCACTCCAGGGCGTTACCGCCCACGCCGTGCATGGGGGTGTAGAGGATCTTCAGCTTCCGCCGCGGCGCCAGCTCCGCCTGGCGGCCGGTGGCCACCAGGGTGCCCAGCTCGGTGACGTAGCCGGAGACCACGGACAGGTCTACAGACTTCGCCTCGGAACGGGGGATCTTCGCCGCGTCGGTGGGCTGGGCGGCAATGTGCTCCTCGATTTGCCGGTCGGCGGGGGAGACCAGCTGTGCTCCGCCGTCCAGGTACAGCTTGTAGCCGTTGTCCTGCGCCGGGTTGTGCGAGGCGGTGATTTGCACGCCCACGTCCATGCGCCGGGAGCGTACCAGCCACGCCAACACCGGGGTGGGGGCGGGTTCAGCGATGAGGGTCACGTCGAAGCCTGCACCGGCGAAGGTTTCCGCCGTCGCGCGGGCTAGGGCGTGGGAGGCGTAGCGGGCGTCATATCCCACAGCCGCACGAAAAACTCCGTCGGCGCGCAAGGGGCGCTTTCGCTCCTTGAGCCACGCAGCCACACCGGCTGTGGCGCGGGTGGCGGTGCCGACGTTCATCTCGTCTGGCCCGGGGCCGATCTTGGCGCGCAGGCCGGCGGTGCCGAACTTCAACTGGCTCATAGGTTGTTCACCAGCTCGCCGAGCAGCTTGCCCATGTCGTTGGCGGCTTCCTTGCCCGCCTGCAGAACCTCCTCGTGGTTCAGAGCCTCGCCAGTAACCCCCGCCGCCAGGTTCGTGACCAGCGAGATTCCTAGCACATCCACGTCCGCCTCGCGCGCGGCGATCGTCTCGTAGACCGTGGACATGCCCACCAGGCCCGCGCCCAGGGTGCGCAGCATGTGGATCTCTGCCGGGGTTTCGTACTGTGGGCCGGGCATCATCGCGTACACGGCCTCGCGCATGCCGGGGCGCAGCTTCTGCACCTTGGCGCGCAGCTCGGGGCTGTAGGCATCCACCAGGTTCACAAAGTTCGCGCCCGTCAGGGGTGTCTTGGCGGTGAAGTTAATGTGATCGGCGATCAGCACCGGCTCGCCGACGGTCATGCCCTCGGTCAGGCCGCCCGCGGCGTTGGTCAGCACGATCGTCTGCACGCCCGCGGCCGCGGCGGTGCGGACCGCATGGGCAGTGCGCCACAGCTCGTGGCCCTCGTATGCGTGGGTGCGGCCCAGCAGCACTAGCACGTTACGGCCGCCGATGCGGGCGCTGCGCACCGTGCCGCCGTGCCCCTGCGCGGTGGGAGCCAGGAAGCCCGGCAGCTCCGACATCGGGAACTCCTGCAGATCTTCCGCGCCTTCGCACAGCACGTCGGCGGCGGGGCGCCACCCCGAGCCGAGCACCACGGCACAGTCGTAGGAATCGAGGCCCGTGCGCTCCTTCAGCGCCGCCGCAGCCTCTGCGGCCAGTTCATAGGGATTTGGGGAAGCAGTCATGCCAACCAAGAATACCGCAGGCGCTAGACTAGACGGGTCAGTAAAAGTGAGAGGGACGTGAGTATTCAAGTGCAAGACGGCACACAGGAACGCGCGCAGGAAAGCAGCACCCATTCCGTCGCCCAGTTTGTGCAGAACTGGACGCGGGACAACGCACAGCGGGTCATCGACTGGCGCCGTCACCTGCACCGCAACCCCGAGCTGTCTCATATGGAGACGGAGACCACCCGCTTCCTCGCCGCCGAGCTCGAGCGCGCCGGGCTGCAGCCCGTGGCACTGCCCTCCACGGGTCTGATCGCCGACATCGGCCCCGTCGGCGCGCCCCGCATCGCCTTCCGCGGTGACATCGACGCGCTGCCGTTGCAGGAGGTCACAGGCCTCGATTACGCCTCCGAGGTGCCGGGGGTCATGCACGCCTGCGGTCACGACATCCACACCACGATCGTGCTGGGGCTGGCCGTCGCCCTTGCCGATTTTGTTGACGCCCACGGGGAGGATGCCCTGGGAGTCCAGGTTCGCTTTATCTTCCAGCCCGCCGAGGAAGTCATGGACGGCGGCGCGGTGGACGTCATTGAAGCCGGGGCGCTGAACGGCGTATCCCGCATCTTTGCCGTCCACTGCGAGCCGAAGCTGCGCACCGGCGAGATCGGTGTGCGCACCGGTGCGATCACCTCCGCCAGCGACGTGGTGGAGATCATCCTGCGCGGCCACGGCGGCCACACCTCCCGTCCGCACCTGGCGGCGGATCTGGTGTACACCGCAGGCCTCATCGCCTCGCAGCTGCCGGGCCTGCTGTCCCGCACCGTAGACCCGCGCACCGGCACGGTGCTGACCTTCGGCGCGATCAACGGCGGCTCCACGTTCAACGCAATTCCGCAGGAGGTCCGCCTGCTCGGTACGTTCCGCACCGCGGAGGTTGGAGTGTGGCGTCGTGGCGAAGAAACCTTGCGAGAACTCCTAGAGCACCTGGTGGCACCCACCGGGGCCGAGCTCGAGCTGCGCTACACCAAGGGCGTGCCGCCGGTGATGAACGACGATGTTTCCACCGCCGCACTCGCGCAGGCCGTCAAGGACGTGGATCCGAACGCGCTGAAGGAGGCCCCGCAATCCACCGGCGGCGAGGACTTCAGCTGGTACCTGGAGCACGTGCCGGGCTCCATGGCGCGCCTGGGCGCGTGGACTGGCAAGGGGGAGAGGCCCGACCTGCACCAGCCGGACATCGTGTTCGACGAGCGCGCCCTCGGTATCGGCATCCGCCTGTTCGCCGGGGTTATTGACCAGTTCCGTTAAGGCGCTTCTGCGCGAACTTCATCGCGCTGCTGGTCAGCTGGTGGGTGCGCTGCTTGCGCTCGAACTTCCACTGCGCCTGCTGGGCGCGCTGCTGCATCTTCAGCTCCCGGAAGCGCTGGCGCTCCAACTGCTCCGGGCTGGGCTCGTACCAGGCTCTCGGGCCGACCTTCATGACGTAAAGCAGCACGAAAACCAGCGGGATTAGTAGCAGCAGGATGGCGGAGTTCGCCCACACGCCATTGAAGAGCATGGCCAGGGCGCTGCTGCCGATCACGGTGCTGAGCAGCAAGCCCAGACGCACGTTCCTGCCGCTGCGGTATTGGCGATCGACCTCGTGGGCGGAGTAGTAGGGAACGAGCTCGCGCGAAGCCTCCAGCGGTGGGAGGTCGGTGAATAACTGCGCGAGCTCGCGCTCGGAGCGGGACGTGGTGGCCTGCTGCACGCGCTCCTCGTACTCGGACATGGTGAGCCGACCGTCGGCGAAGTGCTCACCGAGCGCGCTGATAGCGTCGCTACGGTCGACATCGGAGATGCGGATTTCACGGCGGGACGGTTCGTTCATACCTCTAAAGGTAGCACCCGGTGCCTAATCCTCGGTCCAGTTGAACGTCCGCTCCACGGCGCGCTTCCACTTGTCGTAGGCGATCTTGCGCTCCTCCGGGTCGCCCTTGGGGAAGTAGGTCTTTTCCTCCTGCCAGAGGGAAACCAGCTCGTCGAGGTCCCGGTAGAAGCCCACGGCCAGGCCGGCGGCGTAGGCCGCTCCGAGGGCGGTGGTCTCCGAGACCTCCGGCACCGTCACTGGCACCTCCAGCTGGTCGGCCTGGAACTGCATCAGCAGCGAGTTGACCACCATGCCACCGTCGACGCGCAGGTTCTTCAGATCCACCTGCGAGTCCGCGTTCATGGCCTCAACGACCTCGCGGGTCTGGAAGGCCGTGGCCTCCAGCGCGGCGCGGGCAATATGCGCCTTCGTCACGTAGCGGGTCAGCCCCGCGATGATGCCGCGGGCCTCGGGGCGCCAGTGCGGCGCCAGCAGCCCGCTGAAGGCCGGCACGATGTAGCAACCGCCGTTATCGTCCACGCTGCGAGCCAGCGGCTCGATGTCGTCGGCGGTGTCGAAGAACCCCAGGTTGTCGCGCAGCCACTGCACCAGGGAGCCGGTGACGGCGATGGAGCCCTCCAGCGCGTACACGGCGGGCTGGTTGCCAAGCCGGTAGGCGACGGTGGTGATCAGCCCGTGCTCGGACCACTGCGGCTCGGTGCCGGTGTTCATCAGCAGGAAGTTGCCGGTGCCGTAGGTGTTCTTCGCCTCGCCCTGGTTAAAGCACACCTGGCCGAAGGCTGCGGCCTGCTGGTCGCCCAGGATGCCAGCGATCGGCACGCCTTGCACCGGCCCGCTGCGGCGGACCTTCCCGACGACCTCGGAGGAGCTGACGATCTCCGGCAGCATGGATTCCGGCACGCCGAACAGCTCGCACAGCTCCGGATCCCACGTCTGGGTTCGCAGATCCATCAGCATGGTGCGCGAGGCATTGGTGACGTCCGTAACGTGCCGGGCATGGTCGCTGCGCCCCGCCTTGGACTTCTTGTGCGAGCGGCGGGTGAGCTCCCAGATCAGCCACGAATCGATGGTGCCGAAGGCCAACTCCCCGCGCTCCGCCTTCTCGCGGGCGCCATCGACGTTGTCCAGGATCCACTGGATCTTCGGCCCGGCGAAGTAGGTGGAGGCGTTCAGGCCGGTGCGCTCGAAGATCATGGTCTTCTGCTCCTCGCTCAAGGAGCTCACGATCTTGTCGGTGCGTGTGTCCTGCCACACGATGGCGTTGTAGATGGGCTTGCCGGTGGCGCGGTCCCACACGACGGTGGTTTCGCGCTGGTTGGTGATGCCCACCGCTGCGAACTCTTCCACCGGGATGTCGCGGGAGGCCGCCGCGTCCGCCATCACGCGCCGGGTGTTGCGCCGGATCTCCTCCGGGTCGTGTTCCACCCAACCGGGGCGCGGGAAGATCTGCTGGTGCTCCATGTGGCTGGAGCTGATGATCTTGCCGTGCGCGTCAAAAATGATGCAGCGGGTAGATGTGGTCCCCTGGTCGAGCGCCAATACGTAGCCCCGCTTGGAGCTTTTCCACTTAGCCAAGGTCCCGGTCAGCTGGTTCGTAAGGTTTTCTACCACTCAGTCTTCTGTGTCCTCTGTGTCCTCTGTGTCCTCTGTGTCCGCTGCGCTATCTGCATCATCAGCGGCCCGCTTACGCTGGTTCGCAAACGCCGCCAGAATCAGAATCGCTACGCCCGCAGCGCCGCACAGCATCGTCACCCACCGCAGTGCCTGCAGGGTGCCGGAGGAGTACTTGGAGATGTAGATGTTGCCCTGGTCGCAGGTGTACTTGGCGCCCTCGATATCCTCGGTGAACTTGATCGAGGTGTACACGCCCTTGTTCTTCGTCAAGGGCAGGGACACGTCGGAGATCTCCAGGTCATCCTGGCTGAACTTTAGATCCGCGGCCTCGATACGGTCGACGAGCTGCTTGCCCTCCTTATCGACCAGGGTGCACTCCTTCGCGGTCAGGGCGTCCTCGTCGGCCAGTAGGTAGTACTCCTTGCCGGCCTGTACGTCGTAGCCCTTGCCGAAGTCCTTCACACCCACCAGCGAAACGATAGCGGTGATTACGGCGACGATCAGCAGTCCAAGGCCGAGGAAGATCATGCCCTTCGGCGTCTTCCTTTCGAAGCTGTTGGCCTGCTCAGCGGTAGTTTCAGTCATGGGGGTGCGTTTCCTGTCTTGTCTATTCGTTCTCAGTAGAGCTGTCGTCCTTCAGCTCCATAAGTGCCTGATTCTTGGTGACGCCATCGCCGCCTCCGACGCTCAAGGACTGCACCACACCGGACTTGTGCGCCTTGACGGCGTTCTCCATCTTCATTGCCTCGAGCACCAGCAGCACGTCGCCCTCGGCCACTTCGTCGCCTTCCGCGACCTCCACCTTGATCACGGCGCCCTGCATCGGGGCGGCCACCGTGTCGCCGGTGATGGCGATGTCCGCGGCATTCGCGCGGCTCACCGAGCCGCGGCCCGCCAGGATCTCGCCCGGCACCAGCACCTCTACGCGGCGCCCGTCGACCTCCACGACCAGCTTCTCCTTCGGCAGCTCGCCCTCGGCGGCAGCCGCGAGCGGCTCCTCGTAGGCGGGCAGCTGGTTGTCCCATTCCTCTTCGATCCACCGGGTGTACACGCGGTAGTTGCCGTCCTCGGCGACGAAGGCCGGGTCGGTTAGCGCGGCCTGGTGGAAGGGGATAACCGTCGGGATGCCCTCGACCTCGTACTCTTCCAGTGCCCGCAGGGAACGTTGGATCGCCTCAGTGCGGTCGGCGCCGGTGACGATGAGCTTGGCCAGCATGGAGTCGAACTGGCCGCCGACCACCGCGCCGGTTTCGATGCCGGAGTCCATGCGCACGCCGGGACCGGCGGGCTCGCGGTAGGTCTGGATGCGGCCCGGGGCCGGCATGAAGTTGTTCGTCGGGGCTTCGCCGTTGATGCGGAACTCGATGGAGTGGCCGACGATCTCCGGATCCTCGGTGCGGGACAGCTCCTCGCCGCGGGCGATGCGGAACTGCTCGCGCACCAGGTCCCAGCCGGTGACCTGCTCGGTGACGGGGTGCTCCACCTGCAGGCGGGTGTTGACCTCCAGGAAGCTGATCAGCCCGTCGGAGCCCACCAGGTACTCCACAGTGCCCGCACCGTAGTAGCCGGCCTCGCGGCAGATGGCCTTGGCGGAGGAGTAGATGCGTTCGTTCTGCTCGTCGCTCAAGAACGGCGCGGGGGCCTCCTCGATGAGCTTCTGGAAGCGCCGCTGGGCGGAGCAGTCGCGGGTGGAGGCGACGATGACGTTGCCGTGCTTATCGGCCACGACCTGCGCCTCCACGTGGCGGGCGCGGTCCAGGTAGCGCTCCACGAAGCACTCGCCACGGCCGAAGGCGGTGATTGCCTCGCGGGTTGCGGACTCAAAGAGATCTGGGATCTCGTCCATCGTGTAGGCGACCTTCATGCCGCGCCCACCACCGCCGAAGGCGGCCTTGATGGCGATCGGAAGTCCGTGGCGCTCTGCAAAGGCGGTGACCTCTGCGGCATCCGCGACGGGTTCCTTAGTGCCCGGAGTCATAGGGGCGTCAACACTAAGAGCAATGTTTCGCGCAGTGACCTTATCGCCGAGTTTGCGAATGGCCTCCGGCGGCGGGCCGATCCAGTTCAGCCCCGCATCCACGACCGCCTGGGCGAAGTCCGCGTTCTCCGACAGGAAGCCGTAGCCCGGGTGGATCGCGTCGGCGCCGGACTTGCGCGCAGCACCGATGATCTTCTCGATGTCCAGGTAGGTCTCCGCCGAGGTCTGGCCGCCGAGAGCCAGCGCTTCGTCGGCCATGCGTACGAAGGGTGCCTCTGCATCCGGGTCCGCGTACACGGCGACGGTAGCGATGCCCTCGTCGCGCGCAGCCCGGATGACGCGCACTGCGATCTCGCCACGGTTGGCGATCAGTACCTTCGTCAAGTCAGCGGCGGTGCTGGAAGTCACGGACAATCCTTTCGGGTTATTAGTTAGGGGTTAGTTAATGAGGCTACACGCCCCGGTTAGGCGCGTTCGATGGGCACGCGCATCATGTTTCCCCATTCGATCCACGAGCCATCGTAAACCCGCACATTTTCCCACCCCAAGAGGAAGCGCAGCACGAACCACTCGAGCGCGGCCCGGGCACCGTTGTTGCAATAAACAACGGTCTCACGGTGAGGGTCCAGCTCCAGCTCGGCATGGATGGCCTCGATGGCCTCGGCGGGGCGGAAGCGCGAGTTGGCCAGCAGCGAGGAGTCGGCGCGCAGGTTCTTGGCCCCCGGCACGTGCCCGTTGCGGCGGATCGGGTAGCCGGGCAGGGTTACTTCGCCGGTGTACTCCTCGGCGTTGCGCAGGTCGATCACCTGGGTGCCGTCGAACTTCGTGCGCAGCTCGTCGACGAAGATGCGGTGGGTGTGGTCGTTTCGGTGGGAAGGAACTGAGTAGACGGGGCGCGGCGAAACCTCGTCGACGGCATAGGAAATCTCGCGTTCCTCTTGCATCCAGGCGTCTCGCCCGCCGTCCAGGATCCGCACATCCGGGTGGCCGAAAAGCTCGAAGACCCACAGCGCGTACACGGCCCACAGGTTGGCGTGATCGCCGTAGAACACCACTGTGTCCTCCCGGGAGATACCCAGGCGCCCCATGAGTTCCTCGAATTCCTTTGGCCCGATAAGGTCACGCCACACCGGATCCGAGAGGTCTTCGTACCATTTCAGGCGCACGGCGGTGGGAATGTGACCAATATCGTATAAAAGCGAATCGGCATCCACCTCGACGACCTTGAGGCCGGGAGTCCCCAGCTTTGCGCCGAGCCAAGCGTTCGTGACCAGCTTGTTTGGGTGCGCGTACTGCTTGAGTTGTGGGCTAGGGTCGAATTCGATTCCCATGAAACACCTGCCTTTCGATCGATTGAGAGTCTAGCGCCTTCTTGCCAGCCTTTCTCACACTGCCGCCCGGGCTGGCTCGCCATAGAATTAAAGGTGTTGGCTAAACGTGGCCACGCGCACTGCATTTTTTACTTCCAGAGCTAGGGGAAACCGTGCACAAGAACATTGTTGTCTTTGAGGTTCAGGGCGGAAACGACAAGGGTGAGGACGGCCACCGCCGCGACACCATGCCCATCGTCGAGGCCATCCGCGAGAAGGGCTGGGGCGCCGAGGTTGTCTACTTCGACCCGGAGAAGGCCAGCGAGATCTACGAAGACGTTGCCGCTAAGTACGACGCTTACATCTCCCGCGTCAACCCGGGCCACATCCCCGGCGGCGAAAAGGGCTACTTCGACATGCTGACCAAGCTGACCGAGGAGGCCGGCCTGGTGGGCATGTCCACTCCGGCTGAGATGATGGCCTACGGCGCGAAGGATGCGCTGGTGAAGCTGAACGACACCGACCTGGTGCCGGACGACACCGCCGCCTACTACGACGTCGACTCCTTCCACAAGACTTTCCCCACCTCCCTGTCCTACGGTGAGCGCGTGCTGAAGCAGAACCGCGGCTCCACCGGCTCCGGCATCTGGCGCGTGCAGCTGGAGGACAAGCAGCTGGCCGAGTCCATCGAGCCGGGCACGGCTCTGCCCCTGGATACGAAGCTGAAGTGCACCGAGGCAGTCGACAACCACACGGAGGTCCGCGAGCTGGGCGAGTTCATGGACTTCTGCGACCAGTACATCGTCGGCGACAACGGCATGCTGGTGGACATGCGCTTCATGCCGCGCATCGTCGAGGGCGAGATCCGCATTCTGCTGGTCGGTCCGCACCCGGTGTTCGTGGTTCACAAGAAGCCGGCCGAGGGCGGCGATGCGTTCTCCGCAACCCTGTTCTCCGGTGCGAAGTACACCTACCAGAAGCCGGAGGAGTGGCAGGACCTGGTGGACATGTTCGCCGCGGCCCGCCCGGTCATCGCCGAGAAGCTGGGTGGCGACAACATCCCGCTGATCTGGACTGCCGACTTCATGCTGGCCGATGACGACGAGACCGGCGAGGACACCTACGTCCTGGGCGAGATCAACTGCTCCTGCGTGGGCTTCACCTCCGAGCTGGACATGGGGATCCAGCAGCTGGTTGCCGAGGAGGCCATCAAGCGCGTGGAGGCAAAGCACGCTTAAGCGCGTCAGCGCAACACTGACGTTTTGGCGTCAAAAAATATTTGTTTAACTACATAACCCGTCGCGGGGCGTTAGAGTGAGGCGCATCACAGCCTCAATTCCCGAAAGGATCTAACCCCCGCGATGATTAACCACGACGTTCGCGTCCACCCCTCTGCCGACGACTTTCCGCAGGAAGAACACCTCGCATGGAAGGTCGCGCAGGTCGCCGCCGACCCGGTCGAGGTGCCGCAAGACACCGCGGACATGGTGGTCAACCGCATTATCGACAACGCGGCCGTCGCTGCCGCTTCCATCCTGCGCCGCCCAGTAACTTCGGCGCGCACCCAGGCGTTGTGCCACACCGGGCCCAGCGCCGTTTTTGGTACTGACGCCACCGTCTCCCCCGAATGGGCCGCCTGGGCCAACGGCGTAGCGGTGCGCGAGCTGGATTTTCACGATACTTTCCTGGCCGCCGAGTACTCCCACCCAGGTGACAACATTCCCCCGATCCTGGCCGTAGCGCAGGCGCGCGGGCTGGGCGGGCGCGACCTGATCCGCGGCATCGCCACCGGCTACGAGATCCAGGTGGACTTGGTCAAGGGCATCTCCCTGCACAAGCACAAGATCGACCACGTCGCACACCTGGGGCCGTCCGCGGCCGCGGGTATCGGCACGCTGCTGCGCTTGGACCCGCAGGTGATCTACCAGGCCGTCGGCCAGGCGCTGCACACCACCACGGCCACGCGCCAGTCTCGCAAGGGGCTCATCAGCTCCTGGAAGGCCCACGCCCCCGCTTTCGCCGGGAAGATGGCGGTGGAGGCCGTGGACCGCGCCATGCGCGGCGAGGGTGCCCCGGCCCCGATCTGGGAGGGCGAGGATGGCGTGATCGCCTGGCTGCTGGACGGCCCGGACGCCCACTACGTCGTACCCCTGCCGGAGGCGGGAGAGCCCAAGCGGGCGATCCTGGATACCTACACCAAGGAGCACTCCGCGGAGTACCAGTCCCAGGCGCCGATCGACCTGGCCCGCCGCATGCGGGACAAGATCGGGGACCTCAGCCAGGTGGAAAGCATTGTGCTGCACACCAGCCACCACACCCACTATGTGATCGGCACCGGCTCGAACGATCCGCAGAAGTTCGATCCAAAGGCTTCGCGCGAGACGCTGGACCACTCTGTGATGTACATCTTCGCCGTCGCCCTCGAAGACGGCGAGTGGCACCACGAGCGCTCCTACGCCCCCGAGCGCGC
>QWCJ01001165.1_pt1 | contig 11453 bp, 3 predicted proteins | sample 1972501 | NCBI WGS metagenome assembly QWCJ01 (sample SAMN09866711, study PRJNA288562) | Human vaginal metagenome isolate term2_vaginal, whole genome shotgun... | isolation source: vagina | host: Homo sapiens | place: USA: California
TGTAGTTATCAGTTTGGAGATCCGTGTTCAGGTGATCTCAAGGCTGCTTCGAATATCTCCTCCGAGTTGTAAGGAATGAAGCCGTTGAAGAACGCACATCTGAAGAAGCGCGTCATGGCCACCCTGGTTTCCGCCACGGTGGCTTTTGGTGGCGTAACGGTCGTAGCTCCGACCGCTGACGCTGACGAGCGAGTAACTAGCGAATATTCCGCGCTGCCGAGCGACGCTAACAAGGCTGCACTGCAGTACAACAAGGGTGCCAAGCTCAAGGGCCGTATGGACATGCTCCAGACCCAGTACGGTCCGGGCTGGTGCATCGACGCTGCGCTGCCGGGTCCGAGCCTGGATACCCAGTACGAGGTCCGCAAGCTCGACGGTGTTTCCGGTCTTTACGGCTTCAACCTTGTTTCGGGCGGCAGCTTTGATATCCACCCGGACATTGAGAAGGCTTCGATCAGCCTGACCAAGTTGATGCTGGATGATTACTACGCTGGCCGCCACGAAGAGGTCCGTAAGAAGGCCCTGGCCATGCAGGCACTGGTGTCCAACAACCAGGAAGTTCTCGACCAGATCCGTGGTTACATTACTGGCGACATTAAGCCGCGTTGGGCTGCTTATGGTTTCGGCTGGTCCAACAACCCGCCGAAGCTGACCGCCGCAGAGTTTGAGAGCTGGACCGGCTTCAGCATCCGCCGCACCGCCACCGCAACGGTTGGTCAGTCGGATTTCTACCTGGTGAAGAACTCCGCGAAGTTCAACGCGCTGAAGGTGAACCCGGGCGAGTACGTCACCGTCCTCGTTCCGCTGAACTACAACATCTACCAGGATGTTCTCCGCGACCCGACGAAGCAGCGCATCCTCATCATCGCGCAGCCGGGTCTGGACAACTACCAGCCGGACGTGATCCGCGAGACGGTCACCAAGACCGTTTCTCCGCAGGAGACCAAGACCGTGACCTCGACGGTGCAGTCGACCGTCACCGAGACGGAGACTGTGCGTCCGGGTAACGCAACCGTGACCAAGACGGTGGGCGGTACCGCGACGAAGACGGAGTACATCCAGCCGATCGTCGAGAAGACCGTGACTGAGACGCCGGAGGAGCTCACGGTTACCTCCACCCGTCGTCCGGATGTGGTCACCGCAACCGCGAAGACCACGCTGCCGACCAAGGTCGAAACCGAGACGGTGACCGCTCCGCAGAAGACCGTCACCGTTGAGCAGGTTGAGCCGGTGACTGTCACCGAGACCACCACGGCCCGCGCAACTGACACCGTCGAGGGTGCAACCGAGACGGTGACCGTCACCAAGCCGGCCACTACCGTCGTCGAGACCGTGAAGCGGAGCGGTGCCCCGCGCACCGAGACTCAGACGGTGACCGCTGAGCCGTCCACCAAGGTTGTTGAGACCACCGTGGTGAACAAGAACTACAAGACGGTTGAGCGCACCTCCACTGTTGAGCGCTACACCCGCCACTTCACCTACGCTTTCGCCTTCGAGGGCAACGAGAAGTCGCAGATCATCGACGTTGACAAGCTCGGTGACTGGAAGCTCGAGATTATCGACGACTCCAACGGTCTCGTTGATATCCGCAAGGTTGAGCGCGACGGCAAGTACGTCATCGAGATCGTGCCGAAGCGTGAGGGCAAGGGCACCGTTCGTTTCGTCATTACTGACGGCGAGGGCAATCGCCACGAGTACACGGTCAACATCGTCAACGAGAAGACCGAAAAGGTCACCGTCAACGACGTCACCGTGAACAACCACTTCTTCAACGTGGGTGTCTCTAACATCGACCAGACCATCACCGTCCCGGCTGGCTGGGACTACAAGGTTGACGGCCCGGGCGAGCTGGTGAAGGTTGAGGGTTCCTCCAACCAGTACAAGCTGAAGGTTGTTGATGGCCTGTCGCAGGACCAGATCAAGGTCACCGTCTTTGAGAAGGTCAACGGCAAGCCGACCGGCGCTGAGAACAACTACATCTTCCTGATCAACACCGGTTCCACCTACACCCGCATCATCGGTAACCTGAACTCCTACGTCCTCGAGGTCAAGGATGTGGAGCAGAAGCCGGAGATCGTTAAGGGCGCTGACAAGATTGAGAAGATCGAGAAGCGCGGCGACTTCTGGGTTGTCACCCCGAAGAAGGACGCAACCGGCGATGTTGTGATCAAGGCCGTTGACAAGGACGGCAAGACCCACACCTTCAACCTGAAGATCGAGCACGGTACGAACGTTTCCGTGGACAACGTCACCCGCCTGATGGACGAGGGCGACACTGTCACGATCGACTACAAGGGCGACACCTCCGATCTGACCAAGGAGATCGTCTCCGAGTCCGGTGAGTGGAAGTGGGACGAGCAGGACCCGTGGAAGGTCACGAACGTCACCAACGGCACCCTGGTCTTCAACGTGTACAAGGAGACCGATAACGGTCGCGTCCTGATTGGTACCTACACCTTGGTCGCCAAGGTGAAGAGTGACACCAAGTACCCGCCCGCCAAGGTCAGCCAGGATGTGCTGGACCGCAACACCGTCACCCTGACTCGCGGCACCCCGGGTAACAAGTTCGAGGTCAAGGAAGGCGAGGATCTCTTCGACAAGGAAGTCGATGAGAATGGCAACTGGAAGGTCCTGCCGAAGTTGGGCACGGACGGCAAGATCGTCATCGTCGAGAAGTTCGGTGATGACGAGCTCGTTGAGTACACCATCAACGTCACCCCGAGCAAGATCGACGAGGTGCGCAAGAACGTCAAGTCCGGCGCAACCGTCGGTATCACGGGCGACAACCTCAAGGTCACCAAGGGCAATGAGCTGCTCGATGGCGGCGACATCAAGAACAACTCCCTGAAGTTCGTCGACGGCGCCAACGGCGAAGTGGTTGTTGAGGTCCTTAACTCCCGCGGTATCGCGTACCAGCGCTACATCTTCGTCGTGACCCCGCAGGGTGCACGTGAGGAGAAGTTCGAGCTCACGCCGAAGTCCGAATCCTCGATCACCATGAACTCCTCGGAGTTCACCTACGAGGTCGAGGGTGATGTCATCGACGTCAAGCGCGAGGGCGATACCCTGCTCGTCACGCCGAAGGACGGCAAGACCGGCACCGCAACCGTTGTGATCAAGTCTGGCAACACCGTTGTTGAGCGCTACATCTACACGGTTGTTCCGGGCAAGAACGGTGGCAACACCGCGTCTTCCGACGACTACAAGCTCAGCGTTGACGGCCGCTTCACCATCACCCGCATCAACAACAACCCGATCGAGATCATCGAGGGTAAAGAGTGGGTCGAGTATGACGAGGAAGACGGCAAGTGGATCCTCGTGCCGAAGGGCCCGGAGTCCATCGGCAAGACCGTGAAGGTCATCGAGCGCCGCGGTGATGTTGTGGTCCGCCGCTACAACATCGAGGTCCTCCCGGAGGGCAAGCAGCTGAACTTCGAGGAGTTCCGCACTGTTCTGTACAAGAACATCAAGGACTCCGTCGACTTCGGCGAGAAGTACACCTACAAGGTTGTTCACGGCAAGGATCTGGTGACGGTCACCGAGCCGGAGCCGGGCAAGCTCGCCATCGAGGCACAGCCTGGCAAGCGTGGTCTGGCACAGATCGAGATCCGCGATCCGGAAGGCAACCTCGTCCGCGTCGTCGATGCTGTCATCCCGGACACCTCGGAAGGCGAGCTTCCGAAGCCGCGTCCGTCGATCAAGCCCAACCCGGGCAAGGAGGGCAGCTACATCGTTGACTTCGAGGGTGGCTCGAACAACGTTGAGATCAACATCTGCACCGGCGACGGCAGCTGCACCATCGTCCCGAACAACAAGGTTGTGGACAAGGGCAGCCACCTTGAGGTCGATCCGGGCAAGGTTCCCGACGGCAGCAAGCTCGTCGTCGTTCCGATTGAGAACGGCGTCCGCAGCGATAAGCGGGAAGACTACGTCGAGATCGACCTTGGCGTTGACCTCCAGGGCAACAAGACCGAGAAGGGCTCCTCTGAGCTCGACGGCAAGTGCATTGCCTCCATCGTCGGCCTGTCTGCGCCGCTGCTGCTGGCCATCCCGCTGGGTATCCTCTCCCAGGTTCGCATCCCAGGCCTTGAAGGTCTGTCCGCTCAGGTGAACGACGCCATCCGTCAGGCGAATGACCAGATCCAGCGCGGTCTGGGTATCTACAACGAGGACCGTTCTCGCCGCGCAGCTGGCTTCCAGGGTGCGTTCAACGTCGCCAACCCGGAGATGCTGAGCCTCGCCGCTGGTTCCCTCGGCGCAATCACGCTCGGTCTGTTCCTGATCGACGGTGTGCTGCGTGCCTGCGGCCAGGGGGAGATGACCTCGTCCTACAAGATCGGTGAGGCCACCGGTCAGGAATGGATGATGTACGGTTCCTCCGGCAAGAGCTCCAAGGACCAGGCTGAAAAGCCGTCCGAGGAAGCTGGCGCAAAGGACAAGAAGGACGAATCCAAGAAGTAAATCGTTCTGATCCCTGAAAGCCCGAAGCCGACTTGGCTTCGGGCTTTCGGCGTTCTTTGAGGATTTGTTGAACAATTGCTCGGATTGTGGTGAAAATCACCTTACGGTTTTCTTCCTGAGTACTGTCTAAACGTCCAGTTCAGAGGGTCAGGTTTCTAAGTTTTTGGTGTTGATCTGGCGTTTTGGCTTTCTGTAGGGGGTTTCGGACTATTCTCCAAGCCGATATTGCGCTTAAATATGTAGTTATCAGTTTGGAGATCCGTGTTCAGGTGATCTCAAGGCTGCTTCGAATATCTCCAGGCAACTGCTGCAACCGTCGCAGACTCTTACCTCACGGTGAACGCCTACGAGAAGATGAGTGAAAAGGAACTTCACGAATACTTCGAGGCCGTTAAGAAAAGCAAGAACGAGCGAAACGGTTCGATCGGCCTGCTTCCGACCGAGTACGGCAACGGTTGGTGCATCGACTGGGGCCTGTCGAACCCTTGGGACAACACCAAGGCGGGCTACGAAGTCCGCAAGCTGACCGGTGCTTCCGGTCGTTACGGCAACGGTGAGTACATCGACGAGGACGTGCGCTACGCAGCGATCAACGTCGTCACCAAGCTCATGGAGGACTACCAGAAGCACAAGGAAGGCGAGGATAGGACCCACGCCATCAAGGTCAAGACCACCGTGCTTCGTGCGCTGCTGGGCAACGACCTGACGTCCCTGAACAACGTTCGTGGCGCGATCTATGACGGCCGTCCGGACACCAGCGACCCGGGTGACAAGAACCCGGTCACTGTTGACGGCGCTCAGTTCCGTGCACTTACCGGCTTCAGCCTGGTGCACGTCACGGTGGACACCAAGAGCGGAAAGCCGAACTACGCTCTGGTTCCCGACCGCAAGATCCTCGATGGTTTCAAGTCGAAGTACCCGAAGAACGCGTACGTCACCATCATCGTCCCGCGTAACTACAACTACACGATGACGCGTCGTCTGAACCTGACGTTCCAGCGCATCATTCCGAACGAGCAGCCTGGTCTGAACCCGAACAAGAAGGAATGGGACGGCAACGTCACCATCACCAGCTACACCACGCCGCCGGAGACCACCGTTACCACCACGGAAACGTTGCCACCGAGCACCGTCACCGAGACGATTCCGCAGAATCCCGTTAAGACCACCACGACGAGGACTCTGCCGGCAACCACGATTACCTCTACGCGTACCCTGCCGCCGGTAACCAAGAACGAGAAGACCACGGTCCCGGGTAGCACCGTTGTGACCCGTACAACCATTCCGGGCAGCGAAGTCACCACGACGGTGACCCCTCCGCCGCTGACCAACAACGTCACCACTACCGTCAACGGCACGCCGAAGACGACGACCACGGTGGTTACGCCTGAGCCGTACGTGACCACGGAAACCAAGCCCGGTAAGCCGTCCACCATCACCGAGACCGTCACCGAAGTAACCGAGACGATCACGCGTGAGCCGAGCACGGTCACCGAGACCACGTGGACCACTCCGGTGAAGACCACCGAGAAGAACGTTCCAGGCACCACCGTGACCACGACCAAGGTCGTCACGCCGGCGCCGGTCTCCGTCACCGAGACCGTAACCCACGTGGAGAACTACTACCGCGAGAAGGTCTACGAGAGCGTCAAGGAAGTTCGCGAGTACTACCACTTCGCTGGCTTCATCAAGGGTGAGAAGTCCAAGGACATCGAGGTTCCGAAGGAACTGGGTGGCTCCTGGACCTTTGAGGTCACCAAGGGCAAGGACATCGTCATTGTTGAGCGCACCGAAGAGGGCAAGCTCAAGATCACCCCGAAGCCGGGCTTCACGGGTGAAGGTGACGTGGAGATCCTGATCACCGACGACCAGGGCAACCAGCACATCTATCGCATCAAGGTCAGCGACACCATCAACGTCGAGACCAAGACGAAGATCAAGGTCAACAACTTCTTCTACACGATCAATCCGGGCAGCGAGAACCGCGTCCGCGAGATTCCGTGGGACAAGAATGAGAAGTACGAGTGGTACCTCGTCGACAAGGATGGCAACCGCATCGAGCCGAAGCCGGGCTCCATTGAGGTTGTCGAAGACGAGAACAAGCTCAAGGTTGACGTCAAGGACCCGTCGGTTCGCGGCAATGTCGTTGTTCGCATCACCGAGGAAGGCGGCAACGTTCGCGAGAACATTGTCACCGTCGAGAACACGACCTCCGAGTTCGACGTAACTCGCCAGATTCTGAACACCTCCACGGCGATCATCGAGCGTCGCGGTGGCAGCTACACCATCAAGTCTGGTGAGAACCTCGTCCAGATCGTCAAGAGCGAAGACGGCAAGAACTGGGTAATCAAGCCGAAGGATGGCGCTGAGGGCACCGTCGAGATTGTCTTCACTGACGACAAGGGAGTGGAGTACAACTACACCCTGGAAATCGTGAAGGACCCGAACGGTGGTCCGTTCATGCGTGACGACTCGATTGAGAACAACGGTTCTGCAGAGATCAACCTGAAGGACGGTTGGACCTGGGAGATCGTCGACGGCAAGGACGTCGCACGCATCTTTGAGACCAACGACGGAAAGACCCTTGTCGTCGACCCGACCAACGAAGACGGCACTCCGGTTAACGAGAAGGGTGGCAACGTTGTCATCCACATCAAGGACAAGAACGGAGTTCTGTCCGCAGTGTGGACCGTACGCATTGCACCTGCCCGAAACCTTGGTCAGGTTAGCGAGGAAGAGCGCGAGCGCGATGTTGTTGATCGCTCGATCGTTCGCGTGCTCCGTGGTTTCATTGGCGATAATCAGACGCCGGGCAACAAGCTGAAGATCGTCGAGGGCGAGGATCTTCTGGCTGAGAAGTCGAAGACTGATGAAAACGGCGATATTGAGCTCTACTTCAACCCGGGCGCCGACGGCCGCGTCGTCGTCGAGGAAGAGCAGCCGTTCGTAACCGACGGCAAGGTCGAGTACAAGACCATCACGAAGTACATCTACAACGTGAAGCCAGCGCGGATCCGTGAGATGACCTACAACATCACGGCGGACAACTTCCTCAACCTGGGTGGCAACAAGCTCTTCATCGTCGAGGGTAAGAACCTCATCGCAGGGGATGCGGAGGACGGCAAGGACACCCTGAAGCTCGACCTGAAGGCCGATGCCGAGGGCAAGGTTGTCATCGAGAACAGGACCGATGACGACTACGTCTACGAGCGTTACACCATCAACGTCACCCCGGGCCGCAACGCTAACGTTGAGACCATCAAGCGTCGTATGACCGTCAACGGCACCGCACAGGTGAACTTCAACGAGGTCAAGGACTACCCGGATACCTTTGAGGTCATCGAGGGCAAGAACCTCGTTGAGGTGCAGGAGCGCGACAAGAAGCTCATCATCACCAGCCCGAAGGGCGAGACCGGTACCGCTGTTATCGAGGTCAAGGACAAGCGTGGCGTCTGGGCTCGCTACGAGCTCGAGCTGACTGACGCACCTGTTAAGGACCGTGAGTACACCGTCTCGACGAACTCTGAGTTCATCGCCACGATGGTGCACCAGGAGAACTCGTTCAAGATCCTCGAAGGCGCTGAGTTCTTCCAGGCACCGAGGGAGAGCAACGGTCAGTGGATTCTGAAGCCGAAGTCCAACGCAGCTGGCAAGTCCGGTTTGGTCGTTGAGCTCGACAAGAACGGTAAGGAAATCAACCGCTACCGTCTGAAGATCACGCAGGGCAAGTCCGCAGCTACCTACCAGCAGCGCGACTACGTGATCGAGGGTAAGGAGCGTCAGTTCGAGGCACTCAAGCCGGAGAACACCTTCGTTGTGGTTTCTGGTGGCGAGCACGCTGATACGAAGACCGAGAACGGCAAGTTCATCATCACCCCGAAGAAGGGCACGGTTGGCGAGACGATCCGCGTCGAGGAGCGAAACTCCAACGGCGATATTGTCCGCAACCTGATTCTGGGTGTGGTGAAGGAAGGTTCCGTTACCGAGAACGGTGCTCCAGCTGGCTCGAACAAGAACCTCCCGGACGTCACGATCGACAACAGCACCAAGAACGGTGACGTTGTTGTTCACCTGTACTTCAAGGATCCGGTCAAGGACGTCGGTGTGGTCGGCGAGAGCAACGGCACCAAGCTTGTGCCGACCGATAAGGGCGCAGACCTGATCATCCCGAAGGATCTTGCTGAGAAGGCAAGGAAGTGCCTTGCTGATCAGAAGGCCAAGGGCAAGCCGCTCAACCCGGCTGAGTGCGGTCTTCCGAGCGGTTTCTTCCGCTACACCGAACAGGGTGCACAGAGCCACGACATTCAGGAGTTCAACTTCGAGTTCCTCCTGAACAAGGAGACGAATAATCAGACCGCCAAGGGCTCCTCTGAGCTCGACGGCACGTGCATCGCCGGCATCGTCGGCATGACCGCGCCGCTGCTGCTGGCTATCCCGCTGGGTATCCTGTCGCAGGTTCAGATCCCGGGCCTAGAGCAGGTCTCCGCCCAGGTCAACGCGGCAATCCGTCAGGCGAACGACCAGATCCAACGCGGTTTGGGCATCCACGACGAGAACCGTGCACAGCGTGCGGCTGGCATCCAGGGTGCGTTCGCTATCGAGAACCCGCAGATGATCGGCCTCGCAGCCGGCGCTCTGGGTGCGATCACCCTCGGCCTCCTGGCAGTCGACGGCGTCATGCGCGCATGTGGTGCAGGTGAGTACACCTCCTCCTACATGGTGGGCAAGGCGACCGGCAACGAGACCCTGATGAAGGGCTCCTCCGACAAGATGCCGGAGTCCAAGGACAAGGGCACCGAAGAGAACAAGCCCGCTGAGGACAAGTAAACCCGCAGTGAGCTAGCCCGCCAGGCGAAAGCCCGGCGGGTTTTCTCTTGCGCATTTACTTTGCGACGACCCCACGAACCACCCGGTCAAGCCACCCCAACGCATAGTCATAACCCGTCTGGCCGCCCACCTTGAACCCACCGGGGATGTCGGTGAAGCCCAACTTGTAATACGACATGTGTCGCGGCCCGAAATCTCCTGCACGCTGCGCCGACGACACCAGCACTGCGTTCTGGGGATCCTCGTAAGCGGCGCGCAGGCCGGTCACATCCAGCACCTGCCCGCACAACGCCGCCACCGCACCATGCGCCCAGGCCTGGCGGCCTTCGGTGCCGGTTGGGGTGCGGGGGATCACGCCGAGGCGATGCAGCTGCCAACTGAACTGCTCCACAGCATGGATGGTGCGAAACACTTCGAGGGTGAGATCGAGCCAGGCGGTGGTGTCGTCGTCAAGCAATTGCGCCGCCTGATCGCGCAGAGGCTCAAGCGCCTGGAACAACCACGGCCAGGTCACGCCCTCCTTGGCCAACTCCGGCAGTGCGGCGAGCAGCGCGATGGCGGCTTGTTCGGCTGGGGGAGTGGTGCTGGTGCGCGCCGCGTGCTGCCCAAGGGCGGTGGCGGCGGTGGTGGCTTCGATGATGATTTGGGGGATGAGGGTGGCGTCGATAAGTGAGAGGCCCGACTGCTCAAACGCCTCGGGCACCGGCAGCCCCTGCGCGCGTAAGTCGCGGTAGCGGGCGACGCGGATGCCGGTGATGGCGTTGAAAGGGCCGGGTGTGACATCGCGCATGGCCACATCCGCAAGCGTGCGCAGCGGGCTCGTGGGGTCGGTCGCGCACGCCATGTCCGCGCCGTTGCACAGGGAGAGCACCTTGCCCTCCAAGCCGGTAAACGGCGTGGTGCGGGTGCCGGCGAGGCCCTCGAACGCGGGGTTGAGCGTCGTGCCACCGGTCTGGACCGTCTCCCCGTTGCGGCCGCGCACGCCCGCAGGTGGTTCGGCGTAGAGGCGCGAAGGTTGCTGCGGCGCCGGGTCACCCAGCGGCGCGCGGGCGGGGTCGGCGAAGAGAAGGACGGCGGCGATGTCATCCGCACCCACACCCCGCACGCGACCGGCGGCAACCTCCGCCGCTGCATCACCGACCAGGTGGGCGCCCTGGGAGTAGCCGATCAAAATGAACCGGGTGCCGGGGCAATGCCGGGCCACGGTCTCCATCTCCAAGGTGGCCACGTCGCGGCCGTAGCGCACCGACTCCCCATAAGTGGCCGCCTCGGTGCCTTCCGGAACGTTGCCCGAGGTACCGAACACGCTGAAGCGGCCCAGCGACGCCGGGTACTTCACCTGAAACGTGGACACCGTCCGGGCGCCGAAACGCGTTTGGAGGTCGTCGGCGGGGGAGGAGGTGTCGTCGAAAAGCGACTCGCGCGCGGACGGATGCCACGAATGCGAAAACCCGGACCCCGCCGCCTGAATCACATGCACGGGGTGGCACCGCAACTGCAACGCCTGCGCCTGCGGCGCCGCGAGCGGCACAAGCGCAGCAGACAGCAGGAAAGCTAAGGGGCGTCTCACACCGTCAACTCGGGGTGCAGGTCCTTGAACGCCATCGTGCGACGCTTCCGCAGCGCGAAACACGTAATGGCGATGGACAGGGCCGCGACGAACAACAGGACCGTAAGCGCAGTCCACAGACGCGGGTCATACGACGGCGCACCGAACAGGGCGTAGCGCACCAAATCCACCGAATAGCGCATCGGATCCCACGTGTGCACCCACTGGATAAACCCAGGCTGCACCTCCGGCGGATACAGGCCGTTCGACGCCACCAACTGCAGCGACATCAACGCCATCGTGGCCAAACGGCCAGGCGCCGGGCCCAACGTGGTGTTCAACGCCATAATCGCCGAGATAAACACCCACGACACGAACACCAACACGCCGAACAGCGCCACCGGGTGCTGCGGCTCCACCTTCAGCACACCAACCTGCACCACCCACAGCGCCACAGACTGCGCAAAGCCAATGATCACGGAAGGGATCATCGTGTACAGCATCACGCGGAACGCGCTCACGCCCGAGTCGATGGCGCGGCGGCTAAACGGCTTCATGATCATGTAGGTGATCAGCACACCGAACCATTGCGACAGGGCCAGGAAGAACGGGCTCA
>QWCJ01001148.1_pt1 | contig 11432 bp, 9 predicted proteins | sample 1972501 | NCBI WGS metagenome assembly QWCJ01 (sample SAMN09866711, study PRJNA288562) | Human vaginal metagenome isolate term2_vaginal, whole genome shotgun... | isolation source: vagina | host: Homo sapiens | place: USA: California
TTATCTCCATGCTTTTGCGCCATAATACCATGTAGCTTGTGCGCCAAGATGATGTTTTTAATGCGTCAATCTCATTGCTTTTCAGTTAAAAGTCGATAATTCTACTCAAAACAACTCGTTTTTGTATCCTGCCGACCTATTGATTTTTTCTATTTTGAAAGTTTTCAAGTGCCGTTTTAGGGCTATTATTTGGTAAAAATAATACACATTCCATGGGTGCGAAACCATTTGGAGAAAGTTCTATGGAGCGATGGTTATTATATTGAATCCCATGAAGGGAACGAATCGCAGAAGGGCTCGATGAACACAGGCATTCATGGTCTTGTTTACATCCTCCGTATCATCTGTTGTTCCTCAACGTGCCCCTTCCGTGATTGAGCTGCGCCAGGATTGGATGAAAAATATAGAAAAAAGTTTGGAGTTTTCACAAAAACAAACTACCTTTGCACCCACATTCTGGATAAAGAATGGGCGTTTAGCTCAGCTGGTTTAGAGCATCTGCCTTACAAGCAGAGGGTCGGCGGTTCGAATCCGTCAACGCCCACACCGAGAGTCTTGTTGTTCTGCGTAATAACGAGACTCTTTTTTATAAACCCATCTGTAGAACGTTATGGTATGTCAGACGTTTGTCATTTCTTCCAACTTCATCCCGCTGTCTTGACAATAAAACGTAAAAATGTACGTTATGCAGACGTGCAATGCAAGAAAATCACATTACTCTGTCTGCTGCTGTGGATGGTTGGGACGGCAAGGGCGCAATACGATGTGGCGTTCAGCCATTATTTTGACATGCAACCCTCGTTCAACCCAGCAGCAGTGGGCAAACAGAACAAACTCAACATCAATGCGGCTTACGCCATGAGTTTCGTTGGATTTAAGAACAACCCACGAACGATGTATGCTGCTGCTGATATGCCTTTTTATTTTCTCAGGGCATATCATGGGGGAGGTGTGCAGCTGATGAACGATCAGATTGGCCTTTTTACCCATCAATGCTTGGCTTTGCAGTATGCCCTTCGCTTCAAATTGTTCGGAGGCCGACTTGCGGTTGGCGCGCAGGCAGGCTTGTTGAGTGAGGCGTTTGATGGCACCAGGCTCAATTTAGGAGATGCCAACGACCCTGCCTTCATCAATACAAAGGCCGAAGGAAATGCCCTCGACCTCGGTGCGGGCGTGTATTATTCGCACCGGGTGTGGTATGTGGGCGTGTCGGCGTTGCATCTTACTTCACCACTCATTGAGTTTAATGAGAAAAATCAATTACAAATCGATCCTACATATTATTTAACAGGTGGATACAATATACACTTGAGAAATCCGTTTCTTACAATACAACCTTCTGTGTTGGTTCGCACAGACGGGGTAGCCTACCGTGGCGACCTTACAACCCGACTGGTGTATCAGCATGAGAAGAAAATGATGTACGGGGGTGTTGCTTATAGTCCCACCAACTCAGTCACGTTCTTGGCAGGCGGTAGCTTTCATGGTATCGTGCTGGGTTATAGCTATGAGTTGTACACCTCGGCCATCCAACCGGGCAACGGCAGTCACGAACTGTTTGTTGGTTACCAGATGGATGTCAATCTGGCTAAGAAGGGAAGAAACAAGCACAAGAGTGTAAGACTTCTATAATGACCATCGTGGAAAAATGAAATTCAGGAATATGAAGAGAAACATGATATTCGGCTTGGCCGTGTTAGGCTTGATGATGCTGACAGGTTGCTTCGGTAGCAAGTCTGCTTCTATGGGTAAAGGCGGCGAAGTAGTGGGTGTTGGCGGCAAAGCCTTCACCGAACCCACACCATACGGAATGACACGGGTAAGCCGTGGCTATTTGAAGATGGGGCTTGAAAAGCAGGATAGCCTTTGGGGCAAACAGTTGTCGCAGAAAGATATCTCTGTAGACGGGTTCTGGATGGATGAGACAGAGGTGACAAACTCTGAATACAAACAGTTCGTCGCCTGGGTTCGCGACAGCATCTTGCGTACCCGTTTGGCCGATCCGGCTTATGCGGGTGACGAAACTTATCTCATTACAGAGGACAAAAACGGTGACCCTGTCAAGCCCCATCTGAACTGGAAAAAAGCACTTCCCCGTAAGATGAATGAGGATGAGCAGCGCGCCTTGGAGAGCATGTATGTCACCAACCCGGTGACGGGCGAGAAGTTGCTCGACTATCGTCAGCTGAACTATCGCTACGAGGTGTACGACTATACGACCGCTGCCTTGAGAAAAAACAGAATGTTGCCTCAAGAGCGTAATCTGAATACCGACCTGACCGTTGATCCTGACGAAGTGGTGATGATTTCCAAGGACACTGCTTACGTTGATGACAACGGACAGATTGTGAGCGAAACCATCAACCGACCACGCTCGGGTCCATGGGATTTCCTCAATACTTATATCGTCAACGTATATCCAGACACCACCTGTTGGGTGAATGATTTCCAAAATTCGGACAACGAAACTTATCTCCGTAACTATTTCAGCAATCCGGCGTACAACGATTATCCTGTCGTGGGTGTTACTTGGGAGCAGGCCAACGCCTTCTGCGCGTGGCGAACCGATTATCTGTTAAAAGGATTGGGTGGCGAGGCTCGTTACATTCAACGATATCGCTTGCCAACAGAAGCAGAGTGGGAATATGCTGCTCGTGGCAAAGACGGCACGGAGTTCCCCTGGGAAAATGAGGCGGTAGCCACGGGCGAGGGCTGTTTCTATGCCAATTTCAAGCCCGACCGTGGCAACTATACCAAGGACGGCAACCTCATTACCAGTAAGGTGGGCATCTACGGTGCTAACTCCAATGGTTTGTACGACATGGCGGGTAACGTGGCTGAATGGACGAGTACCATATATAATGAGGCGGGTGTCGATGCGATGAACGATCTAAATCCGCAGTTGGAGTATAAGGCGGCGTTGGAAGATCCGTACAAATTGAAGAAAAAAAGTGTACGCGGCGGATCATGGAAAGACCCAGAATCGTACATCAGAAGCGCTTGGCGTACGTGGGAATATCAAAACCAGCCTCGCTCGTACATCGGATTCCGATGTGTACGCAGCTTGGCAAACACAACCAGTACTAAACAGAAGAAAGGCAAAAGAAAATGAGTGGATACAGCAAATTCAATATGATTTATCGTCTGCAAAAGTGGATGGACAGTGTTCCCGGGCAGACGTTCTTGAACTATGCCTACAGTTGGGGTGCGTCATTGGTTATCCTGGGAGCCTTGTTCAAGCTTACTCACTTGTCCGGTGGCAACCTCATGTTGTTCATAGGCATGGGTACTGAGGTTTTCGTGTTCTTCCTCTCGGCTTTTGACCGTCCGTTTGACAAGACGGCTGACGGTCGTGATATCCCAACGCGAGTGACGGAAGAGTATTTGGAAACGGGGCAGGTGACGTATGACTATGATACGACTCCCGCACAAGCTGTGAATACATCAAGGCCTGTTGCCTCAGCCCCACGTCACGCTGTTGTAGGACATCCGTCTGCTGCAGAGCAGACTGTAGGGGAAGTATCTGCAGAGGTTCCCTTGGGAAGTCAAGTTCAACAGGTTGAGAATGAACAGCAATTGCAGACCTTGGCCGAAGCACAAAACAACTATGTTGATGCGCTGAAACGACTGACGGAGACGTTAGGGAAGGTATCAGAGCAGAGTGTAAGACTGACTCGGGATAGTGAGGAAATGGAAAACCTGAACCGTACGTTGACTGGTATATCCAAAGTTTACGAAATGCAGTTGAAGGGAGCCAGTCAGCAGATAGGCACCATTGACCAAATCAATGACCAGACCCGGAAGATGGCACAACAGATTGAGCAGCTCAACAAGATATATGCTCGCATGATTGAGGCCATGACCGTGAACATGCGCGCAACCAATCCTGGGTTAGAGCCGTCGCAAGAGTAAACAACTCATCAACTCACAGACTCATGAACTTATCAACTCAAGAAGTCACCAACTTATAAACTCAAGAACTCAAGAACTCACCAACTCACCATGGCAATAAAGAAAAGACCGTTATCTCCGCGCCAAAAGATGATTAACCTCATGTATGTCGTCTTGATGGCAATGCTGGCTCTGAACGTTTCCACGGAAGTCTTAGAAGGATTCGCTGTGGTAGAGGAGAGCCTGAACCGTACAACGGACAACTCGTCAAGGGAGAATGTGTCTATCTATCGCCAGCTCTCGGAGCAGTTCAAGTCAAATCCTGAGAAGGTGCAAGCATGGTTTGACAAGGCTACGACGGTGAAACGCATGAGTGACTCACTGTATGATTTTGCGCAACAGCTCAAGGAAAACATCGTCAAAGAGGCTGACGGTCCCGACGGAAACGTGTTCGACATCAAACACAAGGATGACCTTGAAGCCGCCTCGCACGTCATGTTGGCTCCCGGGACAGGCCAGGGAAAGCTACTTTATGAGCGAGTGAATCATTATCGAGAGCAAATTTTGAAGATGATAACCGATGAGCACCAGCGCAAGACGATAGAGAGCAACCTCACAACGGAACTGTCCAAACGCGCCAAGGCGATGGGTAAGAATTGGCAGGAATATATGTTTGAAGACATGCCTGTATCGGCTGCCGTCACGATGCTGTCCAAATTGCAAAGTGATGTGCGTTATGCCGAGGGAGAAGTGCTGCACGCACTTGTGGCCAATGTCGATGTCAAAGACATTCGTGTCAATAAATTGAGTGCCTTTGTCATCCCCGAGTCACGCACCGTTGTCAGTGGTGACCGGTTCTCTGCACAGATTGTTATGGCGGCAGTGGATACCACTCGCCAACCCGAAATATATATAGGTGGACGAAAAGTAAACTTACGAAACAATACTTACCAGTTTACTGCTGGTGGTGTTGGCGAACATTCGTTCAGTGGTTACATCACAATGCGAAATGGAAGCGGCGATGTGATACGGCGTGATTTCACGCAAAAGTATTCTGTTGTGGCGCCCAGCGCAACCGTGTCGGCCGACTTGATGAACGTATTGTACGCTGGTTATGAGAATCCCATCAGCATTAGTATTCCCGGTGTGCCGTTAACATCTGTCTCAGCATCGATGACTGGTGGAGGATTTCGTTCAGTAGGAGCTGGTAAGTACATCGCTCGTCCGACAGCTGTTGGTAAAGATGTCACTATCCAAGTGTCGTCCAATTATAATGGTGTGTCACGACAAGTGGGCAAATTCACGTTTCATGTGCGCAAATTGCCTGATCCTATTGCATACATTGCCATGGGAACCGATCGGTTTAAGGGTGGTGGTTTAGCCAAAGCCTCTTTGATGGGAGCCACGGGCATCAACGCTGCTATCGACGATGGCTTGTTGGATATCCAGTTCAAGGTGGTTAGTTTTGAAACTGTTTTCTTTGACAACATGGGCAATGCCGTTCCGATGACTTCCGATGGGGCACGCTTCTCGGCGCGGCAACGTAATGAATTCCGCAAGCTGTCTCGTAATCGTCGGTTCTATATATCACATGTCACGGCAGTTGGTCCTGATGGGTTAACCCGTCGACTGCCTGCGTCTATGGAAATTATCGTCAAATAAATATGGGTGACATCACCTCGACAAGCTGTATAATCAGAAATAAAATGAAGAAGAAATTATTATTCATATCCCTGTTCTTGTGTGTCGTTCAGTTCGCCATCGCACAGCCACCGGCTCGAAGAGCACAGCAACAACGCGCACAGCAGTCAAGCGCCAATACGATTAGCATGCGTGCACAGCTGTCATATCCTACCGAGGCTAAAATGGCTGAGGATGTGGTATGGCGGCGCGACATCTATCGTGAGCTCGATTTGACTCAAGATGCCAATGCGGGTTTGTACTATCCTGTGGAGCCTATGGGTACGCAGATGAACCTGTTTTGCTACATTTTCAAGTTGATGATGACAGGTAACATCCGTGCGTATGAGTATCGGTTGGATGGTAATGAAACGTTCGAAGATTCAGCCAGGGTGAAGCCTTTGGCGTTTTTAGACAACTATCATGTCTACTATGAGCGCACTGATCGAGGTATTCGGATTGATGATAGTGATATTCCTTCGCGTGAGGTGACCGCTTATTACATCAAGGAAAGTGCTTATTATGATCAAGCTACGGCAACATTCCACACCAAAGTCTTAGCCTTATGTCCCATTATGAAGCGGGTAGACGACTTCGGTGATGGTGCTACATCCTATCCCTTGTTCTGGGTGAAGTATGAAGATTTGGCTCCATTTCTGTCCAAGCAGACCATCATGACGAGCAACCTCAACAATGCAGCCGTGATGAGTGTGGACGACTATTTTACCAAAAACCTATATAAAGGAAAGATTTACAAGACCAACAACATGTTGGGACGAACATTATCTCAAGAATATCCCACCGATTCGGCCATGGCGAACGCACAGAAGCGCATTGAGGCGGAAATAAAACTCTTTGAGAAAAACATGTGGGGAGACCAGGCTCGCAAGGACTCTTTGGACAGCATAGCCAAGCTCAATCCTAAAGATGTCAAGTCGAAGCGCGTGAAACGTAATCGAAGAGCGGCCGGCAAGAAGACGACTGTCAAGAGTAGTAGAAGCCGTCGTACTTCCTCTTCGTCAAGCAGTTCGCCTGCACGTGTAACCGTTAGGCGACAACGTCATTAAATGATTGATTATTTTTTCTTATTTAAATAAATACACAAAGAAATGAAAAAAAGTGTTTTATCACTTATCATGGTTTTGGCCATGGTAACAGTTTTACCAGTTAGTGCACAAGTAAAGTTTGGTATCAAGGGAGGTATGAACCTCAGTCAGATGTCATTAGACAAAGATGTTTTCAACACATCCAATCGTGCTGGCTTCTTCATTGGTCCGACTTTAAAAATGGGTTTGCCTGCTCCTGGCCTTGGTTTGGACCTGTCTGCATTGTACAACAGGCAAGAAGCTAAGGTTGAAGGTGTTAACAACAAGTTCAATACCGATCTGAAACAGCAACAACTGATAGTTCCTTTCAATATTGGTGATAAGGTGAAGAAACTCTCTGATTTTGAAGATCAAGCAGCTGAGTGGACATTGAAGTCATCTAACTTCAGTGTTAATGCAGGTCTTGGTTTGACCATCGCCACGCATTTCCAAGTTACAGCCAACTACAATGTAGGTGTCGGTAAGACGGGTGACATTACATGGAAAGGTGTGAAGGAAAGCGTAGAGAACCACAAGACCCAGGCCAACTCTTGGCGTGTAGGTGTGGCCTATTTCTTCTAAGAAAACCACGCATCAGCATAGATTGCTGATAACAATTGAAGCAAAAAGGGGGAGTTGCCAACCAGCAACTTCCCCTTTTGAGTTCGTTCATTGTAGTTTTCTCTCAATGATTCATCATCTTATATATTCTTGTCTATCACGTCCTTCATGCGTTTCAATCCTTCAAGCATGAGGCTGCGAGGCATGGCAATGTTGATTCGGATGTAATCTGCACCTGTGGTTTTACCGTACATGGTGCCGCGATTCACAAAGACTTTCCCTTCTTTCAGCAGTTTGTCTGTCAGTTCATTGCCAGTCATGCCGGTTGCCCGAACATTCACCCAGACAAGGTATGTACCCTCCAAGTCGATGACCTTGAGTTGGGGGAGGTTGTCCTTGAAGAATGTTTTCAGTGCCTGGTAGTTCTCCCAGAGATAGACATTGAGTTGATCAATCCAATCCTCGCCCTCGTTGTAGGCTGCCTGCAGGGCAATCACACCGAACGGATTGACGTCGCACACCTCGTTGATATTGATGGCGCGGTCAATCTTTTGTCGGTCTTCTGCATTGTTGGTGATGATGTTGGCGATTTGTAATCCAGCAATATTGAACGATTTAGTGGGTGAATTGGTTGTGATGCAATTGTCCTGACACGCTTTGGAAACGGCGGCAAAGGGCGTGAACTCATGACCTGGCATGACGAGTTCGCAATGAATTTCGTCGGCTATTACCTTCACGCCATGCCTGAGACAGATGTCGTTCATGCGGCTCAGCTCCTCTGGTGTCCACACTCGTCCGGCTGGATTGTGAGGATTGCAGAGCAAGAACACTTTTGTTTTCTCATCAGCTGCCTGTCTCTCAAAGTCGTCAAAGTCGATTTCGTACGAGTTGCCTTTGCGCACCAGCGCATTCTCGGCGATGGTACAGCCATTGTTTCGGATAGACGAGAAGAAGCAATTGTATACCGGTGTCTGCACCAATACCTTGTCTCCAGGCTCCGTTAGTGCCTTGATGTTGGCCGAAATGGCTGGTACCACCCCAGATGTATAAATGATCCAATCGCGCTCGATGTGCCATTGGTGCCGCCTTTCAAACCACGAAATGATGCTCTCGTAATAGCTGTCAGGCACGATGGTGTAACCAAACACGCCATGGTCGACACGCTTTTTCAGTGCTTCAAGGATGCAGGGCGCAGCCTTGAAGTCCATGTCGGCCACCCACATGGGTATCACTCCCTCTTCTTTCGCCTCGTCCCATTTCACCGAGTTGGTGCCGCGGCGGTTCACAATCTCGTCAAAATCGTATTTCATCTTTATTTGTTGTTTGATGGTTAGTTGCGTACAATAATCTCGCAGTCGTTGGGTTGCAACACATGTTCGTCGATGGTCACCGAGCCGATGGCATCGGCTACGATGCGTCCCGATGTGGGATTCTTGATGTTAGTCACCGCTCCGCGGATGTCGGCCACGAGGGTCGTCTCCTCAAACATGCGGTCGCAATCTGCCCCAAACGTACAGTTTTCCAAGACGAGGTTCTGACAATAGCACAAAGGCTGCTCGCCCGTGATGTGACAATTCACCAGTTTGAGGTTCTTGGAGTGCCATCCGAGGAACTCACCGTTCAGCTCCGAATCGTACACCGTGACGTTCTCGGTCTCCCAGAACGAGTCCTTGGTGGTGATCTTGGCGTTGCGTATCACGGCGTCCTTCACATATTGAAACACGTATTTGCTGTCACTTTCCAATCCGTCTACATCCACATGGTTGCAGAACATGAAGGGATAGGTGCCGTCGTGCAGCTTCACGTTGCGCAGGGTAAGGTAATCTACCTTCCAAAAAGTTTCGTCGGCATCGTTGATCTGCACGTTAACCAGCTTCAGACCGTTCATTTCACGAAACAGTTTGGGCGCGTCAATAATGGTGTCGCTCATCACCATGTCGTTGGAATACCATATCGCCGAGCGCGATCCGGTCTCAAAATAACAGTTGGTAATCACCGAGTGATCCACATGCCACCATGGATATTTGCCGATAAACCGGCAGTGGTCGGCCTCTATGTTGTGGCATTTCTTGATTCCCGACTCGCCCTCTGTAATCGTAACATCCTCCAGTCGCGTGTCGTGAATGCCGAAGAGCGGCCGTTCGCCTCCAAACTCTTTACCTTTTATCAATTCCATTTTCATCTATCATGTTTAGTTTCAAGTGCAAAGGTACTAATATTAAGTCGAATAGCTCCTGCACTCCTACTGTTTTCTTCCCGTGCGTGTTCGTCAGGAGAGATACAAATAAAAAGAAGGATGCAGCATCTTCTTGGCTGCATCCTTCTGTGATAATCGTCTGCCTGTCTGTTCAGACGACAGCGTTTAAAGATTCGGGTTGATGCTCGACCATTCTGAGATTGCTGGAACGATGTTCAGTGTTACCAACTCATCGCGCATCTTGCACAGGTGCTCATAGCTGGCATCCAGCTTGGCGTTCTCCTCATCTGTACCCTGTGGAACCTCATAGTGTGCGCCCGTCTTGTCGAGCGTTGTCTTCATGGCCATCATGATATGGTCATATTTGTCAGTGCTTACATAGGTGCCGACGGGGAAACGGAATGGCTCACCGCCCATCACCGAGCGAATCATCTCTACCGACAGGTAGGCTGGGCTCTGGAAAGAAGAGCGTCCACGAAGCTCAATAATCTTGGCACCACCCTTGGTCACGTCCTTCTTCATCTGCTCCCACTCCTCGTTGGTGAACTCGGGTGTGCCGATAATCTCTGTCAGGGGCTTGCCCGAAATGGTAACATGACTGCCATAAACGGCCATCTGCTCGCCGTGTCCACCATAGGTTGCGGCACCCTTCACCTCTGTTTGCATCACGTTGAACTTCTTTGCCAGTGCGCTCTGCAGGCGGGTAGAGTCAAGAGCTGCCAAGGTTGTAACCTGTGAAGGTTTCAAACCTGAATAAAGAAGCGTTACCAAACCAGTGAGGTCGGCCGGGTTGAAGATAATCACAACATGCTTCACATCGGGGCAGTACTTCTTGATGTCCTTGCCCAAACCCTCTGCAATCTCGCAGTTACCTTTGAGCAAATCCTCACGTGTCATGCCTGCCTTACGGGGAGCACCACCTGAAGAGATGATGTACTTGGCATCGGTGAAAGCCTCTTTAACGTCTGTTGTCGCAACGATGTTCACTGCATCGAAGCCACTCTGGCGCATTTCCTCAGCCACGCCCTCTGGTGAGAATACGTCATAAAGACAGATGTTGTTTGTAAGACCCATAGACAATGCTGTCTGAACCATGTTGGAACCAATCATTCCGGCTGCGCCGACGATGGTCAATTTTTCGTTTGTCAAAAATGCCATAATTTAATTTGAATATTTATAAATGTTACTATATATGTCCTATTGCTTGTGACCACAAAGTTAATAAAAAGTGGGAACATACTGGTCTTTAATTGCTTTTTAATTTGTTATTTATTCTAAAACTGGCTTTGTTTGTCATCCGTGCTTGACAATTTGAAGAATTTTATTTGTCGCTGTGCCAGCAAAAAACTATCTTTGCGATAGAATAAACAAAACAGAATGACTATGAACACAGAGATTGCAGACCGACTTTCAGCGTTGCGAGAGGTGATGAAACGTGAGCGACTGGCCGCGTTTATCTTTCCAAGTACCGACCCCCATAACAGCGAGTATGTGCCCGATCATTGGAAAGGGCGTGAGTGGATATCAGGTTTTGATGGCTCGGCCGGCGTGGCAGTCGTCACAATGAACCATGCTGCGCTGTGGACCGACTCGCGCTACTTCATCGCTGCGGCCAACCAACTGGCCGGAACGGAGTTCCAATTGATGAAGCAAGGCTTGCCCGAGACGCCCACCATAGCCGATTGGCTGGGTGCCGAACTCCAGCAAAGCGACAGTACCGAAATCGGTATGGACGGTCAGGTGAACGCACACCAATTTGTGATGCAGATGAAACAGGACATGCGTGATCGGGGAGGCATCACCATTCGGACGAATCTGGACCCACTGGCAATCATCTGGAAAGACCGTCCCGACATCCCGAAAGATACGGTGCAGATTCAGCCCTTGCGGTATGCAGGCGAGCGAACCGCTGACAAACTGACCCGCATTCGTCAGGCCCTGCGCCAACAACACGCCGATGGTACCCTGGTTTCTGCCCTCGATGACATTGCCTGGACACTGAACCTGCGCGGCACCGA
>QWCJ01000622.1_pt1 | contig 11430 bp, 10 predicted proteins | sample 1972501 | NCBI WGS metagenome assembly QWCJ01 (sample SAMN09866711, study PRJNA288562) | Human vaginal metagenome isolate term2_vaginal, whole genome shotgun... | isolation source: vagina | host: Homo sapiens | place: USA: California
CGATGGCGGACCAACGCACCCGGACAACATGGTCGCGTTATGCCAGCATCACCACAACATGAAGACCGACGGACGGGCCTTTTATATTTTGGACCCGGATACCGGGGATGTGGTCTGGCTTTTTGAGGATGGAACGTGGGCAATCACCGAACCTTCCGGACCACTAGCCCCTAAGAACAAACGCTGGGCGCGAAGTGTGGCACAAGATATTGAGGGCTTCCGCGCCCGGAAACACCGTGAGGCTCAAGAACTTAAAGCTGAGCTAGACAAAGAACAACAAGAGGCCGCACACCACGCACCTACAGAAAAGGCAGAGAACAAGGAACCTGAAGGCGGTGAGGAAATCCCCTTCTAAGAAAGGTCCGTCGTTTAAAACGACGCAGTAGCCACCCCCTTACCAAGAATGGCGATTCTCAAAGCGGATCTTAATAGGCGCTGCCTCCCAGATCCGTTGCATCCAGCCCACACTCAGAAAGGACCACGCGGTCGCCGCGGTGCGGGATGCCTTCTTCATCCCAATGGGCTTGGGCGGCCGAGGTGTGGGCGCGGCCAGTGCTGTTGACCACCCGCCACCAGGGCAGATCTGCGCTTTTCGACATCACCCAGCCCACATATCGCGCGCCGACCCCCACCACTTTGGCGATCTCTCCGTAGGTGGAGACATTGCCAGCTGGAATGCGGAGAACGACCTCCGTAACCCTAGAGCTCGATGGGTTCTTCGGGGGCATCCTCAACCTCACACAAGGTAAGCGCCGCACCTGTGCAATCCTCGATCAGACACAGACGGCCGAATGGGGAATCGTGGGGCTCACGAATGATCTTTCCGCCGTTATCAATTACAGCCTTAGCTGCCTGGTCAATGTCCCGCACGCCCAGGTAGGTTTGCCAGAAACTCGGCAAGCCCTCCGCGTGCCAAAATCCGGCGAAGGCAGCGCCTTCTTCCTCCGCTACTGCGTAATGCTCATCACCACGGATTTCCCAGTTGAAGAGCTCGCCATAAAAGTCCAGCGCTGAGTGGAAATTCAACGAAACCGTCAGCTCATGCCACACCGGAGTACCCGGCTCTCCGCCGGCGACGAAGCGGTCGAGCTCCGGCTGCGTCAAACCAAACATGGCACCACTGTTGTCCAGAACAAGCGCCAACGGCGCACCTAAAGCGAGGATCTTGCCACCGAGTTGTTCTACCCGGGCGCAATCCGCCTCCAAGTCGCGGGAAAGGAAATAAGTTGCCCAGGTGTCTTGGCCTGGGACAATCTCCGCGATGGGAAGGCCCTGCAGGCGGGCAATGCCGTCTTCGAATTCCCAACCCAACACGGCCGAGTAAAACTTTTCGGAGGCCTTCACATCGGAACTAGCCAGAGTAATCCAGTAGGGCATTCCTACTTCTGCTTCAAAAGCGGGCATTAGAGGTTCCTCCACTTCTCCGGGTCAAAGTCATCATCGGCGGTGGCCTCATCGAAATAATCGTCGTCGTCTTCGACGACGCGGGCGCAGGTGTCGGAGACACAGATGACGTCGCCAAGCACCAGCGTTGCACCGCGCTGCTTAGTGACTTCCCCATTGACGGTGACCTGGCCCTGCTCGATGAGTTCTTTGGCCTCACCCCCGGTTGCGACCAAGGAGGCCAATTTGAGGAACTGGCCGAGCTTGATGGATTCTCCCTTAATTGAGACTTCTAGCATGCTGACCAGCATACCCAGCTCAAAGCGCAAGGAGTCCCTCCGTCAGAATGATGACGCCAAGCAGGGCAAACACGACACCACTAAAGATATCGACACTGGCGGAGTTCTTCGCCATCCACTTCGACACCGCACGAGTACACAGCGCGACGCCAACGAAGATGATGAGGCTTTCGAGGATGAGCACTGAGCCCACCGTGGCATTGGCACCAAACCCCATGCCGGGGTCGATGAAATTGGCAAAGATAGCGCCGAAGAAGATCAGCACCTTGGGGTTGGAAAGATCGCTGACCAGGCCCATGCGGTACGCCGTGCCGAGTCTGATGATGCCATCCGGGGTGAACCCACGCGGTTGGGGATTCATAGTTGCCGGAGCACGACGCTCTTTGATGCCACCGCTGATGGCAGAAAAAGCCATCCACAGCAGATAGCTGCCGCCGGCAATCTGCAGCGCCACTAGGATTTCCGGGTGCGCCGAAATCAATGCGGTGAGCCCCGCTAGCGAAGCAACGGTCCACATCATCAAGCCGGTGGTGCTACCGATTGCGGCCCACACCGCCGCGCGCGTAGAGCGGGCGCCCAAACGAATAATCTGTACCACATCTGGTCCCGGCGAGGCCATCGCCGCGAACCACACACCCATTAAGGCCACTATGGCGCTGAATGCCATCTAACACCCCCATACTCACATGCATTATTGCTAACACATGCCACTGTAGAGCGGGCTTCATCTGCAGCGAAACAGGTAACCTGGCCCTTTTTACACAATAAGCGCTGTACTGGCATCTCTCGGCGACAGTACAGCGCTTAGGGGATGTAGCACGAGGCTAAATTAGTGGTCAGCACCTCTTATGGACTGCTTGTGATCACGCACGGCCTCGCCCTCAGCGTAGAGCGGCATATCCGTGTTGGCTTTGTACCACTTAGCGTTGTTCGGTGCGAGCGGGGTGCGGCCAGCAATGAGGTCGGCAGCCTTCTCGCCCACCATCATGGTCGGGGCATAAATATTGCCGTTCGTCACAGACGGGAAGACGGAGGCATCAGCAACATAGAGGCCTTCAACGCCCCATACGCCCATGGTGTCCGGGTTAACCACGGCCATCGGATCGGACTCTGCACCCATCTTGGCAGTACAGGAGGGGTGCAGAGCGGTCTCGCCATCGTTACGGACCCATTCCAAGATTTCTTCATCAGTCTGAACGTCTGGGCCCGGGCTGAACTCGCGAGCACCAACCTCCTCCATAGCCTTGGTGTCCAGCAGAGAGCGGGCAACGCGCACGGCTTCGACCCATTCTCGGCGGTCCTGGTCAGTCTTCAGGTAGTTGAAGAGGATGGACGGCTTGTCGTGGATGTCCGCGCTCTTAATGTGGACATGGCCCTTGGTGTCAGAAAACATCGGCCCAACGTGCCATTGGAAACCATGCTTCACGTCGGCCTTCTGGCCGTCGTAACGCACCGCCATCGGCAGGAAGTGGAACATGAGGTTCGGGTATTCCTCGTTCTCATTAGAACGCACGAAGCCACCACCTTCGAAATGGGAGGTGGCAACGGGTCCCTTCTTAGTCAGCAGCCACTGCAAACCCATGAATGGCCAACGCCACTTGTCCAAGTACGGCTGGGAGGAAGCGGTGGATTTAGTCGTTTCATACTGGATATAGACCTCGAGGTGATCCTGCAGATTCTCACCCACACCGGGCAAGTGCTTGACGACGTCGATTCCGTGCTTCTCCAGAATCTCACGGTCACCAATGCCCGAAACCTCGAGCAGCTGCGGAGTATTGATAGCGCCGGCGGACAGGACGATCTTATCGGCGTATACGCGGTGAACGCCGCCCTTCCACTCGTACTCGACGCCGACGGCCTTCTGGCCTTCGAAGAGAACCTTGGTGGTAAAGGCACCGGTGCGGATCTCGAGGTTTTCGCGATCCAAATGCGGGTACAGGTAAGCACGGGCAGCAGACCAGCGCTTGCCGTTCTTAATGTTGCGATCGAACGGAGCGAAGCCTTCCTGGCGGTAACCATTAACGTCATTAGTTAGGTTGTAACCAGCTTCCTGCACCGACTTGAACAGAGCCTGGAAAAGCTCGGAGGTTGCCGGGCCGCGGGAGAGGTACAGCGGGCCGTCATGACCACGGCGCGGGTCATTCGGCTCAGCCGCAGCGGCAGTCTCCATGCGGTTAAAGTATGGCAGGCAATGAGCGAAGTCCCACTTCTCCATGCCTGGGTTCATGCCCCACTTTTCGTAATCCATCGGGTTACCCCGCTGGAAAATCATGCCATTGATGGAGGAAGAACCACCGAGAACCTTGCCACGGGCATGGTAGACACGGCGACCGTTCATCTCTGGCTCTGGGTCGGATTCATACATCCAGTCATAGCTCTTTGCACCAATGGGGAAAGAGAAGGCAGAGGGCATGTGGATAAACAGATCCCACAGGGAATCGGGGCGGCCGGCCTCAAGAACCAGCACGCGAGTGTCCTTTTCCTCAGTCAGGCGTGCGGCAATAACAGAGCCGGCGGAACCACCGCCGACAACGACCACGTCACTTACTTCATCGGTGACCTTCTTCGCAGAACGCTTCTTGGCTAGCTTGTCCAAAATACCCATAAATCCCCTTCTTTCCATGATTTGTATGACATTTCCATACCGCACTCCGCGAGCGAGTCTACTATATTTTATGCACTATACTGCATTTATTTACATTGTCTCTTTCGCGAGGCCGCGCCCCAGCGTACACATCCTGTGGAGATTTTCCCAGATTAATGTATATTTGCGTTGTTCGGATGGACGTCTGAGGAGATGAAATCCGAAGTCTTGACCGCATAGCTACCCGGATATGATTCATTTCACTCATCTTTCTCTCGAGTGCTTTGTGAGCAGTCCGAGGCCCAGTGGATAAGAGACTCGGCATAAATCAACCAACGATAGGAGAAGTAGATGGCTAACCACGGCCCTCTCGACTCTGGGGATCCTTCCACGGCCCACGAGAGCAACGAAAACACTCTCGCCACGCCGACCGGTGGCACCCCCACTCAAACTAAAGAAGCCAAACGGCGCATCCCGCGCTACCAGGTACGAGCCCTCGTCGGCAGCTACAAGGCAGAAACCGGCGATGATGTGGGTGCGGGCGAAGTCCCTGTACCCAAGACGAATTGGCCAGTATTTATCATTTCCGGTCTACTGATCATCGCCATGGTGCTCTATGCCGGGTTCGGCCAAAAATCCGCCGCAGAAACCTTGGCCAACGTAACCGGATGGATCGGCAACAACCTCGGCTGGTTCTACGTGCTCACCGCCACCATCGCCGTTGTCTTTGTTCTGTATGTAGCACTATCCAAAGCAGGCGAGATCCGCCTAGGACCGGATCACTCACGCCCTAAATTCAGCACCTTCTCCTGGGTGTCCATGCTCTTTGCCGCCGGTATCGGTGTGGACCTCATGTTCTTTGCCGTGGCCGAACCGGTCACTATGTACATGGCACCGCCAGTGGGTGAAGGCGAAACCATGGAAGCTGCCAAGGAAGCCGTGGTCTACGCCATGTTCCACTACGGTCTGACCGGTTGGGCGTTGTACGCACTGATGGGTATGGCCTTCGGCTACTTTGCCTACCGCCTGAATATGCCCCTGGCTATTCGTTCCGCACTCTACCCGCTCATTGGCAAGCGCGTGCACGGCCCAATCGGCTCCGCAGTGGACATCGCCGCTATGCTCGGCACTGTTTTCGGTGTCACTGCTTCCCTCGGCATCGGCGTAGTGCAGCTTTCCTACGGTATCCACCTCATTTTTGGCATCGAGCAGGGATTCGGCCTCCAGGCCGCGCTCATCATCATCGCCATCTCGATTGCGACCCTCTCGGCCGTATCTGGTGTGGACAAAGGTATCCGCTTCCTGTCTGAGCTCAACGTGTACCTGGCCATTGCGCTAATGGTCTACATCGTTGTTTTTGGCAAGACCGCCTACCTCTTCGACGCCATCGTGACCAACGTCGGTGACTACGTGTCCAAGTTCCCCTCCTGGACCTTGGAGACCTTCGCCTTTGCCGAAGACCAAGCCAGCACTGATGCCTGGATGCAGGCCTGGACTCTGTTCTTCTGGGCCTGGTGGATCGCGTGGGCCACATTCGTGGGCCTCTTCCTCGCCCGCATTTCTCGCGGCCGTACGCTGCGCCAGTTCATCTTCGGCACCCTTACCTTCCCATTCCTGTTCATCCTCATGTGGATGTCCTTTTTCGGCAACACCGCTTTGGATATGGTGCGCTCCGGCGACTATCCAGAGTTCGCAGAAAATGCCATTAACGTCCCTGAGCAGGGCTTCTACGATATGCTGCAGGAATTCCCTGGCTCTGCCATTGTCATCTTCCTGACCACCTTCATTGGCCTGCTTCTCTACATCACCTCTGCCGACTCCGGCGCACTGGTCATGTCCAACTTCACCTCGCGCATTACTGATAACCGCCAAGACGGCTCCCGCTGGCTGCGCATTTTCTGGTCCGTCACCGTCGGCGCTCTAACATTGGCCCTGCTGCAGATCGACGGCATCGCCACCGTTCAGTCCGCCACAGTGGTGATGGGACTTCCTTTTGCTTTCGTGGTGTATCTCATCATGTTCTCACTGTGGAAGTCCTTGCGTCTGGAAAGCATCCAAGCTGACGCCCGCAGCACCGCACTGCATGGAGTCATCTCTAGTCGTACCGAGCGCGAACCAGCTGATTCCAGCCTGTGGAAGAACCGCTTGGATCGAGCCAACACCTTCCCCTCTAAGACAGAGATGGAGACCTACCTACGCGACACCGCTACATACGCTCTTGAGCAGGTTGCTACGCACATGCGCACCCGCGGCTACGACGCCATCTTGCTCACCAGCGAGCTTCCCGATGTCGAGCTGCCCCAGCTTGATCTTGAAGTGCGTCTCCACAATGAACGAAAGTTCCGTTATCAGCTCTTTCCCGTCGCCGCCGAGCGTCCAGACTTCATTGAAGGCGAAGGCGATGAGTACTACCGCCTCGAGGTCTACGATATGACCGGTTCACTGGGCTATGACGTTTATGGCTACTCTGGGAACCAAATCATCAATAACGTGTTGGATCTCTACGAACGCCACCTGGCTTTCCTATATATGCAACAAACCCAGCCGGGCGAATCCGATGTCTCCGATGGCGCCGAGCCTGAGCGCACCTGGCGCGAAGATAGCTAAGCTGGCGAATCCACAAGCCTCTATGAAAGAAAGGTTGCTTTTCACTTGAGCCCCCAGAACACTTTGTTCGACCCCACAACGACCGACCTCTTGAAGGGCGTGCACTCCGGCGGCTCGCCCAAGTCCCTTTTCATCAATGGCCAGTGGGAGGCTGCCCAGAGCGGCGAGACCCGCACCATCATCTGCCCCGCTGATGGCTCCACCGTGGGCCTCGTGTCCGAGGCTTCCGACGAGGACACCGAGCGCGCCATCAAGGTTGCCCGTGAAACCTTCGACAACGGCGAGTGGGCTAATACCCCGGCCGTCGAACGCGGCAAGCTGGTCATCCGCGTGGCCGATTTCATCCGCGAGCACAAGGAGCTCTTCGCCCAAGCCGAGTCCGCCGATACCGGCAAGCGCTACGAGGAATCTTTAGGCGATATGGATGATATCGCCAATGCCTTCGAGTTCTTCGGTACCCTGGCTCAGCACCAGGCCGGTCGAGTAGTCGACCCGGGTGACCCAAATGTTCGCTCCCGTATCGATGCAGAGCCGATTGGCGTCTGCGGTCTCATTACGCCGTGGAACTACCCGCTGCTACAGGTGTCCTGGAAGGTGGGTCCCGCACTGGCTGCCGGTAACACCTTTGTACTCAAGCAGGCCGAGCTCACGCCGCACACCGCCATGCTGCTCATGGCCGCACTCAAAGAATGTGGCTTGCCCGACGGCGTAGGTAACCTCATCACCGGCGCTGGGGCTAACTGTGGCAACCCGCTGTCCCAACACCCCGATGTGGACATGGTGTCCTTCACCGGTGGACTGGCCACGGGCAAAATTATCGCCAAGAATGCGGCCGAGACCGTCAAGCGCACTGCACTCGAACTCGGCGGTAAGAACCCGAACGTGATCTTCGCTGACGCTAACTTCGACGTCGCCGTGGACAACGCCCTCAACGGCGCCTTCTTCCACTCCGGACAGGTCTGCTCCGCGGGCTCCCGCATCATTGTCGAAGAGTCCTTGCACGATAAGTTTGTTGACGCCTTGGTGGAGCGCGCAAACAAGATCAAAATCGGTGGCCCTACAGATGAAAAGGCCGAGACCGGCCCCCTCATCTCCGCTGAGCACCGCGAAAAGGTTGCCGCTTATGTGGATAAAGCACGTAAGCAGGGCGCCAAGATCCTCACTGGCGGACGCGTCGCCACTAGCCAGGACACCACTGGACCGCATGGCACCGGCACGACTGACCTGGGGGCTGGCATTTACTATCTGCCCACCATCATTGATGGCGCGACCCGCGAGATGGACTGTGTCCACGACGAGGCCTTTGGCCCAACCGTAACCATCGAGACCTTCACCACCGAGGAGGAGGCCATCGCCATCGCGAATGACACCGAGTACGGCCTAGCGGGTGCGGTGTACACCGCTGACGCTGGCCGCGCCGAGCGCCTTGCCCGGGCCCTGCGCCACGGCACCATCTGGATCAATGACTTCCACCCGTACTTGCCGCAGGCAGAGTGGGGCGGCTACAAGCAGTCCGGTAACGGCCGCGAGCTTGGCCCCACCGGCCTAGCCGAATACCAAGAACACAAGCACGTGTACCAAAACCTGTCCCCTGCCGCGTGGGAGCAGTTCGGTTTACAGTAGTTCGTAGGAACAGATATCGCTAAGGCCCCGCGGTCCAGAAAAGAACGCGGGGCCTCAGTGGCAGGCACACACCACGGTTTAGCTTTGCGTGCGCGGCTTAATGGTCATGGTGTCAATGTTGACGTGCTCCGGCAGCGAGGCCACCCAACGCACGGCCTCAGCGATGTCTTCTGCGGTGAGGTTGAGTTCGCCGTCATAAACCTGTGCGGCACGCGTTTTGTCGCCCCGAAAACGATTAAGGGAAAACTCTTCCGTGGCCACACGGCCTGGGTCGAGTTCGGTGACGCGGACACCGTGCTCCTCGATACGTAATGCACGAGAAATCACGCGCACGCCATGCTTGGCGGCGTTGTAGCCGGAGCCGCCCTCGTAGACGTTCCACCCGGCAACGGATCCCATGTTGATAATGAGCCCACCCCGCAGCTTCGGCATGAGGGCTTGGATCATACGGACAGTGCCGAGGACGTTGACGTCGTACATCCACTGCCAGTCCTCTACGGTGGTCTCCACGAGAGGTTCCAAGCCCTTCGCGCCACCGGCGTTGTTGACCAAGAGGTCCACGCGGTCGAGGTGGGAGACGAACTCAGCCACGGACTCGTCCGAGGTTACGTCGAGGGCATAGGCCTCGCCACCGATGTCCTTCGCGAGGGCCTCAAGGCGCTCTACGCGACGCGCACCGACGACGACATGCCAACCGTCGGCCGCCAACGCTCTTGCCGACGCCTCCCCGATCCCCGAGGACGCTCCTGTGACAACTGCTACCTTTTCCATGCGCCCTAGGATAGGACTTCTTCCAGCTCGGCGCAGATGTTTTCCACGATCTCGATCTTGAAGTCGGCCGGGGTAAAGGCGCCATCCTTCATGTCAGTATTGAGCGAGATATCAAGCTGAGTGCGCAGCTGCTTCATGGAGAAATTAGCCATGATGAGACGCCACGCCTCCACCGCGCGGATGCCGCCGCTAAAGCTATAGCCCACATAGGCAATCGGCTTGGCCACCCACTCAGCGCCCAAGGAATCGACGGCGTTCTTGAACGCACCCGGCACGGAGTGGTTGTACTCCGGGGTAACGAAGATATAGCCGTCGCAGGCATCAATGGCATCGGACCAAGCTTGGACATTCGGGTCCTCGTAATTTTTGTTTGCCGCCATAGGGATGACGGAAGAAGTGAGAATTGGAACGTCGAAGGCCTTGAGGTCAATGAGCTCGTAGTCAACGTCGCGACCTTGGGCCAGGTCAGTGACCCATTGGGCGATGGCCAGCCCGGCGCGGTCGTCGCGGGTAGAGCCAAGAATGATGCCGATTTTTGCCATAAATATGCCTTTCACATTTTGTTAACGTGTCAACGTTTGAGCGTACGCCGATATGCTCACGCGATCGACATTTCCGCTCAACATGTTTATTCTTTTGCCATGTCACAGGAGAACTTGGCGGATCACGGATCCATTGAGCGCATGACCAGCGGGCAGTGGTTCATGCCCAGTGTCAACGAGGAGGTTAGCGCCGAGCACCAGCGCGGATTCCGGTTGGTCAAAGAACTCAACGAGCTGCACAACACCGATCGCGACCGCGCGCACGACATCCTGCGCGCGCTGCTCTCCCCCGAGTCCGAAGTACCCGGCCTCCACACGCCGCTTAACCTGGAATACGGCCGCAACGTCACGGTTGGCAAAGGGGTGTTCATCAACTTTGGTGCGACAATCCTGGCGCAAGCGCCTGTAACCCTCGGAGACCGCGTCATGATGGGGCCGAACTGTTCGCTCATCACGGTGGGCCACCCCGTCAACGATCATGAGATGCGGGCGGAGGGCTGGGAAATAGCTAAACCTATCACCATCGGTGATAACACCTGGTTTGGCGCCAACGTCACGGTCCTGCCTGGCGTCACCGTGGGCAAGAACTGCGTCGTAGGCGCAGGCTCACTGGTGACCCGCGACGTACCGGATAACTCGCTGGTCCTGGGCTCACCGGGGCGCGTGGTGCGCAAGCTGGAGGACAACGAAGATAGGTGGGAGCGCCAAGATCTCGATGTTTGATCTCAAGGCAATCGGCAAGGGACTTCCCGTCCTAGAGACCATTGATTCGCTTCCTTCAGACGGCCACGTCGTGGTCCAGGCCCCGCCCGGCACCGGTAAGACCACGCTTATTCCACCGGCATTAGCGAACCAGGTAGAGGGCAAGGTTCTCGTCACCGCACCACGCCGCGTGGCGGTGCGTGCGGCGGCAAACCGCCTTCAGGAGTTGTCAGGCCAGCGCATCGGCTATGCGGTGCGCGGTGATTCCCGCAAAGGCGCGGACGTCGAGTTTGTTACCCCAGGTGTTTTGTTACGCCGACTGTTGCGGGATCCGGAACTTGAAGGGATTTCCGCCGTGGCCATCGACGAGGTCCACGAACGCCAGCTCGATACTGACCTCGTACTCGGTATGTGCTTAGAGTTGGCGCAGCTCCGCGATGACTTTCGGGTTATTGCCATGTCCGCGACTGTCGACGCCACCCGCTTCTCCCAGCTTATGGGGAATGCGCCGATCCATTCCACTGAGGCTGTCACGTACCCACTCGATATTTCCTATGAACCGATTCCGGGGCGCGCTGCGGGAGATCGAGACTTTTGGAAAGGCGTGGCGAGGGTTGCCGCGCGGCAGCACGAGTCCACGCTGGTCTTTGTTCCCGGCGTGCGCGAGGTCAACCTGGTGTGTGATGCACTGAGTGGCCATAACGTTTTTCCGCTCCATGGCCGCCAGACCACGCAAGAGCAGGATGCGGCGCTTTATACGCGCGAGCCGCGCATCGTGGTGGCGACGTCCATCGCGGAATCTTCGCTGACCGTGCCAGGAGTGCGCACCGTCATCGATGCCGGGCTATCCCGCGTGCCCAAGCGGGATACGCAGCGCGGGATGAGTGGGTTGGTGACAGTGTCGACGTCGAAAAGCAGC
>QWCJ01000862.1_pt1 | contig 11415 bp, 9 predicted proteins | sample 1972501 | NCBI WGS metagenome assembly QWCJ01 (sample SAMN09866711, study PRJNA288562) | Human vaginal metagenome isolate term2_vaginal, whole genome shotgun... | isolation source: vagina | host: Homo sapiens | place: USA: California
ATTTCTTCATTTTCTTTTTTAAATTCTCTTAAAAGAGATATTACGGTAGGATTAAATCTTTCATTAAATCCAACAGCTATTTTTGTTTGGCTTGTATTTGCTGCATAACGCATCTCTCTAACTTGCTCTAAATTCTTAGTACAGGGGCTTTCAACAAATATATTTTTTACATACTTCATAGATTTTAAAATGATTTCTTTATGTGTTTTTGATGGTGTTGCTATTATTACAGCTTGAGGTTTTGAGGTTACAAACATATTTTCAATATCGTTAAAAAACTCAAATCTTGCAAAATTATCAAGCTTTTCATTCTTATCGCAGATTCCAACAAGCTCAAAATAATCAGATCTTCTAAGCTCGCTAAAATGTTTTTTACCGATTTTTCCAAGTCCAATTATCGAAATCTTTTTCTTCATCAAAATCCTTGAGTTTTTGTTTAAAAACTATTATATCTTAACTCAATAAATATTTAGTTTTTACATCCTAAATTTGACTAAATAAACTTCAAATTTAACTCAAAAAGCTTAAATTTAATAATTTTTAGATAAAATGAGCTTTAAAAATTTTATATAAAGTTAGGATAAATTTTATGGATGTTAGAAAGGCATATTTAGATTTTTTTAAAAGCAAAGGGCATGAGGTTGTTCCAAGTGCCGCGTTAGTACCAAATGATGACTCATTACTTTTTACAAACGCGGGAATGGTTCCGTTTAAGGATATTTTTACAGGAAAAGTTCCTCGCCCTACTCCACCAATTAGAACAAGTTGCCAAACTTGCATAAGAGCTGGTGGAAAACACAATGACCTTGATAATGTCGGATACACCGCTAGACATCATACTTTTTTTGAAATGCTTGGGAATTTCAGTTTTGGAGAATATTTTAAAAAAGAAGCTATTTCTTATGCGTGGGAGTTTATAACTGAAGTTTTAAAACTTCCTAAAGATAGGCTTTATGTAACAGTTCATGAAAATGATGATGAGGCTTATGAAATTTGGCAAACACACATCGATAAAGAAAGAATTTATAAATTTGGAGATAAGGATAACTTCTGGGCCATGGGAGAAACTGGACCTTGTGGGCCATGTAGCGAAATTTTTTATGATCAAGGAAGTGAGAAATTTCACTCTGATGAAGATTATATGGGTGGTGATGGTGATAGATTTTTGGAAATTTGGAATTTGGTTTTTATGCAATTCGAAAAAGACGAAAAAGGAAATGTATCAAAACTACCAAAGCCAAGCATTGATACCGGAATGGGACTTGAGAGGGTTGTTGCTATAAAAGAAGGAGTTTTTAGTAACTTTGACAGTTCGCTTTTTATGCCAATAATTAAAAAAATTGAAAATCTCATAGGTGTTAAATATGAATATGACAAAGGAGCAAGTTATAGGGTTATTGCAGATCATATAAGATCAACTGTGTTTTTACTAGCTCAAGGTACAAATTTTGATAAAGAGGGTCGTGGATATGTTTTAAGGAGAATTTTAAGAAGAGCTGTAAGACATGGGTATTTACTTGGGCTAAAAGAGCCATTTATGTATAAGTTAGTAGATATTGTGTGTGAAGTTATGGGCTCACACTACTCTTACTTAAACGATAAAAAAGAGTTTGTAAAAGAGCTTATAAAACTTGAAGAAGAAAGATTTTACACAACAATAGCATCTGGAATTGAGCTATTCAATGAAGAGCTTAAAAACACAAAAGATATTTTTAGTGGCGAAGTTGCGTTTAAACTTTATGATACTTATGGTTTTCCGCTTGATTTAACTGCTGATATGCTAAGAGAGTCAAATTTAAAAGTTGATGAGGCTAAGTTTGATGAACTCATGAAAGAGCAAAAACTCCGCTCAAAAGCTAGCTGGAAAGGAAGTGGAGATAAGGCAAAAACAGAGGGTGACTTTAAAAATCTTTTAGAAAAATTTGGTAAAAATAATTTTGTCGGCTATGAAAAATTAGAATGTGAAGCTAAAATTTTAGCTATTTTAGATGAAAATTTTAAAACAATAGATGAGCTTAAAAATGGTGAAAATGGTTGGATAATGCTAGATAATACTCCATTTTATGCAACAAGTGGTGGACAATGCGGCGATAAGGGCACTATTAGCAAAAGTGAAGTTTTAAAAACTGAGAAATTTTTTGAATTGAATTTATCTTTTGTCAAAGCAACTGAGAATTTCAAAACAAATCAAATAATAAAAGCCGTTGTTGGATACGAAAGAGAGATGATAAAAAGAAACCACAGTGCTACTCACCTACTTCATGCAGCACTAAGAAAAGTTTTAGGAGATCATATATCACAAGCTGGAAGTAGTGTAGAAGCAAGTAGATTAAGATTTGATTTTACTCATCCAAAAGCTATGAATTTTGAAGAAATTAAAGAAGTTGAAAATTTGGTAAATTTTGAAATTTTAAAAGCTATTCCTGCTAAAACTGAAATTTTGGAACTAAGTGAAGCTAAAAAAAGTGGTGCAATTGCTTTATTTGGAGAAAAATATGCAAATAAAGTAAGAGTTTTGAGTTTTGGTGACTTTAGCAAAGAGCTTTGCGGTGGAACACATGTAAAAAACAGTTCTGAAATTGGAGCATTTTTAATCACAAAAGAAAGTGGTGTAAGTGCTGGAGTTAGAAGAATAGAGGCAATTTGCAGTAAAGAAGTGATAAATTACACAAACCATTTAAGAGATGAGTTAGAGACAATAAACTCAGAGCTTAAATCAAACGAACCACTTATTGCCATTGATAAGCTTAAAAACGAGATAAAGGAGCTTAAAAACGAGCTTAAAAAAACAAAACAAACTGCTTTAATTGTCGGTGGAAATGGTGGTGGGCGAGATGACTTTGCAACAGCAGGCGGAAAAGATATCTCAAAAAGCAAAGAAGCTTTGAAATTTGGTCTAAAATATATAAAGGAAAAATTATCTTAACAAACGAAATTGATAGCTCATTTGCAAGAATAGGCCATATATTGCCATTTTTGCACATTGTTTCTATCGTAGTACTTATAACTTTGCAAGGTTTAATAATCTGTATAACTAGGTTTTTAAACTTAGAAAAAAATTATAGTTTTATTTTTAAATCTTGCAAAAATTTGGCAATTGCCTTTTTTATAACATTTGGAGTTGCAGTATTAACTGGTTTTTTACTCTCTCAAAATGGAGATTTTAAATTTTCAGATCCAATGATAGAAAGTGTTATAAATACAAAATATGCAATTGCTTTTTTACTGCTTTGTAATTTTAGCTATATAATTTATAGATTTTTCCTTGCAAAAGAGTGTTATAAAAAAGCCGAATATGATGAGATGAACGAGCATTTGATAATTGCTGTAAATTACTTTATAGTCCTTGATATTGTGCTTTTACTTATAAGTACTTATTTAGGAGTTGTTATAGTGAGTTTTAAATGATGAATTTGGCATCAAGCTCAAAAACTAGAGCAAAAATTTTAAAAGATTTTGGATTTGATTTTAAACAAATTTTATTTAATTATGATGAAAGCTATATTATAAAAAAAGAGCCTTTAACTTATGCCTATAATGTTGTTTGTGCTAAATATTTACAGTTCAAAAAAGTTTATCCAAATTTGGAAAATTTACTTTTTGCCGATAGTTCAGTTATAGTTGATAATGAAATTTTTGGAAAAGCAAAAAATGATGAGGATGCTTTTTATATGCTTAAAAAACAAAGCGATAACGAAGCAAGCGTAATAACGGCTATGATTTATGAAAACAAAAAACTCGAACTTATAAATTTAAGTATTACAACTTTTAGATTTAAAAAATTTGATGAAAAAGATTTAAAAAACTACATTGACAAAAAAGAATATGTTGGAAAAGCAGGAGCGATGATGATAGAAGGTTTTAATAAAAAGTATATTGTATCACAAAAAGGAAATACAAGCACAGCAATGGGACTAAATGCTGAAATTTTAAAGGCTTATATATGATAGTTAGATTTGTTTTTGGTTTTATGGCAGTGTGTTTTTTTGCAGCTGGTGGGATATTTATGTATTTTTATACAGAAGTAAAACATGATATGAATGCTATAATTAACTATCATCCAAAGCTTACAACTGAAATTTATGATAGAAACAACAACCTCATAGCAAATGTATTTGATGAAGAAAATAGAGTTTATGTAAAATATGATGATATTCCTGGACGCGTCATAGAAGCCCTTGTTGCCATAGAAGATACAAATTTTTTTGAACATAAAGGGATAAATGTTGAGGCTATTTTTAGAGCGATTATAAAAGACTTAAAAACCATGAGTTTTACACAAGGAGCCTCTACTCTAACCCAACAACTTATAAAAAACATAGCTTTAAGCAATGAGAAAAAAATCGATAGAAAGATAAAAGAGATAATTTTAGCCCTAAAGCTTGAAAATGAGCTAACAAAAGAGCAAATTTTAGAAAGATACTTAAATGAGGTTTATTTTGGGCATGGATATTATGGAATTAAAACTGCAGCTTTAGGATATTTTAGAAAAGATTTAGATGAGCTTAGTCTAAAAGAAGCAGCAATGCTAGTAGGACTTCCAAAAGCACCAAGTAGCTATGACCCAACAAGGCATTTAGACCTATCTTTATCAAGAGCAAATAGGGTTGTTGAGAGGATGTATGAAATAGGATGGATAGGAAGAAATGAGTATGAGCTTGCTATGAATGAAGAGCCTGTTGTTTATGATGATAGCTTAACTAAAAATAAAGCTCCTTATGTTGCAGATGAGGTCATGAAAGAAGCTTCAAGATTTTTACCTGATTTAAAAACAGCTGGATATAAGATTTATACAAGTGTTGATCTAGAAGTTCAAAATTTGGCAAGAGATACCCTTATTTGGGGATATAATGAAATTTTAAAAAGAGATAAAGATGCGAATGAGAGTGTGTTAAATGGTGCAATAGTTGTGACAAATCCAATAAATGGTGATATTTTAGCTCTTGTTGGGGGAATTGATTATCAAAAAAGTAATTTTAATCGCGCTACACAAAGCCAAAGACAAACTGGATCAAGCTTTAAACCTTTTATTTATCAAATTGCTCTTGATGAGGGTTATTCACCAGCTAGTGAAATACCAGATATTCCAAGAAGCTTTAATGATGGCTCAAATAAAGAGTGGACACCAAAAAATTTTAGCAAAAACTATGAAGGCTACATAACTATGCGAAGAGCACTTTTAAAATCAAGAAACTTAGCAACTGTAAATTTAATGCATTCACTTGGTGTTAAAAATGTAATTGACAGGCTAAAAGAAGCTGGTTTTAGAAATATGCCATATGCACTTTCAGTTTCATTAGGAAGTTATGGAATTTCACCTTTAGAATACTCTAAATTTTACTCAATGTTTGCAGGTGGTGGAGTTGCTACAACACCTAAATTTATAGAACGAGCAACTAGCTTTAGTGGTATTGAGACTGTTTTTAAAGCCGAGCAAGTTACTGTTACAAAACCTGAACAAGCATATTTAATGGTTGATATGATGAAAGATGTTGTAAATGAAGGAACTGCAAGAAACGCAAAAGTTAATGGTATAGAAATAGCTGGAAAAACAGGCACTTCAAATAACAATATTGATGCATGGTTTTGTGGATATACACCTGAGCTTTTAGTCATGGTTTGGTATGGAAATGACAACTATAAACCTATGCGATATGTTGAAGTTGGCGGTAGAAGTTCAGCCCCAGTATTTAAAAAATTTATGGAAAACTACTTAGCAATTCACCCAGAAACAAAAAGAAATTTCAATGCTCCAGAAGGTGTTTATCATAAAATTTACAAAGGAAAAGATGAGCTTTATACCACAACTTCACCACTTCCTTATCAAGATACATTACCACTTGATTTAGGATATGAAGATGGAACTGGTGGCGGAAACTCACTTTTATTTTAAGGCAAAGCTCCAAATTTTTTGGAGCTTTAATAAATAATTACTCTATTTTTTTCCTGCATCCGGAGTAAATAAAGGTTTTCCCATAAGTTTAAAATCAGATATAAATTTTTGAGCTTCATCACTTACTATCCAATTTATAAACTCTTTTGCATTCTCATAATCAGCTTTTGGACAGTTTTTAGTATTTACAGCCATTACTGAATAGAAATTCTTTAAACTTTCATCACCTTGACTTATAATTTCCATATTTGAGTTGCCTTTTAAGCCGTCTTCGTATTTTATAAATGTTCCTCTATCAGTTAAAGTCACACCTTTTTGCTCGGCAGCTATATTTATAGTAGCTATCATTCCTTGTCCTGTTTGATTATACCAACTCTCTTTCTCAGGCACGTCCCCAGCTACTTTTTTCCAAACAGAAATTTCTTTATTATGCGTTCCACTTTTATCACCACGACTAAAGAATTTAATCTTTTCATCTTTGATAATTTTAAATATTTCAGGTAAATCTTTATCTTTAAATTTATCAGCTAAAGATTTATCAGCAACTAAAATAAAGTCATTATACATAACAGCTGTTCTATCAACACCATAACCATCATCTACAAATTTTTTCTCAACCGCAGGTGAGTGAACAAATAAAATGTCTGCATCGCAGTTTTTACCCATCTCAAGAGCTTGACCTGTTCCAACAGCAACCCATTTTAGTTCAACTCCAGTTTTATCTTTATAAACAGGAGCAATGGCATCTAACAAGCCAGTATTATCAGTGCTTGTAGTTGTTGCCATAACCAAATCACTATCTTTTGCATTTAATGACAAAGCAGTTATAAAACTAAGTGCTAATAAAGCTAATTTATTTTGCATTTTCAATCCTTTTAAATAAATTTTAAAATATTCTATCATATTTAAATTTAATATATTTAAATTTTGCATATTAATTATATTTTTTCAGCATATATAAAAGAAATTTTAAATAAACTTGATAAAATATTTCAAATTATATAAAAAGGAAAATCTTGGATTTTATATTGGATGGAATTTATGAAGCCTTAAGACTTCTTATTTCCTTTGATGAAGAGACTTATTTTGCTATTAAAACAACACTTTATTCATCATTTTTTTCCATCATTATAGCCTTAATTATCGGTATGCCACTTGGATTTTGTTTGGGATATTTTAACTTTTTTGGAAAAAGATTTTTAAGAATTTTAAGCGATACTGGTCTAGCTATGCCAACTGTTGCAATTGGACTTATTTTATACGCTTTGTTTTCAAATAGAGGCCCACTTGGCAATTTAGGTCTTTTATTTACTTTAAAAGCTGTTATAATTGGTCAAATTTGTTTATCTTTGCCAATAGTAATTTCTTTAACTGCAAGTGTGATAGAAAATATGGAAATAAAACATTTAAGACTTATAAAAAGTTATCATTTAAGAGGCTATAAACAAATTTTAACTGTTTTATTTGAAAATAGGTACCCATTAATGGTGGTTATAGCAACCACTTATGGCAGAATTGTTGCAGAAGTTGGAGTTGCAATGATGGTAGGAGGAAACATTAAGTGGCATACAAGAACCATCACAACCGCTATTTCACTTGAGACAAATAAAGGAGAATTTGCAATGGGAATAGCCCTTGCAAGCGTCCTTATAACAATAGCATTTTTAGTAAATTTATTTATTTATGCTTTAAAAAAGTTTGATAAATGAAAATTTCAAATTTAACCAAAATATATAATTCGCATCTTATTTTAGATATAAAAAATTTAAATATTGACACTACAAAAATAATAGGACTAACAGGTACTAATGGAAGTGGAAAAAGCACACTTTTAAGAATAATTTCTGGCATAGAAAAACCAACTAGTGGAATTGTTGATTTAAATATTTCCACAAAAGACATATCGATACTTTTGCCTGAACCAATGCTTTTAAAAAGAAGTGTTAGGAAAAATTTTGAATTTGTTTTAAAAAATAATGGACTTATGAATGAGTTTGAAAAAAGAGTAAAAAAATCTTTAAATTACTCAGGACTTAATGAAAGTTTTTTGAACAAGAAATACTACGAATTAAGCAGTGGGCAAACTGTAAGAGTTGCTTTTGCTTTAATAATTGCCATAAAAAATAGGCTTATTTTACTTGATGAACCAACTAATAGTGTTGATTTACAAACCGCGAGACTTTTTAGTAAAGCCATAAAAGAGCTAAATTTAAAACATAATTGTGGCTTTATAATAGCAAGTCATGATGAAAAATGGCTTAGCGTTTTAACAGATGAAAATATTTTTTTATATAATGGAAAAGTTGCAAAATTTGAGTATAAAAATGTATTTGAAACAAAAAATGGAAAAATAAATTTTGGTAAAAATTTAAACTACAAAATCCCATTTAAAGAAACTAGAAAAGTAGCTATAGATCCAAGTAAAATTACACTTGAAAAAATGCCATCACAAGACTTTTATAAAGGACTTCTGCATTCAATATCGTTAATAAATAAAAATACTTTATTGGTAAAAATCAAATTTGGAGATTATCTTTTAAAATGCCACTCTTCTAAAAAATTAGACTTAAAAACTGGCGATGAAATTTACTTCAAAATAAAAGATGATGCTTTTGAAGTAATTTAATTTTAGTTATTTTTAACACATTTAAATGATTGAGATAATATAGTTTTAACTATAAAAAATTATTTAAGATATATTGTAAAATCTATCTAGTTTTTTTAGTAATCTTCCCAGTTGTTCCCAAATAAAAATCTTTACACTTTCTAACTTTTAAAGCTAAGTTATTAGAAAGCTTAATTCTTTGTTCTTTAGTCGATATAGCTATTTTCTCGATATCTTTATCAGCCATCAATTATCCATTGTTGATAAAAATTATTGGGAATATTAAAAAACTAATTCTTAAAGATTTTGATTAGTAGAATAACGATATATAGTGAAAGTAAACTTAAAATTTTCTTAATGGATGCCTTAACTGGATTCGAACCAGTGTTAGCTGATCCAGAGTCAGCAGTTCTACCACTAAACTATAAGGCATCAAAAACTTTGATTATACTATTTAAAAAATAAATTTTTTATAAATTTAAAATTTCATTTAGATTTTTAGCAAGTTCAATTTTTTTTATATCACCTATAACTTTGTATTCTTGAAGCTCTTTGCCATTTTTAAAAAATATTAAAGCAGGTGGTCCATATATTTGAAATTCTTTCATCAACTCCAAATCATCCTTACTATTTTTCGTAACATCAACTTTTATAAGCTCAAAATTTGATAAAATTTCAGAAATTTCTGCCAAATTTAAAGTATCATCTAATTCTTTACAATTAACACACCAAGTAGCCCAAAAGTCAATTAAAACTGGTTTTTTACTGCCTCTAACAACTTCTTTTAATTCATTTAAATTTGATACTTTTTTAAAATTTAAATTTTCTTTTAGTTGGCTTTTAAAAGCATTATTAAGTGGATTGATTAGACTATTTGAACCACTTGCAAAACCTATTATTAAGACAACTGAGTAAATTATTATCGCTAAGCTAAATCCAAATTTGAATTTTTTAAATGTGACACTATCTTTTTTTACAGGAAATAAACTCACACCAAAAAATATACCAATAACCCCGTATAAAAGCAGGCTTAAATTTGAACTTATTAGTCTTAAAAGCATCCAAACTGCCATAAATAACATAATAAATCCAAAAATTTTACTTATCTCATTCATCCAGTATCCAGGTTTTGGTAAAAACTTATTAGCTCCAAGTCCTATCAGCAAAAGTGGCATTCCCATACCAAAACTCATTATAAATAATGCACTTCCACCAAGTAATAAATTACCGCTTTGAGCTATGTAGACTAATGCTCCAGCAAGTGGTGCAGCCACGCAAGGACCAACTATCAAAGCTGATAAAAAACCCATTATAAAAACTCCGATTAGCCCATTTTTACTCTCACTTTTTTTACTAATTTTACTTTGAAGTGAAGCAGGAAGTTGCAGTTCATAAAATCCAAACATACTAAAAGCTAAAACTACGAAAATTAAACTAAATAAAATAATAACCCAAGGAATTTGTAAAAATCCTTGAACGCTGGAACCAAAATATGTAGCCAAAATGCCAGCAATAGAATAAGCTAGCGACATAGCAAAAACATAAATAAAACTTATTAGAAAAGCTTTTTTACTATTATTTTTACTATTTTTACTATTTTTACATTTTGAAACTATAATAGATGATAAAATCGGAATCATAGGAAAAACACAAGGGGTTAAAGCCAACAAAAGTCCATACCCAAAAAATGTTATTATAGTGATAAAAAAGTTATTATTTTTTATATCTGATGAAATTTTATTTTCATAATTTGTATTATTATTGCTAACTTTTTTATCTTTAATTTTTGATATTTTAAAGCCATTTTCAGTTTTTGAAAGATTAAATTTTAAATTTTGAGGATTGTAGCAGTATCCATCATAAGCACAACCTAAAAATTTGAGCGTTATAATTTTTTCATTTGAAGTATTTAAAATCAAATTTGATGGTATAAAAAGAGTAAAATTTTCATCATAAATCAAATACTCTTTATGTTTTTTAGACTCTGGTAAATCTAAAATTTTTGTAATATTTTCACTTCCCAAAAACACCTTAAGTTCATCTTCATAGATATAAACACTTTTATCTATAGCTATGTCAAAGCTAATGCCAGATGGATTGGCTTTTTCATTAATTTTAAAAGCTTCACTTACATTTACTGGTTCTGCGTTTAAAAAACATATCATAAGAATAAATAAAAAAATATTTCTTATCAAATTTAACCTTTTATTAAAAATCATGAGATGCATTTTAATATATTTATCTAAATAAAATAAAAATTTTATATTTTTACTGTATAATATAACTAATTTATCACAAGGTCTAAAAAATGAAATCATACAAAGAAGAGCTTGTAAAGCTACAAATTGAGCTTTTAAAGCTTCAAACTCATATAAAAAAGCATTCTTTAAAGCTTCTTATTATTATGGAAGGAAGAGATGCTGCTGGAAAAGGTGGTACAATAAAAAGAATAACTGAACATTTAAACCCAAGAGGTGCTCGCATAGTTGCACTACCAAAACCAAGTGATGTTGAAATAACTCAATGGTATTTTCAAAGATATGTTGCAAATCTCCCAAGCGGTGGTGAAATAGTGATATTTGATAGATCATGGTATAATAGAGCCGTGGTTGAGCCTGTTATGGGATTTTGCACTACCTCACAAACAAAAGAATTTTTGGAAGATGTGCCTTTGTTTGAACATCTTTTAAGTAAATCAGGCATTAAAATTTTTAAAATTTTTCTTTCAATTGATAAAAAAACTCAAGCAAAAAGATTTAAGGATAGAAGAAATAACCCCCTAAAATCTTATAAAATTTCAATTGTTGATGAAAAGGCACAAATTCTTTGGGACGATTACTCAGCTGCAATTTGCAATATGCTTACAAAAACAAGCTCACAGGAAAATCCATGGACAATAGTAGATGCAAATGATAAG
>QWCJ01000623.1_pt1 | contig 11412 bp, 7 predicted proteins | sample 1972501 | NCBI WGS metagenome assembly QWCJ01 (sample SAMN09866711, study PRJNA288562) | Human vaginal metagenome isolate term2_vaginal, whole genome shotgun... | isolation source: vagina | host: Homo sapiens | place: USA: California
CGCAAAGCTAACAAACAGCGGCGCCTGAACGCCGCTCATGACCGCTGGGCGAGCTACGACTTGGTGGCACCCCGGCAGTAAACATCTGAGATTATGAGTCCCAAACGTCACCGTTACCGCGAAAGCCAGAAAGCCGCCGCGCGATTGGCGCAAACGGAAACCTCCGACGCTACCAACCCCTCTCCTGCCCAGCGGTATCAAGCTTTCAAAGCAAACCAGCAATCCCCGGAACTTTACGAGTTCCAAGCCCTGTTTGATTTCCCCCTGTACGACTTTCAAATCGAGGCCTGCCAGGTACTCGATAAGAACCAAGATGTCCTGGTCAGCGCCCCAACTTCGGCCGGGAAAACCATCGTCGGGCTATATGGGATTTTCCTGGCTTTGCGCCAGGGCAAACGCCTGTTTTACACGACACCAATCAAAGCCCTGTCCAACCAAAAGTATCTGGAGCTGGTGGAGTTATTCGGTGCGGAAAATGTCGGACTGCTGACCGGCGACACAGCGATAAACGGCGACGCCGCCATCATTGTGATGACCACGGAAGTGTTGCGAAACATGATTTATGCAGGCGCGCCGCTGGCGGACCTAGGATATGTCGTCATGGACGAGGTGCACTATCTCTCCGATCATTTCCGCGGGCCGGTGTGGGAAGAAATCATTATTCACCTCGATGCGGCGGTGCGCCTCATTTCCCTTTCCGCCACGATTTCCAACGCTAAGGTGTTCGCTCAATGGCTCCAGACCCTGCGCGGTCCCACCACGGTCGTTTCGACCTCAGTCCGACCGGTGCCGTTGAAACACTTTATGATTAGCGCCTCGGGAGAAATCCTGCCCCTGTTCGCCAAAGGCGAGGTGGGCGGACACCTGAACCGGGCTCTGCTGGCGCAAGCCGCCCAGCAGGTCATGCCGCGCCGCGGCCGAATGCCCCGCCGGATTCGCGCGGACAGACCAGCGGTAGCGCGCAGTTTAGAACAGCAAGACCTGCTTCCGGCGATTGTGTTTATCTTTTCCCGGCAGGGCTGTAACGATGCGGCGGCGCAAGTGTTTGACGCCGGTTTGCGATTTACTACTGCACCGGAAGCTGACCAGATTCGCCTCGAGATAGAGACCGAACTAGCTGGTTTCAGCCAAGGCGATTTGAGCGCGATTGACGTTTCAAACTGGGAAGAAACGCTGGCCGCCGGTATCGCCCCGCACCACGCCGGGTTGCTGCCGATTCAAAAGCAGCTGACAGAATCTTTGTTCGCAAAAGGCCTGATTCGCCTGGTTTTCGCGACCGAAACGCTGGCTCTCGGCATTAATATGCCCGCTCGTACCGTCGTCTTGGAATCACTGAACAAGTGGAACGGTCAGGAACGCGCAAACCTGACGCCGGGGGAGTACACCCAGCTCACGGGCCGTGCCGGGCGCCGCGGGATTGACTCGGTGGGGTACGCCCTGACCCTGATGGAAGTGAAGAATCCGCCGCAGTTGCTGGCCAACCTAGCCAGTCAGCAAACCTACCCGCTGCACTCGGCTTTCGTTCCGACCTTTAACATGGCAGTAAACCTGCTGGCCCGCACCACCTTGGAGGGCGCGAAAGAAACAGTCGAAAAATCGTTTGCCCAGTATGTAGCATTGGGAAGTTCGCGCAAATTGTTCTCGCAGCTGCGCCGGTTTGAAGAATTGTCCGCGGAGCAAGCACGCGCGGCGAGCTGCGAGCGCGGGGACGTGCTGGCGCTATTGGACTTGATGAACGCCCTGTCCAAAGCGGAAAAACAGGCCAAACAGCGGCGTCATAGTGGGGAAAACACCCCCGAGAACCAGCAAGCCGACCGCCGGGCTATTGAACAGGCTCGAGCCCAGATGAAAGCCCACCCGGTCTACAGCTGCCCCGACCGGGACAAACACCTGGTGAAAGCCCGTCAGGCCGCGAAAAATCGGGAATCTGCCCAGCTGACCCGCCAGAGGATTGAAAATCGCACCAAGTCCTTGGCTCGCCAACTGGACCAAACCTGTCAAGTGCTGCGGGAACTGGACTATGTCGATGATGATTTTCGTCTCCGTGACGCCGGCACCATGCTGCAATCGGTGTATAACGAGCGGGATTTATTGGTCGTGGAATGCTTGCGCCGCGGTGTTTTCGATCATTTAAACGTGGCCGATTTGGCCGGTGCGCTCTCCGTGTGCCTAGCGCAAAATCGCACCGGAGGATTGTCCCGCTTGATTCCAGCCGAGGCTTCCCCCAGCTTGGCTGCTGCCCTGGAATCCATGGCGCGGATTAACTTTGAAATCGCCACCCTGCAGCAAGAACACTATCTGGAGCCATACCCGCCGTTGGAAACGGATTTACTGCCCGGGGTAGTGGCGTGGGCCCAGGACGTCAGCCTCGGGCAGTGTCTGGAACTTACCGGCATGAGCGCCGGGGACTTCGTGCGGGTTATCCGCCAAGTCATTGACCTCGCTGACCAGCTGCGCAAACTGAATCTCGATCCGGCCCTGCAGACGAAATTCCGCAGCGTCATCAACCAGGTCAAGCGGGGAGTGGTGACGTGGGACTTCTGATAGCTCTGCCCCTGGCTTTCTTAGGGGGAGTGGCCGGAGCCCTCGCCTTTCCGCACTGGAATCTATGGCTGTTGCTGGTTCCTTCCGTCATGATTCTGCTGGGAACCTTGCGCTGGCAGTACGGGCACGGCAAATCTGGGCGCCGGGTTCTGTTGGTGTCAGCAGGGTGGGGCCTGGGCTTTTTTGGTCCGCAGTTGACCTGGACCGGGGTTTCCGCCGGTTCGGCCCTGCCGTGGATTGCCCTAACGATTCTAGAGACGCTGTTTATCTGTTTCTTTGCACAAGTGTGGGTGCGCGCCGAACAGGCTATCCCGCGGTTTCCCCATCTGTTTGGGCTGGTGCGGCTGATTTGGGCGCCTTTGGCTTGGGTCGGGGTGGAACAGCTGCGTGCCCTGCTGCCTTTCGGAGGTTTTCCCTGGTCAAAACTTGCTTTTGCCCTGGTTGATACCCCGCTATTGGCGTGGGCGCCGTGGGGCGGCAGCGCGCTGGTCAGCGGAATCTGCGTGTTCACGGCCGCCGCCGCGCTGGAAATTCTGGGCCGACACCGCGGCGTGATGCTGCGGGTTGTGTCGCTGGCCGCCCTGGTGGCTACTGTCGTTTTCCCCAACCTGGCACACCCCGCTTGGCCCGCGGTCACCGGACACGTGACAGTCGCTGCGGTCCAGGGCAATACGCCGGGCCGTGAGCCGCAAACGGCTTACGGAAAGCCCTACGAAGTGCTGAATAACCACGTCAATGAGTCTTTGCGCTTGCGTCAACGGACAGCTCAACACGTCGACGTGGTGCTCTGGGCGGAAAACGCGGCCGACGTGGATCCGCGCACCAGCCCTCGTGCCGCCGCGCTGGTGAACGAAGTCACCGAGGCTTTCCAAGCCCCGCTCATCACCGGAACGTTAGGGGCGGGGGCGCGCGGACCGGGCGTACCCAGTCTCGCCGAAACCAACGCAACTTCCTTGCAGAACACTATTTTGGTGTGGGAAAACGGTCAGGCCCGAGACACGTATGCCAAAAAACACCTGGTTCCTTTCGGCGAGTACCTGCCTTGGCGGAAGTTCTTTGCGGCGGTCATTCCCACTTTCGCCGCTCTGGTTCCCACGGACTTGGCCGCGGGCGAAAGTGTGGCCCAGCTAGAGGTTTCGCTGGCCGGTAAAGATGTGCGCCTCGCCAGCCCGATTTGTTACGAAATCGCCGACGACGACCTAGTGCGCCAAGCGGTCACCGGCGCGAACTTCCTCTACGTGCCGACATCGAATTCTTTCTTTGGTTCGTCCGACCAAGCTGACCAGCAGCTCGCTATCGCGCGGTTCCGTGCTGCCGAACACGGCTTAGACACGATTCAAGTCTCCACCATGGATTCCACCGCGCGGATTGACGCCCGCGGAAAGATTGTAGGCCGGGTCATTCCCAACTTTACGGCCGGCAGTTTCGTGACGGACATTCCTTTGCGCAGTGGAACTACCCCCGCCACCGCCATCGGGGGACTGCTCGGACTGGGCTCGCTGGTATTGGTGGTTCTAGCTGCAGTTTTACAAGTATTATTAGCTCTGTCAGAAAGTTGGAAACGTGGAACGCACTAACCTCAACACGCAAACCGTTATCGCTATCCCGACCTACAACGAACGGGAAAACCTAGAGTGGATTACCGCGGAGGTGTTGTCCCAAGCGCCGGGAATTCACGTCCTCGTTGTGGACGATAACTCGCCTGACGGTACCGGTCAGCTGGCAGATGCTTTGGCCGCGGACCACCCGCAGGTCCACGTGTTGCACCGGGCTGGCAAGGAAGGTCTGGGACCGGCGTATTTAGCCGCGTTTTCTTGGGCGGACAGTCACGGATTTACCTGGGTCGGGGAATTCGACGCCGACGGTTCGCACCAGCCTCGGGATTTACCGCGTCTTTTGGCCCTAGCTCACGGCTGCGGTCGTCCGGATTTGGTCATCGGCTCGCGGTGGCGGCGTGGGGGAGCGACCGCGGGTTGGTCGCTCTCGCGCCAGTTGCTGAGCCGGGCGGGCAGCTTTTATGTCAACGTGGTTCTGGGCTTGGGTGTTGCTGACACGACGGCAGGTTTTCGGGTCTACCGGGTCGATTTCCTGAACCGTTTACTGCAGCGTTACACGATTGAATCAAAAGGGTATGGTTTCCAGATTGAGATGACCTGGCGGACGCGCCGGACGGGGGGCAAGATTGTGGAAGTGCCCATCACCTTTGTGGAACGCCGGGCGGGTACCTCGAAAATGAGCGGGTCAATCATCAAGGAAGCGTTCCTGGAAGTCGCCCGGTGGCGAGTCCGGGAACTTTGCCAACATTGATAGTGTTATGTCATTTTCTTGGGGTAGAAACCGCCCGATTAAGAAAATAGGGTATTTTCAACGTCCGTAGTGGCGCCGGCCGGTGCGCAGGGCTTCCAGACGCTCGTCTAACAGAACCTGGAGTTCCTCTTCGCTGCGTCGATCCATCAGCTGTTCCCAATGGGTGCGCTGCGGCTTAGTGGTTTTTTCTTCTTGGAAATCTTCCACACCGTTGCGGATTGCAGTTTTCGAACAGACCGGACATTCCCAAGAGTCGGGCACTTCGGCGTCGATCGCGAAAGGAACGTCGAAGTCGTGGCCTTCCGGGCAGGTGTAGTCCACGTTTTGGCGCTCGACAAAAACCACGCCTTCTTCGGACTCGAGAGAATTGGAACCCATACGCATTCCGCGTAGCGCGCGATCAGCCACGATAAGTGCCTCCTTGTAATGCTTAGCGGTTCATTCTAACCGATTTGACGGATTTTTTCTCAAGGGCGGTACCGGGGCGTTCACATTGTTCCTTCACCGCGCCCCTCCAATCCGATAATATATATTATGTCATTTTACGTATTTCACGTCTGTCCTGCTCATTCCCCTCGGGTACGCGCACAAAAAAGTGTCCCGGTCGAAACGCATCTCCCTAACCTCCGACCGGGACACCTCAGTCGTGCCAACGTTTTGGCACCGCGCTTGTGAACCAGAAAGACTGTCAACTAACTTGGCGACGACGCGCGCGGCGCTCCGCCAGTTCATCGCGCACTACCACATTATCGTCATTGATGTTTTCTACGGGCAGTTGCGCCAGCTCGCCTTCAATTTCGTGCCAGACGCGACCCACCGCGATGCCGAACACACCCTGGCCACCTTGGACCAAGTCGATGACTTCGTCTTGTGACGTACAGGCGAAAACCGAAGCGCCATCACTCATGAGAGTAATCCCCGCCAGGTCTTCCACCCCCATTTTTGACAAGGTCGCTACGGCGACGCGAATCTGTTGCAGGGAAACGCCGGTATCGAGCAGGCGCTTAACCACCTTAAGTAGCAGGCAGTCCCGGAAAGAATAAAGACGCTGTGAGCCCGAGCCGCGGGCATTGCGCACGGATGGTTCCACTAAACCGGTACGAGCCCAGTAGTCGAGCTGCCGATAGGTAATCCCGGCTGCCTTGCAGGCAGTCGGTCCGCGAAAACCGGTTTCTTCGTCGATGACCGGCAGGGTTTCACCAAACAGCATCCCCTGCTTTATCTGCGGTACTCCAGACTTGCTTGGCTTTTCCAAGGCAACCTCCGTTCAAGTGTGTTTCTATTTTAGATTATGCACCATCGAAACGTGGGCAAATGTGCGCGGCGCGCCCAAACCTTGCACTTAAAGTTTAAGTGCAAGCTAGGCCGGGAAACAAACCGATTTCCGCACCCAGCAGCAAAAGCCTACAGTTCCTCGACTCCGACAGTCAGTAATGCCTCTGCCAAAGTCGCCAATTGCGCCGAAAGTTCTACCGCCCGTATCTGGGCTCGATCCTTGGCTGCGGCGTTATTCTTTTGCCGTTCCGGAGCCACCACCCGGTCAATTAAATCCAAAACTGCATTGATGGCAGAGTAAACGGAGCGTAAATTACGCGGTTCGATACCCTGTTTCTCTAAAGCTTCCAAAGCCTGCACCACCGCGACCGTACCGGAAGAAAACCGGGAGGAAAAATCCGGGCTAATGAGTTTCGCATTGACTGCCTTTTCCAATAGTTCCTCGGAAGCCCCGGTATAAACCAGCAAATCTTGCAGTGTGATTCGTGAGCTTACAGGCAAACGTATCTGGCCCTCCGAAGCCACGACTCGCATGACCGGCTGTACTGGCAGGGGTTCCTCCCCCAAATCCAGCAGCCGCAGATTTTCGCCAATCTGATTCAGCGGTAGATAACTGTCACGCTGGGCTTTCAGGGCGTAACGAATGCGCTCTAAATCGGCCAAAGAATAGCCGCGGTATCCATTGGGCATCCGAGCCGGACACACAATCCCGTGCTTCTCAAAATTGCGCAGCTTAGCCTGAGATACCGAAGGAAATTCCTTCACGATAATCTCATGGACTCGTCCAATGGACATAGTCGGCTCATGACTTACCTCCGGGGGCCACGAGCTGCCAACGTCATTGACTTTTCGGGCTGCCTGGTTCATTTCTGAAAAGTCACCGCCGGGTAGTAAGCCAATCGAAACTTGCCAATCTGAACTTCCTCCCCCGGTGCCAGCAGGTGAGATTCCACTCTCTCGCGGTCAATATAGGTGCCGTTGAGGGAACCGACGTCACGAACCAAGTAACCGTTATCTTGACGGATAAACTCGCAATGCCGGCGCGAAACCGTCACATCATCAAGGAAAATATCCGACTTGGGGTGCCTGCCAGCGGTAATGCGATCCGTATCAAGCAGGAAACGTGCCCCCGCCGAGGGGCCGCGCTGCACAATCAGCAATGCCGAACCTGCCGGCAGAGCCGCGACAGCTTCCTCGTCAGCGGAGGACAAAACTCGCTTACCCAGTTCTGGTTCCGCCTCAGGAACCCCGCCTATAGCCCCGAAAACAGCAGTTTCAGTAGGGTCCGGTCCTGGATTCGTGTCCGACACTTCGGCCTCCTTTTAGAAAATCTCGATATCTCTACTTTAGTGGAACCGTCGCAAAAAAGTTAACCGATTTGTTACCTTTCGGTCTGTCACAAGCTCGAACGGTACTCCAGGCTCTAAAATGACATTTGCACGTAAGTATTGAGATGGAATCAGGTCAAAGGGGAAGTACAGTGACGGACGCAGCCTCCCGGGGATGGGCGCTTTCTCTGACTGATACACAGGTCGGAGTCACTCCCCTGGCTTCTCCCGCCGCCGCGCTGACTTTTCCTTTCTCCACAAATTCCCTAAATGCGACCTATCGCCAGCTGCGGGCCGGCGGCATTTTCTCGCTCTCTGCCGCCGACGGTGATAAAGAGGTGCAGCTCACCACCGCCGAACACTGGCATTGGCTCTTGGCGAACCGGAGCGATGGACTGGATTTACAGCTGGCTTTCGGTTTCCTCGCCGCGAACCGCGGTAACCTTCGATTTCCGGTTTTTCAGTCCCGCTTAACTCCCGATCCCGACCGTCCGGTGGGCTACTTACGTCTGGCTAAGGACGAAAAACTGCAGCTCAACAGCACGTTGGTGCGCCTCTTGCAGCAAAAGTTTCAGATTCCGTCCCGCTGGGTTGGAGCGGGCCGGACTGCCCGCGGTCTCAACCTCGATGCCATTCTCGACGCCTTAGAGCAAGCCCTCCAAGACAGTCCCCTTAGGGACAAAATGCACCTGGAACGTCAAGCTGCCCTGGGATTGGCTCATCGTAACTGGTCGCCGGCACTGACCGACCTGAAAGCCCACCTTGAGGATTACCGCAGCTCCGCCCTGGTGCAGCGCTATGCCGCCAGCAGCGCCCCCACCCAACTGTCAGCGGATACTGCGGATACTGCCCCCCTAGCTGCAGATATTTTTGCACCGCTAAAAGCCGACCGTAAACAACTGCAGGTGCCGAAATTTTTTGGGCAAGGCCACAGCCTCATTCTTTCCGGGGCCCCGGCGACAGGCAAAACTGATGCTGTCGTAAATACCCTGGCACAGTCCCTGGTGCAGCAACACTCCGTGCTGGTGGTGGGCAGCCGAAACAGCCTTGATAAACTGCGCAGCCGGGTTCGCAAAGCCGGGTTTGAACACGTGTTCCTCACCCTCGACCCGCAAGCCGCCAACCGTGATGAGCGCAGCCGGGCGTTACTGCGGGCGGCTTGGGATCGCCCGGTCAACGCTGACGAGGGGTACCTCGATTCCTGCCGGGCTTCCCTGAAAACCTTGTCTCAGGATTTGGATCTGTACCTCAACCAGATTCACGAGGTCGGTCCCAACCATGTTTCCGCGTGGCAGGCCTATACCGCGCAAATCATGACCGCCGCCGAGTTGGAGCCGGAGGAACGGGTTTTGGCAGGCCGTTTGGCGGCGGCTCCGAACTTCCCCTACTTGTCTCGAGACCGATCCGCTGCGGCGAAACTTGGTAAAGAACTGGCAAATCTAGATGCCAACTCGGTGAATGGCCTCGGCTCTAATCCCTGGTCCTTGGTAGGCGAAACCGCGCGCAGCGTGGACCGCACGGAACTGAAATTGGCGTTGAAAGCCCTGGAACAAGCCATTGCCCAAGCCCATCCGGCCGTGCTGGAAATCATGTCCGCCACTACTGAACTGCAAGCCTGGCCGATTTTTGCCCGCTGGCTTGACTTGCTAGAGATTGGATACGGCAGGGCTCCGGTGGAACTGACCGAAGCGGAACGCCACGCGGTCACTTCCGGCATTGAAACTTTGCAGCAGTCCCTGCAAGACCTGCAGGAGGAGGCCACTCCCCTGCTGGAAGTTGCCGCCCCCGCCTATCGTTCCGGCAAAGATCTGGACTTGTTGATGGACGCCCGCCACGCGGAGGCCTCCGGTGGTTTTACTCGCAACAGTCGGCGCAAAGCCGTATTGGCTCAGTTGCAGCCCTACCTCACCGAGCCGGTCACTCCCAACAAGGTGGCGGACCTACTGGAAGATCTCAACGCCCTGCGGATGCGCGCCGAAGCCCTGGGCTTGCGAATTAGCGCCAACCCCGTGCTGGGACTGAAAGACTTTGATGCTCTGGCTGACGGCGCCCGCGAAAAATTCTCAAATCACGCTGACACGGTGCTCAGCGCCATTGAATTGAGCCGGTATCTGCCCAACCGCCGGTCAGATTTGGAGTCTTTGATGCCGCTGGCTCGCCAAGGTGGGAATTTAGGCCAGCAGGTCAGGGCAATTTCTGAGGCTTTCGCTGATGTTTTGCAATCTTTGCACGTGTCCAGCCCGGATTTGGAAGCGTGGTCACAAGGCCTGCCGCCCCTGGGTCGTTACCTGCAGGTTCGTAAGGTCTGGGGGACGTCGCTCAGCTCTGATGACTCGACGTTAGATGATATTTTGGCTTTCCGCGCGCTGACCCCCAAGTTGAAAGCCTTGGGTCTGGACGACCTGGTCGGTTGGGTGGCCGAAGGGAAGCTCAGCGGCATGGCGATTCAAGGAGTGTTGGAACACGCCCTGTCGGTCGCGGCGGTACGGGAGCGCCAGCGGGCTTTGGTGCAGCAGGGTTTCGAGCCCGAGACCCACGCAGCTCAGGTGGAACGCCTGTCGCTGAACTGCACGGAGACCCGCCGCGAAATCGTCAATCAGGTTATTGCCGCGGCAGGCGGGTTTGCACAGCGAGCCGATAAACAGATTCTGCGCCGTTTCGGGGCACGATTGCGTGATGGGGACTTCTCCATCCGCCAGGCTTTACGTGATGATTTGGAAGGCGTTGTGACCCGCACTCCGATTGTGGGTCTGACTCCGCTCGAGGTCATCACCCATTTGCCTGATTTTGCTGATGAAACACCCCGTTTTGATGCCGTGGTCATTCTGGACGCAGCCGAGCTGCCATCCGGTGCCGTGGTCAAGGCTCTGGCCGGCGCCACTCAGGCTCTGTTTGTAGCGACCCTGCCCGCCTCCGCGAGCTTTGCAAAAGGCCGGGCGCACAGCGTTTACGAAGCCGCCAAGTCGGCGGGTTTCCCCGAATACGAATTGACTGCTCGCTACGGCCAGGATCTAACCTCCACCCCCGGTCACTTGGCGCGGCTGTTGAGACCCGGCAAATTAGACACGTGGCCGGTAGCGCAGGTTCAGGCCCACCCGGTTTCAATCCTGGAGTTTCCCGCGGTGCATCGCCCTCTGCCCCTGGATCTCGCCAGTGAAAATCCGGGCTGGAGCGGTCTTGGCGCCGACTACGTCTGGTTTGAAAAAGCCGGAAACCTGTTGATGAATCTGTGCCTAAAGAACCGCGGTAAATCCGTCACGGCACTGACTTGGACGTCTGAACTGGCGGCGGGAATCCGCTGGTATCTCGATGAGGCTAACCGCCAGGGTGAAATCAATCTGATGAATCTGCGGGTCACTCACCTCGGTGCAGCCACAGCCGCATTGCCCAGCGCCGATTCCACTGCACCGGGGCTCGGCGGAGGTTATGGCGATGGTGAGGGTCAAGCTCCCTGCGATTTATTGGTGTGTTTCCTGGGCTCCACAGCTCAGCCGGTAACAATAAAAACGTCTCTCGGTCGGGATTTATCCCTGGCTTGGACTCAGGCTTTGCTGCAAACTAACGGTCAGGTGCTGTTCGTGGTGAACCGGGACCTTGACCAGAGCGAGCTGCCCGCCTTGCTGCAAGATGTGTTGAATAGTTCAGGCACCGAACGTGATACCGCCCCCGTTTCGGCGGTGCGAGATTATCTGGCCAAACTGCTGGGACATGCTGGGCTGGAAGTTCGCACCAATTTGGGGCCGGCCCCATTACGCCTGGATTTGGCGGTTCGCGGCGACGCGGGGGCACCTTGGCTGGGTCTGATTTTGGACAGCCCCGAACAGCTGCAGGTGCGTTCCGCCTGGGATCGAGAAGTCGGTATTCCCCAATATCTGCTGGAACATTGTGGTTTTGGCGCTATCGAACACGTGTATTTGACTCAGCTGATGGAAAACACAGATGAAGTGACACGGCGTCT
>QWCJ01000624.1_pt1 | contig 11408 bp, 6 predicted proteins | sample 1972501 | NCBI WGS metagenome assembly QWCJ01 (sample SAMN09866711, study PRJNA288562) | Human vaginal metagenome isolate term2_vaginal, whole genome shotgun... | isolation source: vagina | host: Homo sapiens | place: USA: California
AGTAAACTGGCTGACCAGCAGGATCTCCCCACCGATGGACCGGATGTCCTTATTCATCACCCCATCCTCGTCGTCAAAGATACGCAGGGCAATGATCTTGCGGACCAAGTAGTCCATGTCCTCGGCGGTGTCGCCAACCTCCACTCCCTGTAAAACCAGCATCCCGGGACCGATCGATGAGATCACTGACCCATCGACCGTCACGGACGCCTCGCTCACACGCTGAATAACTGCTCTCATAGTCCAAAGATACCACTTTAGGACAAATAAGAGCTCGGCACAGAAGAGAAATCAGGGCTGACGAATTTGATCATTACCGCTAAAGAGCGTGCACCACTGTCGGGGTGGATTGTCCCGCGCTTCAAAAGGAGGTGAATGACTTATGTAAACACCTCCGCACCTCTACCTTACAATTTTGGGATTTTCGAGTATTATCCACCGCTGATTATGCCTCTGCAAGGCGTGATGCGCTTAAGCTTTAGGGTAATCGCATACAGACGGGTGTTCATCCGTGAGGCACCCGAAGGGTGCTCGCTCCATAGGCATCGGTCATCTGCGAAGCGGTGACCGATGTACAGAGCCCCATCCCTACCCTCTCGGCCCTTGCGGGTCGCCGACTAGCAATCCCCATTCCCGGAGCACTCCCCGGGGAGGCAACCGGTGCGACACCCTGGCGGGGTCGAGGGGTCGTTTGGGATGCCTGATCCACGGGTCTTCGGGGCTTCGCCCCTCGACCACGTGGCTAGGAAACCGGCACCCACAAGGGGTGCTCCGACCGCCCTTCATCCTCTGAACGTCAATCTTGGAGCATCCCGGCAGTGATGCCATACCACATATAGACTTCACCCACCAATCCACCTGCCGATGCCCCGCTGAGAGGGCATCAGGCCTCGCTGTCGGGGTGGAAGTAGTCCCAAACGAGGCGCGCCTTGGCAGGACCAATAGCCTCTGTCAGTTCGTCCAGAGAAACAGACTCGCGTATGCGCTTCACTGACTTGAAGGTACGGATCAGCTTCTTCTGAGTGGCAGGACCAATGCCGGTGATAACATCGAGCTCAGAGGAGATCGACTTCTTAGCATGGACATTTCGGTGGAAGGTGATCGCAAAGCGGTGCACCTCATTCTGTATCCTCTCTAAGAGGTGAAAGACCTGCCCGCGCTGCATGATGCCGATCACCTGAGGCGGATCTCCATAGAGCACCTCGCTGGTGCGGTGGCGGTCGTCCTTGGCGAGCCCGAGGATCGGTATCTCTACCCCCACCTCGTCAAGCGCCTTTCGCACCACCCCCATCTGTCCCTTGCCACCATCGGTGATGATGAGGTCGGGGAGCTCCTCCCCTTCATCACGCAGGCGGCTGTAGCGTCGCACCACCACCTCGTGCATCGAGGCGTAGTCATCCGGTCCCTCAACCGTCTTGATGTGGAAGAGTCGGTAGTCCTTCTTGGAGGGGACACCGCCCTTAAAGACGACACAGGCGGCCACCGGCTCCGCTCCTTGGATATTGGAGTTATCGAAGCACTCCACGTGCCAGGGAAGCTTAGGCAGACCGACCGAGTTCTGCAGGTCTCGCAGGATCTGCATATTGTGCTGGGCAGGGTTGAGCTTCTCCGCCTGCAGGTCCTTATCCTTGATGAACTGATCCACATTGTGCTGGCTCAGGTCCAGGATATGCTTTCGGTCGCCCCTCTGAGGGATCGTGACGCGATAGGCAGAGAGGTCGAGGAACTCCGGCATGAGGGGGAGAATGAGCTCGCGGGTACCCTCCAGCGGCAGCGTATCGAGCAGATCCTTCAGAACGGAGGCAAAGAGCTCCTCCTCGTCCTCCTCGATCCCCCGCCGGTACTCCATAGTTCGCCCCGAGATGATCCGCCCGTCCCGCGTCAGGAGGTAATTGACGAAGAAGGAACGCCTCGAGGAGCCATAGGTGGCCACCAGTGCATCACCGATGACGTTGCTCATGATGGTACTCTTCCCTTGATAGTTCTCCAACGTGCAGAGCATATTCTGCATCTGCAGGGCGGTTTCAAAGTCCAGCTCCTCACTAGCCCTTGTCATCACCTCCTTGATGTCCCGCTTCACTTCAGTGATATGCCCTCGCAGGATCTCCTTAGCCGCCCGGACGTCTCTGTCATAGTCCTCCTCCGTCTGCAGCCCTTCACAAGGCCCCTTGCAGCGGCCGATGTGGTACTTCAGGCAGACGCGGAATTTTCCCCGCTCGATATTCTCCGGAGAGAGGTTAAAAGAGCAGGTGCGAAACTTGTAGAGCCGGCGGAAGAGCTGGACCAGCTGATAGGCCATCGACTTATTGGGATAGGGCCCATAGTACTCCGTGCTGCCACCCGGCTCTGGCTTGTGTGTGGTTCCAAAGCGTGGGAATCGCTCCCTCGTGACGTAGATGTAGGGGTAGAAATTACCATGCTTGAGCATGATGTTGTAGGGCGGCTGATGCGTCTTGATGAGGTTATTCTCAAGCAAGAGCGCATCGGTCTCCGTCCGGACCACGATATACTCCACGGTCTCAAAGACGCGCAGCATTGCCCGAGCGTTGGGTCGGTCGGACTCTCGCTGGAAGTACTGCCCCACCCGCTTGCGGAGATTTTTTGCCTTACCGACGTAGAGCACCTTATCCTCCTTGTCGCGGTAGATGTAGACTCCGGGCGACTCGGGGATCACGGATAGGCTGTTGCGTATGTCTTTCTTGGCTATCAGCATAGGGTTCCACGTGAAACAAAGAGGGCTATCGTCCCATGAGTATCAGGAGGATATTGATATCCGAGGGGCTGATGCCGGGGATGCGGGAGGCCTGACCGATGGTCGCCGGGCGGATCCGATCGAGCTTCTGCCGCGCCTCGGTCGAGAGCGACTGGATGGAGAGGTAGTCAAAGTGCCCGGCTATGCGGATATCCTCTAAGTGGCGAGCCTTCTCGGCCGCCTGACGCTCGCGGGCAATATAGCCGGCATACTTCACCTCCACCTCAACGGTCTCCTTCACCTCCTCCGCCAGCTGACCCTGCTCAAGGAAGTTCGCCAGCTGTGGGACAAAGGGGACCAGTCCATCCAGCGTGATACGGGGACGAAGAATCACCTCACGGAGCCTCTGCGGATGTCTCAGCGGCGCCTCCCCTACCCGCTCGAAGTATGCCGCGAGGTCGGGCGTGTCGGTTAAGGAAATGTCCCTGAGCAGTTCCTCAAAGCGATCGATCAGCGCCAGCTTCGCCTCCAGTCGCCTCTCTCGACACACGCCGACCGTCCCCAGCTCTATCCCCTTGGGCATGAGTCGTCTGTCGGCATTGTCCTGCCTCAGGAGGATGCGGTACTCTGAGCGACTGGTAAACATCCGGTAGGGCTCGTCCACCCCCTTCGTCACTAAGTCATCGATCAGCACCCCTATGTAGGCCTCATCCCGAGCGAGGGTAAAGGTCTCAGCAAGGGACTGAGCAGCGAAGTGAGCATTGACTCCGGCGACGAAACCCTGCCCGGCCGCCTCCTCGTAGCCTGTCGTGCCATTGATCTGACCGGCAAAGAAGAGCCCCTTGACCAACTTCGTCTCCAGCGTGTGGTGCAGCTGCGTCGGGTCAAAGAAGTCGTACTCGATCGCATAGCCGGGCCGCATAATCGTTGCGTCCTGCAGCGCCGGGATCTGCCGGATCGCCTCCTCCTGCACCTCTATGGGGAGCGAACTGCTGAAGCCATTGAGGTAATACATCGTCGTGTCGGCACCCTCCGGCTCGAGGAAGAGCGGGTGGTGATCCTTCCCGGCAAAGGTGACGATCTTCGTCTCTATGCTGGGGCAGTAGCGCGGTCCTATGCTGTGTATCTGACCATTGTAGAGTGGTGCCTCATCGAGGTGACGCCGCAGCACCTCATGGCTCGCAGGCGTCGTCTCCGTCAGGAAGCAGGGCCTCTGGGGCGTCTCCAGTCGGGACACCTCGGGGAGGAAAGAGAAGTGGTGCCATCCCTCCTCACCATCCTGACGCTCGCAGAGGTCAAAGTGTATCGTCCGACCATCCAGCCGCATCGGCGTACCGGTCTTCATCCGATCGGTCCTGAAGCCCAGCCCGGCGATCTGCTCCGAGAGGCGTAGCGAGGCTGGCTCAGCGATGCGTCCCCCCGGGATCTTCACGCTGCCGATATGCATCAGACCATTGAGGAAGGTCCCATTGGTGAGGATCACTGCCCTCGCCCTTATCGTAAGCCCCATGGCGGTGACTATGCCGGTGACCGCCCCACCCTCCCCACCCTCGTGGAGCAGCTGCACGACAGCATCCTGCCAGAGGGAGAGGTTGGGCGTCTGCTCGAGATAAGTTCGCCACAGGTGCGAGAACCGCCCCCTATCGCTCTGAGAGCGGGGGCTCCACATCGCAGGTCCCTTGCTCCTATTGAGCATCCGAAATTGCATCGACGACCTATCGGTGATGATCCCCATCAGACCGCCGAGGGCATCCAGCTCGCGCACGATCTGCCCCTTGGCGATGCCCCCCACGGCGGGGTTGCACGACATCTGGGCAATCTTGTCGAGGTCCATGGTGATGAGGAGGGTACGGGAGCCGAGCAAGGCCGCCGCATGAGCCGCCTCACAGCCGGCATGGCCGGCACCGACCACTATGATGTCATAGGATAGTCTCATGTCTGCAAAGATACGCAGATTTGCGCCGTCGGGTAACGATCCAAAACGCTCCGCCCTCTCATTATCAGATAAGCCGGACGAGTCGGACGGGGCATCAATTTGCCAACCTGTCCGACTCGTCCGACATGTCACCTCTGGTGAGGTGCCCTAGCAGTTGTGCCCCGGTTAGTCGTGTCCCGCAGTCATACGGTCGATGACTGACTCGAGGGCGCCGGTGCCTTGGTACTTGTCCTTGGAGCTATTGAAGCGGTAGGAGATGGTGAAGGCAATACGTGGTGGCACCTGCTCTGTGGACTCCATCACACTGTACCTGGTGGCGGTACGCACGGAGTGGGTGGTATTGAAGAGGTTGCTGATGGAGAGGGTGGTGAGGAGATTTTTCTCCTTGAGCCACTGCTTGGAGATCTCGGCGTAGCTGGTGAGGATGGGGGCGGTGAACTCCATATTGTCTTCGTTGCCAAATGGGGTGTAGCCGACGTTGAATACCATGCTGATCTCCCCGGGGAGCGTCAGTTGGTTGGCCACGCTGAGGGCGAGGGTGGGCTTACGATTGGTGATCCGCTCCTCAAAGTTCCAGAGGTCGTAGCCGATCATCTTGGAGAGGCGCAGGGTGAAGGTAGGCTTCCACCACTTGATCGTAGGGCTGGCTACCATCGCCGCTGAGAGAGCATGGTGTGGAGGGGCGTTGACGGTCTTGTATAGGGTGATATAGGGCCGGACTGCTCCGGTGGTGGGGTCGGTAAAGAGGGCGGTCTCCGGGGTGAGACAGTCGCGGCTATAGGTATGGCTGAGGATGGTGGTAAGCCAGCTCTTACTGAGGGTGAGAGAGGTGGAGTAGTCGATGGCGTCCTTGAGGTTGGGGTCACCCACCTTGTACTCGTATCGGCTCACGTAGAGGTACTGTGGCTGTAGCTGTACGTAGCTTGGCCGATTGATCCGGCTCCTGAAGGAGAGCTCGGTGCGCACACCCCAGAGGCGACCTGAGACTGCCAGTGTGGGGAATAGATTGGTGGTGGTATGGCTCTTATCGGGATCCAGTACCCCCTTATCGATATACTTATTCTCGAGGTACTCCATGCGTAAGCCTGCAGTGGCGCTCCACTCGGAGGCTATCTTGCGCTGATACTCTAAGTAGAGAGCCAGTAGCTGCTCCCGCTGCTCGGTATTGAGGTCGGTGAGACTGAGGCTGGCATCGAGATGATTGTAAAAGCGGTTATGGACCTTAGAGTACTCCCCACCCATCTCGAGGCGTCCGCCCCAGAGTGGTCCGGAGATGTCCAAGCGTCCTCCTGCAGACTGGTACTTCGCCCCATGGCTATTCTCCACGCCGGAGAGTTCGTACGCCTCGGTATGCCCCTCAGCAGCTCTCTCGGTGGAGTGGCTCATACCGGTCTGGAAGTAGTCGAGGTCGATCTGTGCCTTCCAGTCCCCAAACCTCCTGAGGTAGTAGAGGTTGGGGCGGTGCGAGGCATTCCATGGCTTGAGGGTCTGTGACTTGCCAAAGTAGCGCTCTACCGCCTCTGGTGTGGGCCTGAGGTGGTTGCTGGTGAGGTCGGAGAACATCCAGGAGTCCTCCTTATCGGCGGCAATGCGGTATCTGAAGCCTGCGCTCTGCACCTCATCTTCGTAATTGATGCCCACCGTATACTCCTGTGTCTGTACACCCTCCTTGTGCTTGGTGGTGGATTGGTTGATCCACTCGCTTTGATCGGTTTTGCCGTGTGTGCGCAGGGAGGGGAAGGAGTGATTGGTCTGCTCGTCCTTGTACATAACACTGGTGAAGAAGTCCCAGTTATTGAGCCGATAATTGAGCCGAAGGTAGGGCTGATAACCCATGGGGCTACCTATCTGATTATTTAGATCGAGCTTTACCTCGCCGCTGAGACCGGTGCCCTGCTCACGCTTGGTGTAGATCTTGATCACCGACTCGGTGGAGGAGCTGTACCTGGCACCGGGATTGGTGAGCACCTCTATGTCGCGGATGAGGTAGGGCTTGAGGTTGCGCAGCTGATTGGGGTCGGTCATCAGTCGGTCGTTGATGTAGATGATGGGGGTCCCCTTGCCGGCTACCCGCACTTCGGTACCCTCGATCTCGACGAGTGGCACGCCTCTGAGCACGCTATAGACGTCCGATAGATTTGCGAGCGGAGAGGCCTCTATGGAGGTGCTGATACCGCCGGCGACCATCCGGTGTGGGATACGATTGGCGGTTACGGAGAGCTCCGCCAGCTCTAAGGCACTCTCCTGTAGTATGATCTTGTAGTCGGTGGAGCTTTCGCACCTCACCTCCTTGGGGGTGAAGCCGATCAAGCTTGCCTCAAGTAATACCGGTAGCTGATGCTGCTCGATCTGTAGAGTGAAGGAGCCATCGTCACGGGTTACGCCTCCTGTGAGCACCTTGCTGCCGTCAATACTTTTCACCTTGATGGTGGCGTAGGGGAGGGGCTCCCCTGCTTCGTCATACACTACCACACGGAGGTCTAGTGCCGAAACTTCCAAGCTCCCTACCATCATCAGCAGGGAGATCAATAAAAATAATCGCCTCATTAAAACTTATCTATTGTGTACTGAATCGCCTCCCCTTATCACCAGCAAAGGTAGGTACTATCGCTCGCAACTCAGTTGCAGACTTCTGGAAGTTAATCAAATGCGATCTGAGGCGTCGCTTTCGGTCACTCCTACCAAAGCCTCAGGGAAATCTCTAATACCGATATTAGTGATGCCTAATACCGATATTAGTGATCACTAATATCGGTATTAGATCAAGCGCCTATCCACCGGGCATTGGACACCGTTCTATTATGGTCTCCACAGCAAATGCGATCTCTTTCTCCTCTCCCTCCCAGTTCAGCAGACTGCGAACCGGCCTTATTATGTTCGCCAAACATTATCTTTGTCAAACATAGTTTTTCGCAGAGCAAAATTCATTAGTGATTTTGTGTGTTGGTACCGATCAAGTTATTATCTTTGCGAAAGATAATGTTTGACAAAGATAATTATTGAGGGTATGAAATTTATAGACAGAGTAGAAGAAACAGCAGCGCTCAAGCGCACGCTAAGCCTTAGCCGGCCTGTGCTGATTGTGATTTATGGTAGGCGGCGTATCGGAAAGTCAGAGCTCATCAAGCATGTTTTGACAGAGCAGGATGTATACCATCTGAGCGAAGAAGCACAGACTCAGCAACAGATCGACTCCTTTGCCAAGACTGTTTCTTTTACGTTTGACGGCTTTGATCGAGTATCCTACAACGACTGGGAGACAGTGCTTACCTCCGTCAATCTATATGCAGGGGATAACACATCGGTTTGCTTAGATGAGTTTTCCTACCTCGTAAAGAGCGATCCCTCACTGCCCTCCATCATCCAAAGATTAGTGGACAACAAAAGGCTGAAATACAATCTGATCCTGTGTGGTTCCTCCCAGCTGATGATGCACTCACTGGTCCTCAATGAGAAGTCTCCTCTATATCAACGCTGTGCGTGGCAGCCCAAGCTAAAGCAACTGCGCTTGCCTTATATAAAAGAAGCCTTGCACTGCTCTGACCAAGAAGCCATAGAAGAATATGCTATTTGGGGCGGTGTGCCTCGCTACTGGGAACTTCGTGCCGACTATAACAGCATGGAAGAGGCGGTGCGCCATCTGCTAGTCAATAACTATGGCACACTGTACGATGAACCAACTCGGTTGCTCCGTGATGAGCGTAGAGATACGCCTACGTCTTTCTCCCTGCTTACTACGGTGGGCAATGGAGTAAATCGTATTTCGGAAATAGCCGGTCGTATGCAGCAGCCTGCTACTAACCTCTCCCAGCCCATCAGCATACTGACCGACTTGGGCTATGTGGAGAAAGATATCCCCTTTGGGGACAACCCAAAGAGCAGCAAGAAAGGACTGTATCGCCTTGGTGACAACTTCCTCTCCTTTTACTACAGGTTTATCAATCCCAATAGATATCTTATCGAGCTAGACCGCCAGGATCTCGTAATGGATATCATCCGTAAGGACTTCAGTACATACGTTGGTCAGATATGGGAAAAGATTTGTCGCGACTTCGTCACAGGTAATGAAATCGATGGTGTAGTCTATGGCATCGCCTCACGGTGGTGGGGCGGCATACCCAAAGAGAATGGTAGCAACGACTATGAGCAGGTGGAGCTTGACCTTGTAGCTGAGTCGATAGACAAGAAACACATCCTCGTGGCAGAGTGTAAATGGCGAGAGCGTGACGAGGCACAGAGCGTATATGAGCAATTAACAAGCCGTGCCGGCCGCTTACCCTTCGTAAAGAAGGGGCAAAAGGTACACAAGATATTGTTCCTCAAAACAGAAACAAAGGCAGACGTCCCCTGTTATTATCCCAAAGACATCATGGCGTCTATGCTTCCATAAGATACCTCCTAAGGCCACTCGTCTATGATTGGGTTTCTGACCCGCGAGGGCGTCACACTATCAGACGGCAGCGTGGCACCCCTCCCCTATCCCATCACGCCATAGCCTATCTCAGGAGAGGGGGAGCCGAGGGCGTATGTGACTGGTCGCTACTTCAGGTAGGCCTCGGCGAGCGAAACCCAGTAATTGGCTCCGATGGGGAAGATCTCTTGATCCAGGATATACTTGGGATGATGCACCATTGGGGTATCCCCATTTCCAATCATCAGGTAGGAGCCGGGCTTCTCCCGGAGCATAAAGGCAAAATCCTCGCTACTCATAAAGGAGGCAGCCGGGTTGACTACATTCTCTGCACCATAAGTATCTATCGCTACCTGGGTGGCAAAGGCAGTCTCCTCGGGGGTATTGACGAGTACAGCCCCGGGCTGACCCTCTCTGATCTCGTAGGTACAGCCATAGCACTCTGCCTGGGCCTTGGTGATCTCACGGATGCGACGCAGCACCAGCTCCCGATCCTCGGCAATCATATTGCGTATTGAGAGACGTAGGATGGCACTATTGGCAATCACATTGCCCGCATTTCCGGCAATAAAGGCCCCGATGGTGACGACAGCATGGTGCCAGGGGCTGAGGTTGCGTGAGACGATGGTCTGGAGTGCCATCACGAGCGAAGCCCCTGCCACCACGGGGTCAATACTCAGCTCGGGCATAGAGCCGTGCGAACCCTTGCCGACCAACTCTATCTCCCAATTGTCCACGGCCGACATGGTGGCTCCCTCACGGAAGTAGAGCTTGCCCTTCTCGAGACCGGGGATATTGTGCATCGCGTAGACGGCATCCACCGGGTACCGCTCGAATAGCCCATCGGCAATCATACCGGGGCTGCCCTGCATGGTCTCCTCGGCGGGCTGAAAGATAAGGGTCAGGGTGCCACTGAAGCGCTTGGTGTCGATCAGGTACTTAGCTGCTCCCAGCAGCATGGCGGTATGCCCATCGTGCCCGCAGAGGTGCGACTTGCCCTCAATGACGCTTCGGTAGGGGAGCTCATTGACCTCCTCTATGGGGAGTGCGTCAAACTCCGCCCTTATACCGAGGTTCTTGGAGCCGTTGCCCACCTTGAGCGTAGCCACTAATCCCGTGGTACCGATACCCTCCTCCACCTCATAGCCCATGGCACGAAGCTCTGAGGCAATGTACTTGGCGGAGTTGACCTCCTCGAGAGCCACCTCGGGATGCTTATGCAGATGCTCTTGCCACTCCCTCATCTTGGGGGCGAGGGCCTCTATCTCTTTTCTAACTTTCATGTGCTTTTTACTCAAAACGAAATGGGGGAGTGTACGAAAACGGTGGTGTAGATCACGGCAACGGCGAGCAGCACCGGACAGAGATCATTTCCCCTGAGGACAATCAGGTGGTAAACTCGGTGGGGAGGGTCGGCATGGCGCCTGCCTGAGTGCAGACGTAGGCCGAGACCTCGACAGCCCTCTTGTGCGCCTCCGCCACAGACTCTCCTCTGATGATACTTGCCACAAAGGCAGCGGTAAAGGAGTCCCCGGCTCCGACGGTATCGGCAACCTCGACCTTAGGCGTCGCCTGGTAGGTTATGCTCTCCGGGGTAAAGATGTAGCTGCCATTGACCCCGCAGGTCAGGATCAGCATACGGAGGTGGTACCGAATGAGTAAGTCCCGGCACGTGCTCCGGAGGTCGGTGCCGGGATAGCCGAGTAAGCGGCTGATGACGATCAGCTCTTCATCATTAATCTTCAGCACGTTGCACTTCTTCATCGACTGATCGAGGATCTCCTTGGTGAAAAATCCCTGCCGGAGATTCACGTCAAAGACGATCAGAGTATCCTTTTCCTTAGGCATCTCATCGATGAAGCGGTTGATGGTCGCACGAGAGGCGCTACTCCTCTGCGCCAGAGAGCCGAAGCAGACAGCGGTGGTCCTCTGTGCGAGAGACTTGAGGTCGGACGTAAAGGGGATATTGTCCCACGCCACGCCCTCTCGGATGACATACTGAGGCACGCCGACCTGATCGATCTCCACCTGTACCGTACCGGTCGGGTAAGGGACGGTGGCGATATGTGTGCAGAGGCCCTTGTCCCTGAAGTTATCCAGGATCTCACTGCCCAGAGCGTCCTCCCCGACGGCGCTGACGACACAGCCGGGAAGATCGAGCCGGGAGACGTGGTAAGCAAAGTTGGCCGGAGCGCCTCCGATCTTCTTCCCCTCGGGGAGGACATCCCACAGGGCCTCGCCAATCCCGACGACCATTTTTTCTTGATTCATAATAAACTGGCTAGTGGGGGTGTTAGATCCGAAGTCTATACGGCGCGTATCTACCGGAAGCGAAAGTCATCCAGCATCAGAGCGACATCGGAGGCACC
>QWCJ01000687.1_pt1 | contig 11379 bp, 10 predicted proteins | sample 1972501 | NCBI WGS metagenome assembly QWCJ01 (sample SAMN09866711, study PRJNA288562) | Human vaginal metagenome isolate term2_vaginal, whole genome shotgun... | isolation source: vagina | host: Homo sapiens | place: USA: California
AGTCTCCTCCGCCGAAGACACCAACGTGACGTTATCTCCGATGGCGAGCTGGATGACGCCCGTCAGCAGCGGATAATGTGTGCAGCCAAGAACGAGCGTATCGACGCCCGCCGATTGCAACGGCGCCAGGTAGCCCTCCGCCACGCCAAGGATCTGGCGCCCAGCCGTAATGCCGCGCTCGACAAAATTCACGAAATCAGGACAGGCCACCGCCTCGCATTCGACATTCGGATTGACGGCAAAAAGATCTTGATAAGCACCTGAATTGATGGTGCCCTCCGTGCCGATCACGCCAATTTTTCCGTTGCGGGTGGTGGCGATGGCACGGCGTACAGCCGGACGGATAACCTCCACGACCGGAATGTCATAGCGCTCCCGGGCGTCGTGCAAAAAGGCGGCCGTCGCGGTGTTGCAGGCAATCACCAGCATCTTGCAGCCGCGCTCCACGAGCTCATCGGCAATCGCGGTGGACAGCTCACGCACTTGGGCGATGGAACGCGGGCCATAGGGCGCATGGGCGGTATCGCCGATGTAGATAATGGATTCGTCGGGAAGCTGCTCGATGATGGTGCGCGCAACGGTCAAGCCACCCACGCCCGAGTCAAAAATCCCGATGGGAGATGTTGCATCAGGCATTAGCGCGTTACTCCTTCGGGCGCGGGCTTAACCTTTTTAATCGGGTCATCGGAGGTGATCACCATTCCCGCGACGACGCCACCGATGGCACCGAAAAGGTGCCCCTGCCAGCTGACTCCTTCATAGATAGGCAACACGCCCCAGATGAGACCGGAATAGGCAAAGCCCAACACCACGCCGACGAGAAATTGACCCAGGGAACGGTTGAAGATTCCCCGGACAATGAGGTAGGCCAGCCAGCCATACACCATGCCCGAGGCACCAATATGCGAGGTCCCCGGCCCGCCCAACAGCCAGGTGCCGATGCCAGCGATGAGTACCACGATGATGGTAACTTCCCACCATGCCTTGCGGCCTGAGAGGCCGATCAGGAAACAAAAGACGGCACCGGGCAGTGAATTTCCGATGAGGTGCTCAAAGTTCGCGTGGAGTAGCGGAGCGGTGAAAATCCCCCAGATGCCATTAAAGTCCAGTGGGCGTATGCCGTATTGACCCAGCTCGCTGCCAAAAAACAGGAAGTTGATGATGTGGATAACCCACTCAACGACTAGGAATCCCACCGTTAAAGACGCTGCCGTCTTCAGGCGTCCGGCCCGAGTGTAATTCTTCGAATCCCCCGTGTTGAGAACAGGCTGCTGCCCCGCCCCGGGGGCTGCCGGGCGGGGCTGGAAGGGGTTGGGCCCATGCGAATGCTGCTGGCCAAAAGGTCCACTCGTCGTCATAATGACTCCAACTTTAGCAAGCGCGCAGCGAGGAATACGCCTCCAAACCCAGCCCCGGGGTTGCGCTCACCACGGCATCGACGATGGCTGCCTCCACTGCGTCGGCAGCGGCGGCGCTTAACGACGCCAACTCCGCAGCGCCGATCCCCTGCTCCGCAGGTTGTGTTCCGGAGGCGGCGGCAAAAAGCGTATCTCCATCCAGTGGGGAATGCGCCGGGCGAACCGCCCGGGCAATACCGTCGTGGCCCGCTAAAGCAAGACGTTTTACTTGGGCCTTGGTTAACGGGGCGTCGGTCAACACCGCGCCAATGGTGGTGTTTAGTTGAGAAGCCTCTGCGAAAGATTCAGCCAGGCTGCGGGCCGCGGCAAACCGCTTAGCGTCCACGGCCGGCGCGTCCGGTGCGCCAAACAAACGCCCAGTCTCAGCATCAATCACCTGCCCCACCGGGTTGGCTACAACAACCGCGGCGACGGTGAACGGGGAGACATCGATAAGCACGGTCCCCACCCCACCTCTGATCTTGCCTGCGCAGGCGCCGGTGCCTGCGCCCACGCTGCCGCTCGTAGCGTCGTGCCCTGCCAACGCGGCGCGTAGAGCCGCCTGACCATCCTCCGCCGTGGGGCGCTGTGGGCCGGCGAGCAGATCAAAAATGACCGCGCCTGGCACGATGGGCACGCGGGGGCCGGGGTTCTCCTCCCCAAAGACGGGGAAACCAATTCCCGCTTCCTCAAGCCCGCGCATGACACCATCCGCTGCTGCCAGCCCAAAGGCCGAACCGCCTGCAAGGACAAGAGCATGAACGCGCTCAACCGTGTTGTGCGGTTCCAGCAGATCCGTCTCGCGGGTGCCGGGGCCTCCGCCGCGCACATCGACGCCAGCCACGGCTCCTTGTTCACCGCAGTAAACGACGGTGACGCCGGTGTCCTCACGCGTGACGTGACCGACAGAAAAGCCCATGTCGGGGAGAGTCTGCACGGTGCTAATCCATGATGACGTTGAGCAGCGAATCCTGACAGAACGCCAGCCATTCCACGAGCGTATCGCGGTCCGCTCCAGGGGTATCCTCCGGCACGTCCCCGGTGGCGATGAAGAGGCGCAGGTCATTGAGCCCGGCGAGGAAGGCATGTGCTTCTTCCTCGCTGATAGCCACCTCTACCCCGCCGGTGGGCCCCAGCGCGGTGTTAATCACTTGGAGGTTTTCCAGCTTGGCGCGCGCGATGTCATTCTCGTGCAGCGAGCGCAGCAGTGAATTATCGCCGTCGAACTCTTCATCCCCTGCCTTTTTGAAGTCGGGGAAAAGGCGAGCCAGCGATGGATCCTCCGGTGCTTCGGTGTGGCCAGTGGGCATGTCGAGCATGTCCGCCAACTCATCCTTGGGGGCCGATTGTGCGCGGGCAATGATGGCCTCGGAGACGGTTGCGGTGAGATCACCTAAAACTTCGCGCTCCATGGGCTCGAAAATAGTCGTGTATTTCGCGCCACGCATGAAGGACTTTTTCTTTTTCCAAGCCTGCATACTCTTATCCTGCCTGCTGCATCGTGGCCCACAGGCCGGCGACTTGCAGTTTCTTCACATCGGCTTCGACTTTGTCGCGTTCACCCGAGGAGACTGCCGCCTTACCTTCGGTATGGACTTGCATCATCAGCTCGTTGGCGCGCTTTTTGTCATAGCCCAGCACAGTCTGGAACACGTAGGAAACATAGCTCATTAGGTTGACTGGGTCATCCCAAACAATGCACATCCACGGTAGGTTTTCGCTCGTGGCGACGTCGACCTCAATCGCTTCATCCAGCTCCGGGGTGGCCATGGGCGAACTCATAACCACACCCGCGGACGTTTCTTTGTGCGCTTTCATGTCCTCTACCCTAGCCAAATTTTTTCCGGTAGCGAGCGGTTATACTGTCATCAACTTCTGACCTGATTGTCGTTTCCAGGTGGCACCGATGAATTCTTTCACCCTTCCCCCAGCCGTTACTGACATTCTCGCGGGACGCCAACCGGCGAAGGAGGATGTCGTGCTCCTCCTGCAGCGCATCCTCACCGTGCTCGTCCTCGGCGGCACGCTCGTCACTGCCGTGATTAGCCTGACCAACCCGTCGGACGACGGCAGCTCGACGGATGCGGAACCCCCGACGTCGGAGGCGTGCGACTACGAGCTTCCCGACGTTCCCGTCCAACGCCAGCTCGCCACCATCCAAGAGGAGCTCATGGAGGGGCTCAACGAGTGGCGCAAGGAAGATGGCCAAGCCCCACTGGTGCCCTGGATCGACCGCCAAACCGCAGCCCGCGAAAAGGCAGAGTGCAACGCCGTCACCAAGACGCAAGACTCGGCCGAAGAAAATGTGCAGATGGTTCAGCACCACCTGCCCTTGGAGGAGGCTAGCGGCTATCAATTCATGGAAGCCTTCCTTGCTTCTCCCGACCATGTGGCTGCTTTGCGGGATCGCCGGATGTCCACTGCAGCCGTTGGAGTGGCTTATAACGACGGTGAGGTCTACGTTGTCATTCAGCTTGAGCAATAGAAGAGCTGATTTTTCAGAGCTGTCTGAGTAGCATCTTCGATGTGACTACTATCTCAGACAACACCCAGGATTCTGGGTTCGGACCTAGCGATCGTTCTACGGCTCTCCTTACGGATAAATACGAGCTGACCATGTTGGAGGCAGCGTTGCGCGATGGCTCCGCGCACCGCCAAGTGGCCTGCGAGGTATTTGCCCGCCGCCTCCCCAACGAGCGGCGCTATGGTGTCGTGGCCGGCACCGAACGCGTACTTCGCGCAGTCCGGGACTTCCGCTTTACCGCCCAACAACTGGCAGAGATGGACTTCCTTGATGCAGAAACCAAGGAATACCTGGCCAATTACCGCTTCTCTGGACACATCGATGGCTACCGCGAAGGTGAGCTCTACTTCCCCAATTCGCCCCTGTTGACCGTGCGCGGAACCTTTGGTGAATGCCTGATTCTGGAAACGGTGATTCTGTCCATCATGAATTCCGATTCCGCAGTGGCTTCTGCGGCCTCACGCATGGTGGTGGCTGCAGATGGCCGCCCCATCATCGAGATGGGTTCGCGCCGCACTCACGAATACGCTGCCGTGACCGCTGCCCGCGCCGCCTACCTGGCAGGTTTCCAGGCCACCTCCAACCTGGAAGCCGGCTACCGCTACGACATTCCGGTCTCCGGCACTGCGGCGCATGCGTGGACGCTGGCGCACGTCAACGAGGACGGCACCCCCAATGAGGAGGCGGCCTTCCGCGGGCAGATCGAAACGCTCGGCGTCGATACCACCCTGCTGGTGGATACCTATGACATCACCAAGGGCGTAGAAACCGCCGTGCGCGTCGCCGGCCCCGAGTTGGGCGGCGTGCGCATCGACTCTGGTGATTTGGCCGCGGTCACCCGTCGCGTGCGCAAGCAGCTCGATGACTTGGGCAACCACAACACCAAAATCGTGGTCTCCTCCGACCTCGATGAGTTTGCCATCGCCGGCCTGCGCGGCGACCCCGTCGATGTCTATGGCGTGGGTACCTCAGTGGTTACTGGCTCGGGCGCGCCAACCGCCAGCATGGTGTACAAGGTCGTCGAGGTTGATGGCCACCCAGTAGCCAAGCGCTCCTCCTCGAAGAAATCGCAGGGTGGGGCTAAGCGCTCTCTGCGCACCTACCGTTCCTCGGGGGTGGCCGTCGAGGAGCTCGTGCTCCCCTTCTCCGCCGAGGACCCAGACACGGGCACGCTTCGCACCCGCGAGATGACGGTACCGCTCATGCGCGACGGCGAAATCCTCGACAACCTGCCTACCCTCGAAGAATCCCGCGAGTATCTGGCTCAGGCCATCACCACCCTGCCATGGGAAGGCCTAGCGCTCACCCGCGACGAGCCTGCGGTTCCCACCCGCTTCGTTGGCTTCGGCTCTTAAGAAGCACGGCGAAGGCGACCGACTACACTGCCTGACATGCACGACACAACGGTTGACCTTCTCGACGCCGCAGTCTCTTCCCTCGGCGGCGCGCGGCGTGCCGGCCAGGTGCGCATGGCGGAGGCCGTAACCACCGCGTTAGAAAAGGAACGCCACCTCGCTGTGCAGGCAGGAACTGGTACGGGTAAGTCCCTGGCTTACCTCGTGCCCGCCTTCCGCCACGCGCAAGGAACCGGACACACGGTGATCGTCTCCACCGCCACGCTGGCGCTGCAGCGGCAGCTCGTGGAGCGGGACCTTCCGCGTCTGGCCGAGGCCCTCGAGCCGCACCTGGAGAAGAAGCCCACCTTCGCCATCATGAAGGGCCGCTCCAACTACGTCTGCCTCAACAAGGTGTCCCGCGCCGCCGAACTGGAGGATGAGGACGCGCTACTCGACGAAGACTCGGTCTCCCACCTCGGCCGCCACGTCCAACGTGTCTATGAATGGGCGGAAGACACCGAGACGGGTGACCGTGAGGATTTGGAACCGGGCGTGCCCGACCTCGCGTGGCGGCAAGTCTCCGTCACCTCGAACGAATGCCTCGGCGCCACACGCTGCCCGCACGGCGAGGACTGCTTCGCGGAACTCGCGCGACGCCGCGCGGCGGACGTCGATATCGTGGTCACCAACCACGCGCTGCTCGCCATTGACGCAGTAGCAGACATCAATATCCTGCCGGAACACGATGTCGTCATCATCGATGAGGCCCACGAGCTAGATGGCCGCATCACCTCGGTTTCTACCGCCGAAATCACCGGGCGCGCGCTGAAGATGGCGGCCAGCCGCGCCAAGTCTCTCGGCGCCAACGGTAAGGACCAACGCCTCGCTGAGCAGGCCAACGAGCTGAGTCAACTCCTCGGAGAGTTCGCGCCAGGACGCTGGACCGACTTGCCAGAGGAAGCCAAGCAGCAGCTCATGGGTTTGGCGGACACGTTGGCCGACTGCCGCGAGACCATCGCCCGCGCCCCCGAGGGCGAGCAGTCCCAAGACCCGGAAAAATCTGCGGAGCGCCAGAACCTGGCCAATCACCTCGCTAGCCTCGTCGAAGCCATCGCTCGCATCCTTGACGTTTTCGCTACCGGTGACCCCGCCGCACATGCCGACGTAGTCTGGCTGGAGCGCGATGAGCGCACGCTGAACGACACCCTAGCCGTAGCCCCTCTGTCCATCGCTGGCATGCTGCACGAAAAGCTCTTCGGCGAACAAACCGTGGTGCTGACCTCCGCCACCCTGGCATTGGGCGGGCGCTTCAACGCCATGGCCGCACAATGGGGCCTGCCGAAGGGCACGTGGGACAGCCTTGATGTGGGTTATCCTTTCGACCCCGCGCGCAGTGGCATCTTATATACCGCGTCGCACCTACCGCAGCCGGGCCGTGACGGCCTCAGCCCCGAGACGCTCAAGGAGATCCGCGAGCTCATCATGGCTGCGGGCGGGCGCACGCTCGGGCTCTTCTCCTCGCGGCGAGCCGCGCAGCAGGCAGCCGAGGAACTCAAGCCCACGCTCCCCTTCGATATCTACCTCCAGGGCGAGGACTCCATCGGCGCTCTCGTGGACAAGTTCACGAAGAACGAAAACTCCTGTCTTTTCGGCACGCTAACCCTTTGGCAGGGCGTCGACGTACCGGGTCCTGCTTGTTCCCTGGTCCTCATCGACCGCATTCCCTTCCCCCGCCCGGATAACCCCCTCATGCAGGCTCGCACCGAGGCCGCGAAGGCCGCCGGGCGCAACGGCTTCATGGAAGTCTCCGCCACGCATGCTGCATTGCTTATGGCCCAAGGCGCGGGCCGTTTGCTGCGCTCTGCTAACGACCGCGGCGTCGTCGCAGTACTGGATAACCGCTTAGTAACCAAGCGCTATGGCTCCTACTTGAGGGCCTCGATGCCACAGATGTGGCCCACGAGCGACCCGCACGTCGTGCGCGGGGCTCTCCAGCGCCTAGTCGAAGCCCGTTAGGGGCGGCGCAGCGCGCAGACCGTAGCTGAGTCTGGGGCAACTTCGGTGAAGCCGGCGTCGTGCACCACAACAGCACCGGGGCGAGCGCATGCCGCTGCAAAGTCCGCAGTGCCGAGTTCGCGCACGGAAAGCGAAAAGTCCCGCGCTGCCCAGTCCTCTACTTCCTTGAAGCTTATTGCCGCAGCCAGCAGCATTGAACCATGCCCCACTTGCGCCGCAGCCTTTCCGGCGCTCATGGCAAGGGATGAGTCGATGTAGATCACGGGGGCGTCGGCAAGCGCGGGGCCCGGCTCATCCTGCGGGAGATCAGTATGGCCGATCTGCAGCTTGGCGACGAGCGGGTGCACATCCTGTACCGCCGAGGGGACGAAGACACGCGCGCGGTCATTGACAGTGACCCCAGGCAGAGCCTGTACATCGCGCCACGCCTTGTTGCGCGCGCGGCGGGCCACCTTGCGGATGCGGTGGCCGTACCACTGCCCCAAGGCCTCGGCGAAGGCCCCATCCTGCCCGGCCCAATCGTCGAGGCAGAGCTTGACCACGCCCCGCGCCGCTGCCTCCAACACCTCCGTGCGCGTGGGTGTGTCTTGCTTGGGCAGGTTGAGCGCTATCTGCATCGCCTGGATGGTCTCGGGCTTGTCGGGGTCCTCGGGATCCTCCCGCCAGCTGCGCTCGCTGCACGCGGCCACGAGGCGACGGTGGGCCTCGCGGAGGTTATTCACTGGCAACTTCCTCCATGGGGATACCCAGGATTTGCAGGATTTCATCCATGTACGGATGGTTGACCGAGGTATCCGCAACCTCTCGCAGTGCGGGTTTGGCGTTGAAGGCGATGCCCAAACCGGCAGCGGAGATCATGTCGATATCGTTGGCACCGTCACCAACCGCCACGGTCTGCCGCATGCTCAGGCCCGAATCCGCAGCAAATTCGCGCAGGAACATCTCCTTGGCCTTGCGGTCCACGACGTCCCCGATGACCCGGCCGGTGAGCTTGCCGTCCTCGATCTCGAGGGTATTGGCGCGCACGTAGTCAAGGTCGAGCTCATTAGCGAGGTCCTCGAGCACCTGAATGAAGCCGCCAGACACCACTGCAACGCGGTAGCCCATGCGCTTGAGCGTGCGGATGGTGGTGCGCACGCCTGGAGTCAGACGAATATCGTTGGCGGTTTCCTTAATCACCGATTCCGGCAACCCGGCCAGGGCGGCGACGCGCTCGCGGAGAGACTCCTCGAAGTCCAGCTCACCGCGCATTGCGCGCTCCGTCACCGCAGCAACCTCTGCCTCCTTGCCAGCGTGGGCGGCCAACATCTCGATAACCTCGCCGGTGATGAGGGTGGAATCGCAGTCAAAGCAAATAAGCCGCTTTGAGCGGCGTTGCAGGCCGGAGCGCTCAATGGCGATGTCGACGCCCTGCTCCGTGGCCAAGCGGGCCAGCATTGCGCGGACTGGGTCGGAAGCTCCCTCAATGGTGATGTAGAGCTCGAGACCGTTGAGCGGGTAGGTAGAAAGACCGCGGATGCGGTCGATGTTGACGTTCAGGTTGGCCAGCTCCTTGGCAATCGCCGACATGTGGCTGGCGTTGAGCTGGCGTCCTAGCACCACGACGACGTGCGTGGAGCGCGGCCGTGAGGTTGCCTCCTCTTCCCGAAGATCCACGTTGATGGATTGGGCATAAATGCTCAACGTGTTGCGTAGGCCCTGCTCGAGCGCTTCGAGGCGGGAGGCCTGCACCCGGATATACGCAGAAAGGGAGATACGGCCGGAAAAGATAGCCTGTTCGGCGTCGACGAGCTCGACGTTGTGGGAGCTCAGGACTCGGAAGAAGGCGGCCGATACGCCGGGCTTGTCGGGGCCAGAGGCGGTGACAACGGCGAAGACTTGTTCACTTTGATTATCCACGGGCCTCATTATCGCACACCGCGATCTTGGAATCTCCACCTACGGCAAACGCCGCCTCCCCATCGCGGTGATGGGGAGGCGGCGTTTTCAGGAGTACTCAGCTAGTGAGTGCTTAGTGCCCGACGTGTGCTTCCTCGCGCATGCGCTTGACCATGTGCGGGTAGTGCAGCTCGAAGGCCGGACGCTCGGAACGGATGCGCGGCAGGGATACGAAGTTGTGGCGCGGCGGCGGGCAGGAGGTAGCCCACTCGAGGGAGTTGCCGTAACCCCACGGATCGTCCACGGTGACGATCTCACCGTAGCGCCAGGACTTGAAGACGTTCCACACCAGCGGGATAACCGATGCGCCGAGAACGAAGGAGAAGATGGTGGAAATCTGGTTGAAGACCGTGAAGCCGTCAGACTCCAGGTAGTCGGCGTAACGACGCGGCATACCCATGTTGCCCACCCAGTGCTGAACCAGGAAGGTGCCGTGGAAGCCGATGAAGGTCAGCCAGAAGTGAATCTTGCCCAGGCGCTCATCGAGCATGCGGCCGGTCATCTTCGGGAACCAGAAGTACAGGCCGGCGAAGGCGGAGAACACCACGGTACCGAACAGGGTGTAGTGGAAGTGAGCAATCAGGAAGTAGGACTCAGCAAGGTGGAAGTCCAGTGCCGGGGAGGCCAGCATAATACCGGTCATACCGCCGAAGAGGAAGGTTGCCAGGAAGCCCATGGCGAAGATCATCGGGGTATCCCAGGTGATGTGACCCTTCCACATGGTGCCGACCCAGTTGAAAAACTTCACGCCGGTCGGAACCGCAATGAGGAAGGTCATGAAGGAGAAGAACGGCAGCAGGACAGCACCGGTCACGAACATGTGGTGAGCCCACACAGCCATGGAGAGTGCACCGATGGCTAGCAGAGCGAAGACGAGGCCGATGTAGCCGAAGACCGGCTTACGGGCGAAGACCGGGACAACCTCGGAGATCATACCGAAGAAAGGCAGAGCCAGAACGTAGACCTCCGGGTGGCCGAAGAACCAGAAGAGGTGCTGCCACAGGATGGCGCCACCATTAGCGGAGTCGAAGATGTGGCCGCCCAGCTTGCGGTCATACAGCACGCCCAGCGCAGCAGCGGTCAGCAGCGGGAAGATCATCAGCACGATGACGGATGCGGTAAACACTGCCCAGGTGAAGACCGGAAGACGGAACATGGTCATGCCCGGCGCACGCAGGGTGAGGACCGTGGTGATCATGTTGATAGCGGAAGCAATGGTACCGACACCGGTAGCACCCACACCGACGATCCACATGTCAGCGCCGATGCCCGGGGTGTGAACCGAGTCCGCCAGCGGCATGTACATGGTCCAGCCGAAGTCAGCAGCACCGCCCGGGGTCAAGAAGCCCGCGAGCATCACGATGCCGCCGGTCAGGGTAATCCAGAAACCGAAAGCGTTAACGTAGTTACCGAACGCCCACACCACTGGTGTTGCAAACAGCAGCAGCATAACGGTGCCGTGCATGGTGAACAGCTGGTTGAACTGCTCGTTGGACAGGAACTGCAGTCCTGGGGTGAAAAGCTCAGCACGAAGAAGCAGAGCCATAAAGCCACCGAGGAAGAAGAAGCTGAAGGACATGATCATGTACATGATGCCCAGCTGCTTGTGGTCGGTGGTGGTTAGCAACGTCCACGCCTTGGAACCGGTCTTTGCATTACCAGTCGGCTCCGGACGTGTAGGCGCGACGTAATCGTCGAGCCGTGGCGCCACAGCGGTCATAAAATCCTCCTGAAGAACAAGCGTTTAACCACATCGGTATCACGCGTTTTCACGCGCCACACGCTCAGCGATCAAACACCTAGGTTTACTCGCATTATATTAGGCCACCTCAGGGCCAAATTTCCAGCGCTCTGTTATTTTCCACTGCCCTCGCTAGCCCCGTTTGGAGCAGATAACCCCTTGTACGCGGCCGACCCGCCGCAGCGCACCTTAACTCTCGGTGATATAGAACACAGAAGGTCGGTGCTGTAGGCCCCGGAAAGCCAAAAACGCACCCCCTGAAAGAATCAAACTTTCGGTTGATCCTCTCGGGAGGTGCGCGGTACCGACAGGGAGGGCTTAGAAGTCCCAGTCGTCGTCGGTGGTTTCCTCGGCCTTGCCAATTACGTAGGAAGAGCCGGAGCCAGAGAAGAAGTCATGGTTCTCATCGGCGTTCGGAGACAGCGA
>QWCJ01000629.1_pt1 | contig 11296 bp, 10 predicted proteins | sample 1972501 | NCBI WGS metagenome assembly QWCJ01 (sample SAMN09866711, study PRJNA288562) | Human vaginal metagenome isolate term2_vaginal, whole genome shotgun... | isolation source: vagina | host: Homo sapiens | place: USA: California
GGCAGGTCTACAAGATCTTAAGGATTTTATAGGCGATTATTTGTCGGATTTTGAGTAGATTTGAGTAGATTTGTAAATACTTAAAAATCAAAGACTTGATAAATTATCATCATTGAAAGTAAAAAATGACTTTCTTGTTATTAAATTGATGCTTTTTATTAGTACAAGGAATGGTGGTAATTTATGGATTCTGATTACTTTTACTTAAAGTACAGAACTTTTTTTAGATTCATATCTGTTTTAAATTTTATCTGTAAGAAAGTAATTAATCTTGCATTTGAGTTGAATTCTAAATTTCCATCTTTATTAATTGTCTTTAATTTAATGTTTATTGCAGAGTTAAGTCTTCAGAATAAATATATAAATTTTTTTTATATAGGATTGATTTATTTAATTTCTTTTTATTTAAATAAAGATAGTAGCTTAAGATTCAGGATTATAATCTTTGCTCTGTATAGTTTTGTTTTCATTTATATTATTTTTTCTAAACAAACTCAATTTCAACTCCTAAGAGGTTTAAATGATGATGTTCATTTATTTAAGGATTACTTTCAATATGAAATTTTAGTTGATAGATATGAACTGGATTTAATAAATAATAGGATTAAAGGTTTTGGTACTATTGTTTCAGGGAAGTATAGAGGATTAAATATATATTTTAAGCTTAATACAATCAGAGATATAGAAGCAGGGACAGTTCTAAAAGTTTTTGCCAAAGCTAATTTTATTAATTTTGAAACTGTACCAGGTGCTTTTGATGAATCTAGATGGTTAGCTCAATCAGGAACTTATTACAGTCTGGAAATAAACCCTCTCCTTAACTGGGAAGTTTTAGAGTATAAGCAAGGAAAGTATTTTTTATTAAGATATGTCTATAAAATACGTTATTTTATTACAAATAGATTGGCTGAGTACTCTGGAATTGAAGCTGGTGGGTTAAATGCTGCCATCTTGTATGGAGATTCTGCATTTCTCACCAAAGAAAATAAAAATATATTTAATAATTTAGGTTTAAGTCATGTTTTAGTTGCTTCAGGTTCTAATGTTGCAATAATACTTAATTCTGGGAAAAGTATTAACTCTAAGTTTATAAAAAACTACAAAGCAAGATCAAGAATTAATATGTTAATACTACTTTTTTATTTGTTTATCTCATTAGGTGATACTTCTATTACTAGAGCAATAATTATGAAAATCTTAGAACTAGTAAATAAAAATAAGAATAATAAAATAAATCCAATAAATTTTTTGTGTTTTTCAATAATATTGATGGCAATTTTTAATCCATTCTCATTACTGAATTTAGGACTAAAACTTTCATTTATGGCATGTTTAGCTGTATATACTTTTGATCCGTTTTTAAAATTTATAAAAAAATCTACTAAAGAAAAAGATGAAAATAATTTGAGAAAATTAGCTATGAAATTCCTAGAATACATATTATTTTATATCTATATTCAAATGTTTCTGCTGATCTTATTATGGAAACCGGGTTACAAAATATCATTTATTAAAATTTTTTCTAATGTGTTTTTCCTGCCTATATTTGAGCTTATTTTAATTTGGTCATGTTTATTTTTGAGTTTAATCTATTTATATATACCAGCTACAGTTATAGGCTTTGTTTTAAAGTTTTGCTTTGAGAGTTTACTGCTTTTATTTAACAACATATTGAAGTGGGAAATTACTATAAATTTAAGTTCTACTCTAATTTTATTTTTGGGTTTTAGTTTGGGATTTAATATAGTTAGAAAAGTATTAATATCTAGAGAAAGTGCTTTTTACCACAATTTAATAAACAAATACATTTATGTAGTAATTTTAGTGATTATTTTATTGTTTAATGCATTTATTGACTATAGAAAAAGCGGGATATACTTCGTAGATGTAGGGCAGGGAGATGCAAGCGTTATTAGAACTTCAGGGAAAAATATTTTAATTGACACGGGAAAAGAAAATAAATTTAATAACTTAAACTTATTATTAAACTACATAGAAATAAGGTCTATAGATTATGTGATAATAACCCATTTCGATTCTGATCATTCAGGAGGAATATATAAGCTTTTAGAAAACTATGATGTTAAAAATATAATACTAAGTGCAGTAATTAAAGATGATAAAGATGTTCAAGTATTACAAAAATTTATTAAAGAAAATTCTTTTAATACGAAAATTAGTTTTGTTAATGCGGATGATAAATATAGGATTAAAGATTTATTCATATATTTTGTGGGGCCTAGTAAAAATCATAATGAGAGAAATAAAGATAGTTTATGTTTTTATACTTATTTGAATAGTAAGACAGTTTTCTGGACAGGAGATATAGATTTTGAAGTAGAAGATGAATTAATAAAGCGCAATGTTTTGCATAGCGTTGAATTATTACATGTTTCTCACCATGGTTCTAAATATGGTAGCTCAGAAGAGTTTATAAAGAAATTAAATCCAAGCAAAGCAGTTTTAAGTGCAGGTATAAACAATAAATATGGACATCCAACTCCTGAAGTTGTTGATAGATTAAAAAAATACTCAACTGAAGTATATAGAACTGATACTATGGGAACTATTTTTACGCCAAAAGATTGGAATAAGGACGCAAGGAAATTATGCGAAAGCAAATACTTACCAATTAATTATGATAAAATAATTATTAGTGCTAAGGGAGGATGAAATGGCTAGGGGATCTGGAGATGATTTTTTAACTTATAGTCAAATGGTTCAATCCATAAAATCTATGGATTTGGCTAATTTTTATCTTTTCTTTGGTGAGGAAGATTTTTTGCTTGAATATACAATTGATCTATTGAAAACTAAAATTCTTGCTCCTGGAACAGAACAATTAGATTTTAAATTTATAGATTGTAAATCTAGTCCGGATAACTTGAATATAGATGAGTTAATATCTGAAATAAATACACCTAGTTTTATGAGCGAACGTAGAATTATCTTAATTAGAAATAGTAATTTGGTAACAGCATCTGGCAAATCACTTCAGGATAAAGTTTATGAAATTTTCTCAGTATTAAATTCAAATACATTAGTTATATTCAGAGAGGATAAATTCGAGAAAAGATACAAAAAGATTATTAATGCGATTAAAGAGCATGGTGAGATTGTAGAGTTTAAAAAGCAGGATCTGAACACTTTGATGAACTGGGGCGCTGCAATACTTAGGAAGAATGATATAAAAATCACAAGAGATGCTCTAGAAAACTTAATTGGCCGTTGTGAGTCAGAAATGCATGTTATTAAAAATGAATTAGAAAAAATTACTTTAATATGCTTAAATCAAGGGATTAATGCTGTTAATTTGGATTTGATAAATAAAATAGCCTTACCTGATTTAAGAGGAAGTATTTTTGATTTAACAGATGCAATAGCTGAGAGTAGAGTAGATAAGGCACTTTCTATATACGGAATAATGTTAGAGCAAAAATTTAGTCCTGTTTTCATACTATTTATGATCGCAAGGCAATTTAGACAATTGTATACAGCTAAAGCCAGCTCAAATATCAATGAATTAATGAGTAAACTTGGAGTAACGAATTTTGTTGCACGTAAGTTAAATAGTCAAAAATCGTATTTTTCGTTAGAAGAAATTGAGAGTATTTATTTACTTATTTGTGAGATGGATTATAATGTAAAAACTGGTCAAATTGATCAAGAATCTAGTATAGAAATGTTAATACTAGAAGTAGCAAATTTTAGAAAAACAAATAATTAAAAAGATGGAGAGTGAAAAATTATGAGTTATTTTTCAGAATGGAATCAAAAGATAGAAGATAATCACGATGAGAAAAAATACAATGATTTTGTCAAAAAGTATTATGAAACAGAGCAAAATGCTTATGATCTAATTTTAAAATCACATCCTGAGAATCTTTTAAAAGGAAAAGCTAAAGATATTGCAGAATCACTAGGTTATGCAGCAGATGAAATGATCTTGTTCGTTGGCTTCCTAGAAGGTATTAATCCTTCCTTAAAAGAAGAAATTGATTTGGATAAAGTTGATGAAGATACTGAGTTAGACTTAGAAGTTGATTTTGAAACTTTATTGTATAAGATGCATGAAGCTCAAGCTCCTTGGCTTTTTGATTTAAATTCATGGGAAAATGTATTTGATGCAGAAAAGAAAGAAGCAATTGGTCATCAATATAGAGTTGATAATATTGCAGTTAGCGATAAAATTGGTAGAAATGAACCATGCTTCTGTGGAAGTGGTAAAAAGTACAAGAAGTGTCACGGTAAATAAGTTTGGAGGAAATAATGTCAGATCAAAAAATTACAATCAGAGAGCTTTATAGTGATCCTGAAAAATATGCTGGCCAAGTAATTACAGTAGATGGTTGGGCAAGACAATTAAGGATTCAGAAGAAATTTGGTTTTATCCAAATTAATGATGGAACTTATTTTAAAAATCTACAAATCGTAGTTGAAAGTGAAAAATCTGACAATTATGATGAAATCAAAAGCCAAAATATATCTACAGCTTTTGAGATTACTGGTGAATTAGTACTTACTCCAGAAGCAAAACAACCATTTGAATTAAAAGCTGATGTTGTCAAAATTATTGGCGAAAGTACTTCAGAATATCCACTACAACCTAAGAGTCATACTCCAGAATTTTTACGTTCTATAGCTCACTTGAGACCTAGAAGTAATTTATTTTCTGCAGTATTTAGAATTAGATCCGAAGCAGCTTTTGCAATACATGAGTTCTTTAATCAACAAGGTTTTATGTATGTACATACACCTATTATCACAAGTAGTGATGCAGAAGGTGCAGGTGATATGTTTAGAGTTACAACACTTGATCCTAAGAATCCACCTTTAACTGAAGATGGTGATGTTGATTTTAGTGAAGACTTTTTCGGTAAAGCAAGCTTTTTAACAGTTAGTGGACAGCTTAATGGTGAAGCCTTTGCCCAAGCGTATAGAAATATCTATACCTTTGGCCCTACTTTTAGATCAGAGCATTCAAATACGCAAAGACATGCAGCAGAGTTTTGGATGATAGAACCTGAAATCGCATTTGCTGGTATTAATGAAGCTATGGACTTGGCTGAAGCAATGTTGAAACATATCATTAATCACACTCTTGAAAGATGCAGAGCGGAGTTAGAATTCTTAAATGAAACTGTTTATGATGGCTTAATTGATCGTTTAGAAAAAGTTGCAAAATCAGATTTTGCAAAAGTAACTTATACAGATGCTATAAAAATATTACAAGAGTCTGGTAAAAAATTCGAATTCCCAGTAGAGTGGGGTTCTGACCTACAAACTGAACATGAAAGATATTTAACTGAAGTTTATTTCCAAGGCCCAGTATTTGTCACTGATTATCCTAAGGATATAAAAGCGTTTTACATGCATATTAATCCTGACGGTAAGACTGTTGCAGCGTTTGACTGTTTAGTACCTGAAATAGGTGAAATTATTGGTGGTAGCCAACGTGAAGAGCGCTATGATGTCTTGGTCAATGAGATTGAAGCAAGAGGAATGAATATAGATAACTATGATTGGTATCTTGACTTAAGAAAATATGGTTCAACCCCTCATGCTGGTTATGGATTAGGTTTTGAGAGAATCATTATGTACTTGACTGGAGTAAGTAACATAAGAGATGTAATACCTTTCCCTAGAACAACAGGTAATGCTGAATTCTAGAAAGAAGAATCTTTTTTCTTAACTTTGTAAAGTTTTGTAAATATTTGTAAAAGTTTAAGATTACTATTATTAATAAAAATGATTAAAATCACTTCTAAAAATAGGAGTGATTTTTTTATGAAATATAGAATGGATATGAAATCTTTGCCAAGCAGTGAAAGACCGTACGAGAGATTTCATAAATTAGGACCAGAAGCTTTAACTGATAGTGAATTAATAGCAATACTAATTGGAAGTGGTAGCCAGGGGAAAAATGCAGTTCAAACGGCAAATGAAATAATTGCTAGATATACTACAAATGGTAGGCTTGAATCTTTGCAGAGAGCATCTGTAGAAGAATTAATTCAAATTAAGGGTATTGGTGTTAACAAAGCTATTAGGATTTTAGCGGCTTTTGAATTGGCGAATAGGTCAAATCTTGAACCTTTACCCGATAAATTAGACTGCTCAAACCCAAGTGATATAGTTAAATATTTTGGCCCCAAAATGGAGAATTTAGAACGTGAAGAATTAAGAGCTTTATTTTTGGACAGAAAGAATATTCTAATTAAAGATAAAGTAATTTCTACTGGTGGTTTAAGTTCAACTGTAGTTTATCCAAGGGATGTTTTTAAAGAAGCTTTAAAAGCAAATGCAGCTTGTCTGATTTTAATACATAATCATCCATCAGGTAATCCAACCCCATCTAATGATGATTTGAAAACAACAAAAGTTTTTGTTGAAGCTTCCAAGATTTTAGGTGTAAAGTTTCATGATCATATAATTATAGGAAAAGAAAAATTTATTAGTTTAGCCTCAGAAGATCTACATAATCATATCTTTTTTTAGCTTGTACAAACTCAACAATAATCATTCTTGCAAATTGGGTAAAATGGCATTGTTGTACTCTAGGACTTGTATATACCAAATCTAATTGATAAAATAAAATGCAGTTTTATAACATTTTAAATTAGAACGTATTATGAGTATTTGTGCAAATTTAAGTTGAAGGAGTGGGAAATGAAAATAGTGTTATTAGCGGAGAATAGAAAAGTTGATCTCTTAACTAATTTTTGCATAGCATACAAAAATCTTTTGAAAAAACATGAATTAATATCCTTAGGACACATTGCACCAAGTTTAGAAAGATTATCTGGTTTGAGCATTAGTGGTATCGCAACTGATGTCAATGCAAGTATAAATTATATGGCAGCTAGAGCTGGATATAATGAAATTGATGCAGTTATTTTCTTAAAAGATCCAGCAAGTGATAGTTACGATAGAAGTAATATTTTAATGCAAGCCTGTGATCAGAATAATATTCCTTATGCTAGCAACTTAGCTACAGCTGAGATTCTTGTATTAGCAATTGATAGAGGCGATTTAGACTGGAGAGAGTTGGTTAAATAATGCGCGCTGTAATTCAACGAGTTAGTGAAGCAAGTGTAACTGTAGATGAACAGGTCATTTCAGAAATTAAACAGGGTTTTCTAGTATTATTAGGTGTAAATGAAGATGACACTGAAGATGATATGAAGTGGATTGCCAAAAAGATCTCTGGAATGCGTATTTTTTCTGATTCTGAAGGAAAAATGAATTTGAATTTGGAACAAGTTGAAGGTGAAATCTTACTTGTTTCGCAATTTACCTTATACGCTGATACTAAGAGAGGTAATAGACCAGGATTTAGTAGAGCTGCAGGTTTTGATCTCGGTAATAAGCTATACGAAGCAACAGCTCTTGAATTACAAAACTATGGTTTAACTGTCAAAACTGGTGAATATGGTGCCGATATGCAAGTATCATTAATTAATGATGGGCCAGTAACTATAATTTTAGATTCACTAGAAAAATCTTAAATCCATTTGTCTTTATAACAAATTTTGTGTTATTTTTTGACTAATTGTAGATAAAGAATTATTTGCCTCCTGTTTTAATAAAAGCAGGAGGTGATTTTTATGTCAGAAATTTTTGAATCAACATTAATAATACCAATCATTTTTTATCTAATTGTATTCTCTATAATTCAATTTCCTTTGGAATTTTATCGTATGTATTACATTTCTAACTCATATTTAGATATGCATATTGATCAGAAACATATTTATAAAATTAAAGATAAAAATAATCAGAAATTAATAGAAGTAAACCCTCAGTATTTACTGGAACTGGTACATAGCGTTGATGATGCTTACCAAGAGTTAATAGAGAGGAATGGTATTAATAATGAATAATATTAGTTTTATAAATTATGTGAAAAAGATGTTCATTAAAAATAAAGACGCCAGTATTTCTATAATGGCTGCAATTTTGATTCCAGCTATAATGTTTATGAGTCTAGGTATTGCGGATGCTTGTAAAATAATAAATGAACAGTTGAAAATTGATAGAGTAATGAAATTATACGGTGATTTTCAGCTTTCTAATTATGATAGAGAATTATTCGAAAGGTATGGTTTATTTGGTTTTGAAGAAAATGACCAATTAGATTATATAATTAACGAAAATTTCAAAAGTGAAAATGTATTACAAGAAATTAGCTCAAATGCTACTAATAATATATATGAGCCTGAGATGCTAAAAACTCAAATCAATAGTTTTTCTACTACGAGAGTTCCTATTAGAGTTTTTAATGAAATAAAAAATCGACTAGAGGAAATATCCTCAGATAATAAGTTATTTTCTTTTGATGGTCTTAAAGAAAGTGTAAAGAAAATTCAGGAAGCTATAGGTAAGATAGGATTGGGGCAAGCAGATAAAGAAATTGAATCAAGCAATTTAAAGACGCTCAGCAAAATTCCGAGTGAAAATATTGATAAGAAGTTCAATAAACTTAGTCATTTTGAATATTATATAAGAACCAATAATGATAAGAGTATTAATTTAGAAGAATCTCATAATAATGACATATCTGAAACAGAAGCAACAGGAAATTGGAGAGAATTTCTTAAATCTTTATCAAAAGCCAAAAGTATAGATGAGGAAATTAATGAAAGTAGTAATAAGAAATCTGAAAGTGGGTTTTTAATCTCACTAATAGAAAATATAGAAAAAATTCATGAATTAAGTAAAAAAGATTTTGTTGCACCTATAGATAAACTTATTTTACTAGAATACACAGTCAATCAATTTAATTCTCATGTTAGAGGTCCTGACACTGTAAATTCTAAGTTCATAACTTTAACTGGACAAGATATGTCTAAGTTGGACTTTAATCAGACACATGAAGCAGAGCAGATTCTTTTAGCAGTAGAGAATAAATATATTGCTATGGGAATTATTAACACATTTATATACTCAACTAGAGTTTTAAGTAATTACTTTTCTATTAACAATGATGTTGCAAAAATGAGCACTAAAAGAGCTATAGCAAGTGGAATAAGTGCTGCAATTGCTTTTTTTACCTTAGGGCTAGTTATTATCGATGCGGAAAGCATTACACAAGTTTTAGTTTTGTTAGAGTCAATAACAAATGCATTTGCTGATCTTAAACAGATTAAAGCAGGAGAAAAAATTGCTTTAGTTGGAAATAGCGATTCTAATATTTTAAATATTAAAATTGACTATATTGATTACTTAAGATTTCTTGGCCTATTTAGAGGTATTAACAAACAATATTTTGTTATGTCAAAAATGATTAAATCTAATTTGAGCAAAGATTACTATACCGAAATTAATTTTACTTGTGAGTATAGTAATAAATTTTGGTCTTATATAAAGAAAAGTGAGAGTAGATATGAATTCCAAGAAATGCTTCAGAAATGATAAGGCTGCTATAAGTATAGAGGCAGCTATTGTAATACCTACACTGCTTATATTTATCGGGATTATATATTTGTATATCTTTAGTATTAGAGTCGACTTAATTTACCAGGAGGCTGGATATTCATCAGTAAGAGAGTTGGAATTGTTGTTGAGTTTGTCTGAGCAGAAAGATATAAAAAATGATTATGCTAATGACTATAAAGAAAAACTAAAAAAGTTTTTTGAAAATAAAATTAGTGCTAAAGCTTTGAATTTGAGGCAACATTATTGGTTGGGGAAAAATATAAACCCTAAGCTAGGTAATTATTTTATCAGAGATGAGTATTATCAATTAAGTAGAGATGAATTAAAAGGTCTAGAATATGAGTTTTCTTATACTAGTCCTAAGATATTAGGAGCGAAGACATATAAATATAAACTTCCAATTCCATATTGGGGTGGATTGAAAATTAACAGCTTGGAATTAGATGAGCAAAAGGATGAAAAAAATGAGAAAAGTATATGGTCCGAACATAACTTTAAAAGAGGTAATTATTTTAGAAAAAAGTATGGGGCGAATCTTCCACATTCATATCCCGTAATAGCAAAAGTTAATGGTGATACTATAACAAGTATTATGAGCCTAGACTTAACTGCCCCAAGTTACAGAAATTTTGAAAACTTGAACAAGCAAGTGAGTTATCAAGCTAATAAGTTAAAAAGCTTTGCAGGAACTGAAAATTGGGGAAGAGAAAAAATCAGCATTAATGTGAAAAATATAAAAAATCGAGTGTTATTAATTATAATTCCAGAAAACTCTGACGCTAGTTCTAAGATTTATTTAAAAAGTATTAAAGTGAAATTGGACCAAGCTGGATTTACAATAAAGATAGTAGAAGACGGAGTTAGCGAAAAGTTTGAATAAGTATTTCTCTATTAGTGATAAAATAAAATGAATGTTATAATACAGTACGAAAAATAATGGGAATATTATATTGAGAACTAAGATAAGTAAAATCAAAGGGGAAAATTTTTAATGGGTTTATTTGAAAAAATATTTGGTACCTATAGTGAACGTGAAATTAAAAGAATACGACCTATTGTAAAGAATATTTTAGATTTAGAAGACGAATTTTCTAAGATGTCAGAAGCTGAATTAAAAGGCATGACAGCGAAGTTAAAAGCTAGATTAGCTAATGGTGAGACTCTTGACGATATTTTACCAGAAGCATTTGCAACTGTAAGAGAAGCGTCATGGCGTGTTTTAGATATGAAACATTATCCAGTTCAATTAATTGGTGGAATTGTATTACATCAAGGTAGAATTGCAGAAATGAAGACTGGTGAAGGTAAGACACTTGTTGCTACTTCTCCAGTTTACTTAAATGCTTTGGCAGGCAAAGGTGTCCATGTAGTTACGGTTAACGATTACCTAGCTAAACGTGACAGTGAATGGATGGGGCAGGTTTATAAGTTTTTAGGATTATCAGTCGGACTTATTATTCATGATTTGGATTTTAATCAACGTAAGATTGCTTATAACTCCGATATTACATATGGAACAAATAATGAATTTGGTTTTGATTATTTAAGAGATAATATGGTTGTCAGTTTGAATCAAATGGTTCAGAGACCTTTGCATTTTTGTTTAATAGATGAAGTAGACAGTATTTTAATAGATGAAGCTCGTACTCCGCTTATTATTTCAGGACCGGGACAAAAATCAACGGATAATTATTATGTTTTAGCTAAATTGGTACCGAAACTTAAAGCTGAAGAAGACTATACAATTGATGAAAAACAAAAAACTGTTGCACCTACAGAAAAAGGTGTTGCAAAAATGGAAAAATTATTAAATGTTGAAAATTTGTATGATCCTGAAAATATTGAATTGAATCATTTG
>QWCJ01001160.1_pt1 | contig 11293 bp, 9 predicted proteins | sample 1972501 | NCBI WGS metagenome assembly QWCJ01 (sample SAMN09866711, study PRJNA288562) | Human vaginal metagenome isolate term2_vaginal, whole genome shotgun... | isolation source: vagina | host: Homo sapiens | place: USA: California
ATGATTGTATATCTGTTTGTGGTTATTCAAATATACTCAAGTTCAGCGGTTTTCTTTTATCTTATTGTTAAATTGTCACTCGAAAAGTCGGATGAACCAAAAATATTATAAACAATGTGTAGCAACTAATGAACAACGAAATATTTTGACAAGCACCCTCAATACTCGCGTATTTGCGACCAACAGAAGGAGTGATTGAAAAAACGCGAATTTTGAGCGTTTTTCGTATCTCATTATCATATAAGTGGTTACAGTTTTTCGTCAGTTATCATTCTCCAATAGCATTGCTTTTCTTTATCAAAAACATTCCCATTGATATTCAAAGTCAATGCGATTGGCCACCAAAGTCAATGCTATTAGCCTCCAAAGTCAATGCTATTGGCCACCAAAGTCAATGTGATTGGTACTGAAGGGCAAAAAGCCATGTGCCACGAAGGAAAAACACAAGCAGTTTTAACCTATACGGTAATCTCGGCAGAACCGATGCAACGATGATGCTGTTCATCGTATACCACGCAGAATTGTCCGGGTGCTACGCCGTGGATGGCCTTTGCGGAATGAACGGTATAGCAGCCTTCAGCCGTCTTTTCTATGGTTGCCGGATGATATTCGGGCGTATGTCTGATTTTAAATGTAATGCGCTCCATATCCAAAGGCTCGGTGAGGAAATGGAAATCGTGTACCTTAAAGTCCGACTTGTAGGCCGTCTTGGGGTCGTACCCCCTACTAACAAAAAGCACGTTGGTCTGAACATCCTTCTTCACCACAAACCAAGGACCGCCTCCAAAGCCCAGTCCGTGACGCTGTCCAATGGTGTGAAACCACAATCCGCGGTGCTCGCCAATCTTCTTACCCGTTTCTAATTCTATCACGTCGCCATGCTTTTCGCCCAGATAGCGGCGCAGGTATTCGTTGTAATCGATCTGTCCCAGGAAACAAATGCCCTGACTGTCTCTGCGTTTGGCGTTGACAAGATGCTCGCGTTCGGCAATTTCGCGTACCTCATTCTTTTGATAATGACCAATGGGAAACAAGGCCTTCTTGAGTTGCCAGTCGTATATCTGGGCCAAAAAGTCGGTCTGGTCTTTCACAGGATCAGGACTGGTAACGAGCCACTTCTTACCATCAATCACCTCGGTTTGTGCATAGTGACCCGTCGCAATCAAGTCATACTGATGACCAACCTTTGCATCAAAGGCGCCAAACTTGATGAGTCGGTTGCACATCACGTCGGGATTGGGCGTGTAACCCGCCTTTACTTTCTCCATGGTGTACTTTGTTACCTCGTTCCAATACTCCTTGTGACAATCAACTACCTGCAACCTACAACCGTATTTCGCAGCCACTGCGGTAGCCATCTCCAGGTCTTCTTCCGACGAGCAGTCCCACTCTTCGGTTTCCTCGGGGCCTATCTTGATATAAAAACAATCGGGATGCAGTCCCATTTGCGCCAATTCGTATACCACAACCGAGCTGTCTACACCGCCCGAAAGCAGCACAGCGATTCGTTTGTCCTTGATATCAGCTACGTTGATTCCCATTTTTTGCCTCTCCTATGCTTAGTTTCATCGGCAAAGATACGCATTTTTGCCGGTATGGTTGGGTGGCTTTTCGTTTTTTACAAATATTACCACACGCAGCTGCAATATAAATGCAAAAAAAGAGTTATCTTTGTATCATTCTATAAACAAACTGAAATATGAAAAAGTTAGTATTTATGTTCGCTGCTGCAGCTATGTTCGCTGCGTGTCAGCAAAATGGTAAGAAAGCAGCCAATGCAGAAGGTACAGATTCTTTGGCAGCCGACACAATGATTGTAGCCGACACATTAGTTTATGAAGGTGAGGGTCCTGCCGCTGATGGCACATACCAGTACAGCCTTTCGATCTATGGAGACAGCATCAAGGAGTTTGCTTACGAGCAGGTTGCTGTTACCCCAAAGGGTAAAGAAACCATGGCTCGCACCACTGGTGTAGCCAGACTGATTGAGAACAACGGCAAGAATTATGTACGCGTACAGTCAGAAAAAATGGATTCAGTGACCTTCCTTCAGTTGGACGATCAGACACTGCGTCTGGTATCCGACAAGTTTGAAGAAGCTGGAGAAGGTACCAATACCGACCTGAAGCTGAAGAAGTAAAGCATACGACACAAGCGCATCTAAACGAACATGCCGAAGAGGGTTTTCCTTCTTCGGCATGTTTATTTTCTCGAATCAGCCATTGCGTGTGAGCCTTTCCATATTACAGATTATAAATGAAGGTAAGAACATTCATCCATCCGCTAAGACACAGGAGGCTTAGGTGGACGAATCTTCAGCGTTTTCATCCGGCTTATCTTCCTCCACCACCTGTAGTTTTCGTTTTTTGAGTCGCCCATTCTTGCGTAAAGCCTCACTGATAATCCATTGCAGTTGGCCGTTGATAGACCGAAACTCGTCGGCAGCCCATTTCTCAACCGCATCCATCGTGTCTGAATCAATACGCAGAATGAAACTTTTAGTCTTGTTTTCTTTCTTTGCCATTCGCCTTACATGTTCAACGTACCTGTGTTGACAACAGGTTGAGCCGTATCATCACCACAGAGAACCACCATCAAATTGCTGACCATCGCAGCCTTCTTGTCATCATCAAGATCGATAACGCCATCACTGGAGAGCCTGTCAATAGCCATTTTCACCATCGAAACTGCTCCTTCTACAATCTTCTCGCGCGCCATGATGACGGCAGATGCCTGCTGACGACGCAACATCACGGCTGCAATCTCGGGCGCATAAGCCAGATAATTGATGCGAGCCTCAACGATTTCGATACCGGCCATCTCCAATCTTTCGGCCAACTTCATTTCTAACTCCTTGTTAATAGACTCATCACCATCACGCAAGGTCAGTTCCTCTTGATTGGACTCGTTGTTGTCATAGGCATACTGACCAGCGACTTGTCGTAGGGCAGCCTCACTCTGTATCATCACAAAGTTCTCGAAAGCCCGCATGATACTGCTCACATCCTTACCCACTGAGATGCCAAGACCTTGCGCCATGGTCTGCGAATCGATTTCAAACATCGCTTTATACGTATCCTTCAGCTTCCAAACCAGCACCAACCCAATCATCACAGGGTTGCCAATCTTGTCGTTCACCTTGATGGGTTCGGCGTTTAAGTTCCTGGCACGAAGAGACAATTTCTTCGTACTAATAAATGGATTGACCCAATAAAAGCCCACTTCCGAGAAGGTTCCGCGATACTTTCCGAAGAACATCATCACCCGAGCTTCATTGGGTTCTACCTGAACAAAGCCCATTAATAAGATCAAGTCTGCGACGCAAAGACTCACACCTGCCCCGATGAGCCCATCCGAAGAGTCGACACCAGCCGAAATAAGGAACACGCCCAAGGCGAAAATGGCTATAAACACGAACAACATGACGAATCCGTTGACCTTCATTCCCTTAAAAGTAAACTCTTTGTTTTCCATAATTTTGATGATTATTGATATTATTTTGATATCACAAATATACGTATCAAAAGGCATATCCTCCAACTATTTTTCGCTTATTATGCTCTTTGTTAGCATTATTTAACACGCCACACAAAGCCATCAGCAAAGCTACTACCGCCCTACCCTCCATTTATGTCGGCATTGGCTACGGCAGATTGATTTTTAATTCCATTCTATTGCCACAACCAATCATTTTCGTTACTTTTGTTCCTGTAATCATTATCGCATCATGAAACTCATTTTTCAGACAGGTACAAGGCTTGCATTGAGCATTCTATGGATTGCTCTTTTTGCCAACAGTGTTCATGCAGAAGATGCAGACACCTTGCAAGTGCAGCAGAAGACCATTCACCGACTGGAATGGGACGTTGTTCCATCGACCATTTTGCACACCAACCCGTACCTCAAAGGGGCTAACGATGAGCGACGAACGATGAACCATGCCTTCACCACTCGCCTGAAATATGCCTTTCAGATGCCACAGGCCAGTATGCAAGCACAGACGTACAAGGATGCTTACCAAGGCATTGGTTTGGCTTACCACAACCTGAATCCACAATTGGGGAACCCGCTGTCGGCTTTTATCTTTCAGGGTGCGCCCATCAAGAGATTCACCTCCAGCCTGTCGCTCAATTATGAATGGAACCTGGGGCTTACCTTCAATTGGCATCCTTACAATCAGGAAACCAACCCACAGAATAAGGTCATAGGATCGAAAGTGACCGCCTATATCGACGCCGACTTCTATCTGAGGTGGCGACTCTCCAACCATCTGGACTTAAACGCAGGAATTTCGCTTTCCCACTACTCTAATGGTAACACCTCAATACCCAATGCTGGGCTCAACATTATAGGCGGACGTGTTAGTCTGATTCCCAAGAGTGTCATTCCGCCGTTCAACAAGCACATCAGTTACGACCTCCTGGTTTATGGTGCTTGGCGCAAACAGGGCATCTATTTGGATGGCAATCCCGTGGCTTTGCCAGACAGATACGGCGTGATAGGTTTCAACTTCACCCCGCTCTACAACCTGAATCACTGGTTTAATGCCGGCATTTCACTGGATGGCGTGTACGACAGCAGCTCGAATCTGTACATTGAAGACCACCTTGTGGGCATTGGCGAATCGCACAACGACCTGGATCATGTCGTGAGTCCGTCCGCCATCCGACAAATGTCTCTCGGGCTTTCTGCCAGGGCTGAGTTTGTAATGCCTTATTTCACCATCAATGCGGGCATTGGAAAGAACATCATCAACGCACATGCTGAACTGAAAGGATGGTATCAAACATTAGCCTTGAAAGTTGATGTAGCACATTCTGTTTTCCTCAACATCGGTTATAGCTTATACGACTTCAAAACACCCAATCACCTCATGTTGGGCGTTGGCTATCACTTTCATCACAAACGAGGCCGTTAGTGCGGTTTCCTACCCTCATTAAAAATGCCGAACAACAATTGTTGCCCAGCATTTACTTGGCCCACATCGAGCTAATTTATGTATGTTGTCCAACTGGAAGAGAACTGCAATGGCGCCATAGATGACTGGCTATCGATTATTTCTTCGTCGGAATATTAAACTCGCAAACCTTCGAGATGGCTTTGTTTCCCTGTACGACAGACACGCAAATCTTAGCCGTTCCCTTTTTCAACTTATTGTTGGCACGAACCACAGCCGTGTACCGAATTCCTGAACCCGGTTCAATTTTCTCCACATGCAGACTGGGTGAAATAGACAGATGCTTATTGCCGGACATCTCTACCACCGTGGGTTGGATGTCGTACAAGGTCTCAGTGCCACGATTGTACACTTCAAAAATCACTTTACAGATTTCACCTCGCGAAATAACATTATCTTGATTGTCGTCTACAAAGCGAGCGTTACGAATCTCGATGGCCGGGGTATAACTGAGTCCCTTGGCCAATTTTTCCACACTTGACGACTCGGGTAGATGGGTGGTGGGCTTCTGTGCGCTGTAATCACCCGTGTAATCACTGCCCTCAAAATCGTACAAACGGTCGTCACCACTATTCGTCTCATCGAAGCCGCTGTTCGCTTTGCCCTGCTGCTCGTAATTAGAGCTGCGGTCGTCGCGCTGTTCATTTTGGCGCTGTCGGCGCTGCATTCGCTGATAAGCGCGTTCCTCTTTGTCGCGTTGATATTGTTCCAGGTCGGCTTGACGCTTCTTGTCGGCCTGCGCACCAATGGCGCCACCCACGATGGCACCACCCGCCATACCGACAATCGTACCGACATCACTGCCGCGGGCACCATTACTAATGCCACCAATAGCACTTCCCAATACGGATCCAAGGGTGCTGCCCGTATAAGCACCGCTACCTGTATAAGTGCCGCAGCTACTCAACAGCACTGTAGCACAAACAGCCGTAACCAAACCTCTTCTCATGTTTCTTGTATTTATAAATCCGAATTTTCGTCTGTCAAGCATACCCAACAGACCTCAGCTTAACGCCAGGGCATGACCCGAACAATATCGTCACGCCCGTTTTCCAGCACTACAAAGATAGCAAACAAAACTTTCATGCAGCGGGGATTTTCCCGATAAAACCGTAGGGAAAACCCTACTCTAAAGAACCTCATTACCTAACGAAATCCAATAGGAGACACCTTCGCTCACAAGCTCATTGACTTTAGCGTCCAAAGTCATTGAGTTTGAGGTTCAAAGTCATTGCGTTTAACGTCTAAAGTCAATGATATTAAAAACGAATAGTTAACGCATTTATTATCAATGTATTACAAAGACGAACAACAGCGAAAACCGACCTTGCCAAAAAGGCAAACCGTTAGATAGCCTGAAAGCCTTTAATGCTGTTGGTCTTCAGAATATCCTTTAGGCTCAACTCGCCATGCGATGCGTGTGAAGCGTCACTAAAAGCGTCCTTCTCCTCAGCCGTTGGGCAGTAGTTGAACCATTTGTCGTGCAGCTCGCCACACCCCCAGCCCAAGAGAGCAATGGCTATAAACACCAGTAATGCTATGATTTCCATACCTTATATATTTATATTGTACCTTGCAAAAATAAGAAATAAAGATGAATCGGCCATGGGTTCTGTAGAAAACATTTAACATGGCCACCATTTCACCTGCACACATATCGAGCTGACCATCCACATGAAAGGAATCACCCAGAGGAAGCGATGGCATGGCGAGGCATGCGTTTCCTCGCGATATCATGTCGGCAAAAAGGGCATGTTTTGCCACCGTTGCCTCTCATTGAAGCACAGAATGAACATCATCCAACAACTTTTTTTTTGAAAATTACGTTTTTACGCATTGCATTGAAAATAGGAAGAAGAATGTCAAATCGTCACCAATGCGCAGCAAATAAAAATAAAGGTGACTAAATATGACACTTGTCATTGATGAATTGCGCGACTGGCGAAAACAACATGGCACATGTTGCGTGATTTTTTTCCTTGTTTTTTTTGTTTCCTTTGGCGAGAATTGATATATTTGTAGCGGTTAACAACCTACTACTATCTACAATCTACCGCAGACAGTCCCTGAAAAGCGTAAAGACGAAACCACTATTGGCAACTGACAAGGGTAAGTATGCGGGTACGTGCGCAGCACGAGTGAACAAGACTATATTACTAACCTAATTCTATAAATATGAAAAGACGATTATTCTTGATGATGTCGTTCCTTCTCTTCATGATAGGAACTGCATTTGCACAAACTGATGTGTCAGGAACCATTATTTCAAAAGAGGATGGACAACCCGTTGTGGGAGCTACCATTCAAGTTGTTGGTTCTGGCACAGGAGCTATCTCGGACATTGACGGTAAGTTTAAGCTAACCCTGCCACAAGGCAGAAAGACGCTACGTATCTCGTACGTTGGAATGGAATCACAAGATGTAACTGCGAAAAGTAACATGCGCATTGTCTTGATTCCTGTTCAAAAAAGCATTGACGAAGTGATTGTTGTTGCGTATGGTACTGCAAAGAAATCAGCTTTTACTGGTTCGGCAGGCGTACTGAAAGAAGATGAAATATCTAAGGTACAAGTAACTAACCCAGTAGATGCATTGCGTGGAAAGGTATCTGGTGTACAGATGACTCGCCAGTCAGGACAGCCTGGAGGATCGTCTCCAGCTATCCGCATCAGGGGTATCAGCTCTATCAATTCAGGCAACGCACCATTAATTATTCTCGACGGTGTGCCTTTTGATGGCGATATGAACTCTCTCAACCCCGCTGATATTGAAAGTGAAACCGTCTTGAAAGACGCTGCTTCAGCTGCATTGTACGGTGCACGTGGTGCCAACGGTGTGATAATTATCACCACCAAGAACGGACGCAAAGACCACGCTTCTATCACATTTGATGCCAAATGGGGTTCAAACAGCCGAATGTTGCCTGACTATGAATATATCAATCATCCAGCAGGATATTACGAAATGTGGTACAAAGGCTTGTACAACTACGCCATTGACAAACGCCAATCCTCTCCTTTGGAAGCATATAGATTTGCCAATGAGAACTTAACCTCGAACACCAGCTTTGGTTTAGGATATAATGTTTATAATGTTCCAACCAATGAATATTTGATTGGTAAGAACGGAAAGTTGAACCCTAACGCTACATTAGGCAATGTAATCACGGCTCCTAACGGTACGAAATACATGCTCTATCCAGACAATTGGATAGACGCTATCTATAAAAACAGTATGCGTCAGGAATACAATTTGTCCGCAAACGGCAGTACAGAGAAATCAACCTTCTTTGGTTCGGCAAACTATCTTAAATATGATGGTATCTCTCCCAACTCTGATTACACCCGTTTCTCTGGACGTATGAAAGCGGATTATCAAATGAAACCTTGGTTGAAACTCGGTGGAAACTTCAGTTACACACATTATAAGTCCAACTCTCTAAGAGATGGAGGTAGTAGTGGTGCTCCAGACAACGTCTTCGCCATGGCTACCATAGCTCCTATCTACCCACTCTATCTTCGTGATGAGAATGGCAATATCATGACTTTCGCTAATGGAGGAATCCCCGCATACGACTACGGAGACGGTCAAACATTAGGCATACCAAGAGCTTTCTTGCCCAACGCAAACGGTCTTTCAGACAACTTGCTCAATCAAAACGGCGAAGAGGGCAACTCATTCAGTGCCATTGGCTCCGCTGAAATACGTTTCCTCAAAGATTTCAAGTTTACGACAACCAACAGTGTGTTCGTCGATGAATACAGAGGAATCACTACACACAACCCTTGGTTGGGTCACTATTCTGCCCAAAAGGGTGCAGTACAACGTTCACACAATAGAACATGGAGCTACAACTACCAGCAGTTGCTCAATTGGCATCATGAATATGGAGCACATGAGGTTGAGGCGATGTTGGGACATGAGTATTATCGTGTACGAGATTACAACATATTTGGCGAACGCCAAAAAACCTTCTCAAACGAAAGTAGCGAGATGAACCAAGCCATATTGGTTATTGACACTGGCTCTTCTATGGGCGACTACAACACCGAAGGATGGTTCGGTCGTGCTCAGTACAACTATGACCAACGTTATTTTGGTTCCATTTCCTATCGTCGCGATGCCTCCTCTCGTTTCCATCCAAGTCATCGTTGGGGTAACTTCTGGTCATTAGGTGGTGCTTGGTTGATGAGTAAAGAGTCTTGGTTGAAGACTAATTGGATTAACGAATTAAAATTAAAAGCATCGTACGGAGAGCAAGGAAACGACCGAATCGGTAACTTCCGATATACTTATATGTACAACATTGTGAATTCTAACGGTGAACTTGCCATTACACCCGCTACTGTTGGTAACGAGGAAATCACTTGGGAGAAAGGTGGGAACTTCAACACCGGTATTGATTTCACGCTCTTCGGTAGCAGGTTAAGTGGTTCTTTGGAATACTTCTATCGTACCACAACAGATATGTTGGCTTGGTACACACTTCCTGGAACAACAGGTTACACTGGCTATTACAAGAACATTGGTAACATGGCCAACAGCGGAGTTGAGATTGAACTCAACGGAGACCTTATCCGAACAAAAGATTTCACATGGTCGGCACACCTGAACTTTACAACTTATAAAAACCGTATCACCAAGTTGGCTCAAGAAAGTAAGAATGCTGTAGTAGACGGTGTTGAGGGTTACATGTCTGGCGGATACTTCTATGGTGAGAATCAGCCCCTCAACGTATTCCGTATGTATCGCTATGCTGGTGTTGACCACAAAACGGGCGAGGCGTTGTATTACAAGAACGTCTACGAGACCGATGCTAATGGCAAGCGCGTGTTGGACAGCAAGGGACAACCCATTGTGAAAGAGTTAACCACCGTAAAGACAACAGGTGAGGCCGACTATTATCTTTGTGGCACATCACTGCCAGATGGATATGGTGGGTTTGGTACATCTGTTAACTTCAAGGGCTTTGATTTCTCCATTGACTTTGCTTATCAAATTGGCGGTCAATACTACGATGGCACCTATGCCAGCGCTATGTCGCTCAGCCGTGGCTACGCTTTCCATAAAGACATGTTGGGAGCATGGTCTGCACAAAACACAGAATCGAACATTCCACGCATCCAGTGCAATGACGAGTTCTCGACAGCTTACAGCGATCGCTTCTTGATGAACGCATCAAGCCTGTCATTGCAAAACATCACCTTGGGATATACACTTCCGTCCAAGTTAACCACTTCATGGGGATTGGAGAAGATACGCATTTATGGTGTTGCCGACAATGTATGGTTGTGGTCAAAGCGTCAAGGCATGGACCCAAGACAAAGTATTGACGGTACTGGTAACAATGTGAACTATTCACCCATACGTACCATTACAGGTGGTATATCGATCACATTCTAACTTTTAAAAAATAAGAAAATGAAACTTTCAAATATAATCACAAAAGCATTTGTGGGCACGTTTATCTGTTCTTCGCTGCTCACGAGCTGTATAGATGAGACCTTCCCAACGTCTCAAGCAACAAAAGACCAAGTTGGCAAATCGCCCACGGCAACCGAGGCGATGGTTAACGCCATCCCTGCTTATGCCAAAGCTATATGGTGGTCATGGGACATTTCATACAGTTGGGGATTGGGAGCCATGATGCACATCCGTGATGTCATGACCGAAGATTTAGCCACCGTGGAAAATGAGTTCGACTGGTTTTGGCCATGGGCAAACTGTAACAGGCTCGGTCAAGACCGACTCTCCACACAATTCCTGTTGCAATATCCCTACAAATATATATTGAACACGAACAATGTCATTGGAACCATCGACCCGAAAACCGCGACTGATGAGCAAAAAGGATATTTAGGCGTGGCGCAAGCCAACCGGGCCATGATGTATTTGGATATCGCTCGTATGTTCGAGTTCTTGCCCAACAAGGTGACCAGCAACATCAACGCAGACGGAAATGACGTTACCGGGTTAACCGTTCCTATCATCAAACCCAACATGAGCAATGACTCTGCACGTGTGAATCCTCGTGCTACAAAGGAAAAAATGACTGCATTCATTCTTGAAGATTTGAAAAATGCAGAGCAAAACATCATTCATTTGAAAGACACCCGTGGACAAACGCTCCCCGATTTGTCTGTTGTTTATGGTTTGGAGGCTCGCCTCTACCTTTGGATGGGCGACTATGCCAATGCTGAAAAAGCGGCTCGAAACGCTATTAACAAAGCAAGCGTACAACCCATGACAGAAAAAGATTGCCTTGATTCAAAAACGGGTTTCAACCAAGCTAACAAATGGATGTGGGCTGTTCAATACACCAAGGATGACGAAACC
>QWCJ01000630.1_pt1 | contig 11280 bp, 12 predicted proteins | sample 1972501 | NCBI WGS metagenome assembly QWCJ01 (sample SAMN09866711, study PRJNA288562) | Human vaginal metagenome isolate term2_vaginal, whole genome shotgun... | isolation source: vagina | host: Homo sapiens | place: USA: California
CGGGGATGGTGCTCTCCCAAGTGCTGCGGGGGGTTGCCGATGCCACGACGGATTCGCGCGTGGACGGTGCGGTACTCGCCGATGCTTTGACCTTGGCTGTCACTTTGGTGGACCGCGCGCTTGCCGCACCGGTGGAAGGAACGATTATTACCGTGCTGCGAGCCGCGGCCATCGCCGCCAATCAGGCTGCCGAGCAGCCTGGGGCCGAGCTTCACGGCATCTTGCTCGCAGCGGTCGAGGCCGCACGGAAGGCCCTTGCTGAGACCCCCTCGCAGCTATCGGCCCTGCGCGAAGCCGGCGTTGTGGATGCCGGTGGAACCGGCTTCGTAATTTTGCTCGAGTGCTTGCTCACTCAGGTCACAGGGCACGATCCCGCCAGCCAACCCCTGACGGAGTCGGTGCCACTTTACTCCGCGGAGCCTGCCGTGCGGGAGCCACAGGCAGGAGAAGAGCTCGCAGAGATCGAAGCCATCTTCTTCTTTGAGGGCAACCTGGGCGACATCGAAGAGACCTTGGCTCCGCTGGGCAATAGTCTCGTCATTGCACGGGCGACGGAAACCTCCGCCAGCGTGCACATCCATAGCGCCGAGGCGGGGGCCGTGATCGAAAAGGCCTATTCCCTGGGAAAGGTCAGCAACCTGCGGCTCGAAGCGCTACCGCAGACGGGTCAGGCGGCCAGCTGCCAAGATTCTGGTGGTGGCGGGGGAGCACAGCGGCGTATCTTTGCCGCGGTGCCTGAAGAGGCAGCGCGGGAGCTTTTTGAGAAGGCGGGGGCGGACGTCGTCAAGCCCGGCGAAGAACTGCAAAGCGCCGGGGAGGGAGATCTTTTCTTGCCCAATGGCTGCGGTGGTGACCCGGGCAAGGCTACTGTCATTCCGACCGATTCCCTGGTAGTCGGGCTGGCGGCGCTCTCGGTTTATGCGCCGAGTTCCGCGCACACCGACGACGTGCTCGCCGCGATGAAGGACGCTGCCCGCTCCATGCGGGTAGCCTACCCAGATAGAGAAAACGTGGCTGGGATTCTAGCGGCATGTCGTACTCAGCTGGGCTATGGCGGCGAGCAGATCACGGTGCTGACTGGCCTTGAGCTAGAGGAAGACGAGTTAGCCCGAGAGTTGGGGGTTGATGTCGTGGTTCTGCACGTGCCTGGACTGCGCACTGAGATTGGGGTGGAGTAGACCATGCTGGGCTGGCAGGATGACCGCGCACTGACGGATATCTTGGCAAAGAAGGATGCCGCGGCTTTCAAGCGCGCCTTCGGATACACCACGTGCGGGGAGCTGCTCAGCCACTATCCGCGCGACTACATCCGCCACAATAAGGACGTGGGCCTCGGCGGTGCTGAGGATGGTGATCACGTCACCATCACTGGCGTTATCGAAGAACTCCGCGTTAAACACACATCTAAAGCCGTGGTGTTTATCCTCTACATGGATAGCGGAGTCCAGGCCTCCTTTTTCAATGCGCACTACGTGCAGCGCGTGCTGGGGCGCGGCATGCGCGTCATGCTCTCCGGCAAGCTGAAATACTTCCGGGGATACCCCAGCTTGCAGCACCCCGATTTTCTCATCCTCGACCCCGGCCGCTATCAGGAGTCCCTGCTGGATAGCACTACTGGGCAGGGGACAGGTTCGCTGAAGAAGCTCTCCCAGTTCGGCTCGCTGGAGACCTTCCTGCAGCGCGAATGGATTCCCGTGTACCCGGCTAGCGGAAAGGTGACGTCGTGGTACATCATGGGCGCTATCCATAAAGTGCTCGAGCACACCCCACCGATCCCGGAGCCGCTGGACTATCGGATGATGGTGACGCTGGATCAAGCCGTGCGCGAGATCCACGAACCGGGTGATAGTGGCCCGGAGCGCGCTATCCAGCGCCTCAAGTACAACGAGGCCCTATCGGTGGGCCTAGTTATGGCCTTGCGTCAGCGCGATGTCAAGGCGCGCACGGCAACCCCGATGCCGGCAATTCTGGAAGGTTACCGCGATGAGCTGCTCAGCGAGCTACCCTTCGCGCTGACTGACGGTCAACGACGTGTCATCGGCGAGATCGACGCAGATCTGTGTGGCACCGCGCCCATGATGCGGCTGTTGCAAGGTGAGGTCGGTTCAGGCAAAACGCTCGTTGCCACCTGTGCCATGTTGCAGGCGGTTGATGCTGGAAAACAAGCTGCACTGCTTGCCCCGACGGAGGTACTGGCGGCGCAGCATGGGGCGTCGATTAGCGCCAGCGTTCCCGAAGGTGTCACCGTCACGGTCCTAACGGGTTCGATGAAGACGGCGCAGAAACGCAAAGCTTTGTTGGAGATTGTCTCTGGCGAGGCCGATATCGTGATTGGCACCCACGCCATCATCCAGGACAGCGTTGAATTCTTCGATTTGGGCCTCGTCATCGTGGATGAGCAGCACCGCTTCGGCGTCGAACAGCGCGATAGCCTGCGCACCAAAACTCGGGAGGGGAGCAGCCCGCACCTGTTAGTGATGACTGCGACACCTATCCCGCGCACGATTGCCATGACGGTGTTCGGTGATCTAGCGGTATCGACGCTCAAGGAGCTACCCGGTGGACGCAAACCTATCTTGTCCGCGGTGGTTCCCGAATGGAAGCCGGAGTGGGTACGCCGCGCCATCGAGCGCATCCGTGAAGAGGTAGGCAAGGGTCACCAGGCTTATATCGTTTGCCCACGGATTGAAGGAGAGGGCGGTGTGGAAACCATGTCGGTCCAACTGCGCAACCTTCCCTTGCGCGGACTGCGGGTGGAGATGCTCCACGGCAAAATGCCCGATAAGGACCAAGTAATGGAGAGCTTCGCGCGCGGGGAGATTGATGTCCTCGTGGCCACCACGGTCATTGAAGTCGGCGTCGATGTTCCCAATGCCACCGTCATGCTGATCCGGGAATCGGAGAACTTTGGAGTCTCGCAGCTGCACCAGTTGCGCGGGCGCGTGGGACGCGGCGGCAATGAATCGGTGTGCCTGCTGCACACGACGGCTGAGCCTAATAGCAAGTCTTTCCGGCGTATCAAAGCTATCGCGGATACGCCATCTGGTTTTGACCTAGCTGAGCTCGACCTACAGCAACGCCACGAAGGCGATATCTTGGGAACACTGCAATCCGGTACGAAGCGCACGCTGAAGTTGCTGGACCTCATCAATGACCGGGACATCGTCGAGCGCACGCATGCTGATGCCGCCGCGTTGGTCGAGCGTAACCCTGAATTAGCGGAGGAACTGACGCACAACCTAAGCGCAGATGAACAGGGATTTTTGGAGAAGAACTAGGCTTGTCACCGCGGGAAACTGAGGGGAGATAGGGTAGAAGCCATGACCAGAATCATCGCCGGAGAAGCCCGCGGGCGCACCATCAAGGTGCCCGAAGCTGGGACGAGGCCCACGTCCGACCGTGCCCGCGAGGGCCTTTTCTCATCGTTGAATGTGCGCTGGGGGTTTATTGATTCCCGCGTGTTGGATCTCTTTGCTGGTTCCGGCGCCTTAGGCCTTGAGGCAGCTAGCCGTGGCGCTGAGGAAGTCGTCCTCGTGGAGAATAATGCCGCGGCCGTGAAAGTCATTCGCCACAATATTGGGGTGGTGAAGCACCCGCGCGTGGAAGTACGAGAAATGAAAGCCTCGTCATACCTTGCCACCGCACCGCGCGGCTACTTCGACATGGTGCTCGCGGATCCGCCCTATGAGTTCGATGATGTTGATGGTCTTCTCGCCGCCATCGAGCCGGTGCTGGATGATGCCGCGATAGTTGTCATCGAGCGCCACGTGGACTCGCCGCACACACAGTGGCCAGATGGCTTTGAGCCCACCGGTCAGAAGCTTAAGAAGCGGACCTTTGGCATCGCGCGTTTTGATATGGCGATCTATCACCGCAGTGTGGATAGCTCGAAGATCGATACCACCGGAACCCAGGAGGTCTAGCCATGCCGACTCACGCCGTATGCCCTGGCTCTTTTGATCCCATCACGCTGGGGCACGTCGACGTTTTTAATCGTGCCAGCGAGCTTTTTGACAAGGTCACGGTGCTGGTGACGGGAAACCCCGACAAGCCTTCTGGGCTGTTTAGCGTGGAGGAGCGCGTGGACCTTATTCGCCGTACCGTTTCCCCGGAGATCGAGGTGGACTGGTGGGGCGGATTGTTGGTGGATTACACCAGCGCCCATGGCATAGACACGATTGTGAAGGGCTTGCGCTCCTCCTTGGATTATGAGTATGAGCTGCCGATGGCGCAGATGAACCGGCGCCTTTCCGGAATCGATACCGTCTTTTTGCTCACGGATGAGAAATACGGATATATCTCTTCTTCGCTGTGCAAGCAGGTGGCGCAGTACGGCGGTGATGTTACGGGTATGTTCCCGGATCATGTGGCTGCCGCAGTGATGGAACGCTACCGAGGCTAAAGGGATATGTCTGTACTGGCAATACCCCTCGTTGTCCTACTTACCGTCATCGCTGGCTCGTGCTTGCAGCGAGTCTCCGGCATGGGCCTGGGCCTCATTGGTGGGCCCATCCTGACGCTTTTCCTCGGCCCCGTCGAAGGCATCATGGTCATCAACGTCTTGGCCTGCCTCAATGCCATCCTCACGACCTATTCGATGCGTGAGAATGTGGATTGGGAAAAGTGGCTGCGCATCGGTCCTTTCATGGTCCTCGGCTCAATTCCGGCGGCGCTGCTCATCGCCCGTATTGATACTGCAGCGTTGTTGGTTCTGGTTGGTGCCGCCTTATTGATTGCGCTGGCCGTGGTGGTCTTTGGGCGCAAGTTCGTCCCGGAGATGAGTGGCACGGGCCCGGCCATCTCCGCGGGTATTTTGGGCGGGTTCACCAATACCCTGGCCGGCGTGGCTGGCCCGGTCATCACGGTCTATGCGCAGGCCGCGCGGTGGCCCAAGGAGGTTCTCGCGCCAACCCTGCAGCCCTGCTTTGTCATCGGCGGATTGTCCTCTGTTCTGACGAAGTACTTCTTGGGCTCCGGCGGCTTTGACGGTTTGCACTGGCTGGTGTGGCCCTGCGGGGTAATTGGAATGTGCGTTGGCATTCTCTTAGGAAAGAAGATTGCTGGGCGCGTCTCTCGGGACAAGGCCCATAAGCTATCACTGTGGCTGGCCAGCCTAGGAGCGCTCAGCGCATTGCTGCGAGGCCTTTTTACTCTGGGTGCTTAAACAGCGTCTCGGTATGGTGGAGTCCATGGCGAAATTCAAGATTGAGGACGCGCTCGCCCTGCGAGCTGGCAAAAATTTTCAGATTGACTCGGTTGATGCCTCGGCAACGCCTGGCTTCGACGGCGATAAAGCGGCGCTCGACGCCCGCTTCTCCAAGTATGACGATGAGCTCTATGAGCTGCAGGAGCGGCTTTTTGCCAACGGCCGCAGCTACGGTGAGGACGCCCCGGCGGTGCTCATCGTCCTGCAGGGCATGGATACCTCGGGCAAGGGCGGTGCTATCCGCCACGTGTTGAGCACCTTTGACCCGCAAGGAACCACGACCGTCGGCTTCGGTAAACCCACCGAAGAGGAGCTAGAGCATGACTTCCTGTGGCGCATCCGCAAACACGACCCGCAGCCGGGACAAATCGTGGCCTTCGACCGCTCCCACTACGAGGATGTCCTCATTCAGCGCGTGCACGAGTGGGTGGATGAAGAAGAGGTGGATCGGCGCATCGAGGCCATCCGTGACTATGAGCTGGAATTAACGGCCAGGGGAGTCAAGGTCATCAAAATCTTCCTTCACTTGTCCAAGGAAGCCCAGAAGGAGAATCTGCTGGAGCGCACGGAGCGGGAAGACAAGTTCTGGAAATACGACCCGGCTGATGTTGAGGAGCGCGCCTATTGGGATGAGTACATGTCGGCCTACGAGGATGCTATTCAGCGCACGGATGAAAACTACGCGCCCTGGTACGTCATTCCTACCGATAACAAGAAGTATGCCCGGATGGCGCTGAAGTTTCTCATCGTGGATCTCCTGCGCCACCTAGATCTGGAATGGCCGGCGCCCGACTTTGATCCGGAAGTCGAGCGCCAGCGTATTAAGGACGCTGACTAAGAGCTAGTCGCTCTCTGTGCCATCGACGTCGCTGGCCAGCTCGCGGGCGGCGGCGTTAAACGCATCCAGAACAGACAGCAGCGCTTCTTGCGCGTTGATGATGCCGAGGTTGAGCGCGTGAAAGAGCTGGTCCTCGTTCAGACCAGCGGTGGTGACGAAGCACGCATCACCGCGCAGCTCAACCTCATCCTCAGCTAAACCAACGAGCGCGCGCCCATCGAAAGCACCGGAATTGAACTCGTTGCAGAGCACATGGAAGATGGGGAGCATCTCCGCATTGAGCTGTGTGGACAGCACGCTCTCGATGCGCACGAGGCCCTCTTCCACGGTGATGACCCAGTCAAGGTCGTTGAGGCGGGCAACTGCGGTTGTCGCATCTTCTGGGTGCGCGGTGGCTGCCATATCCAGCTCGGCGCCGTTGAGCACGCTCAACACGCGGTCCCGGCCGACGGCGGCCAGCGGTGACCCGGAGAGAATGTCGAAAGGATCGGAACTGCCGGATGCATTCTGGTTCTGATGTGGGTCCTGGCTCATGCTTGCTCCTCCTTATCCCAGGTGACAGCCTGCGGGAAGCGCTGTGCCACGACGTCGAAGATCTCAGCGAAGCTGGCCAGTGAACTCAGCAGGAAATGGCCGAGCTGAGCCAAGGAGAGGCCTTCGCCCACGCCCATGGCGCGGTTGGCGCCTAGGTGGATCTCCGCGTTACCCTTCGCATCCTCTTCTACGAGGAAGTTCAGGGTGGGCGCAACGCTGGCCCAGTTCAGCTCCGCCACCACGGCGGCTACCTCCGGTTCGAGGTGTGCTGGAAGAGTGCCCTCCCACGAGGCGAAGGCACTGAGTACCTCGCCTTCAGCGTCGAGCTCACAGTGCACTGCGATATGGGGGACACCGGTCTGCAGCACGCGGCGCGCGGAATCGGCACTGTCGGCGCCAGTGTCAGCGTCGTCTTCTGGCTCTGGGGTTGCCTCGATGAGTGCATAGTCGGCGGCGATAAGCTCGCACAACTGCGCCAACCGGTCGATGGTGACCGGCTCAACCACGTGGAGATCGGTCACTGCTGCTCACCCTGAACACCCTCGGCCCCCTCGCCCGCCTGCGCGGCTGACTCGGAACCGAGCTTGGCCATTTCTTCGGCAGCGGCGACCATGGCGTTCTGGGCGTTGATGACGCCGTCCACAGAGGCGCGCAGTGCGGCCGCGAGTTGTTCATCGGTCATTCCGGCCGCGCAAGGAATGTCAGCCTCGGTGCGTACGAGCAGCATGCCATCGAAGTCAGCAATGACGGCGCGTGCCCCCATAGCCACGGAGTTGATCTGGTTAGCGGCCAAGAAAAGACCTGCGTCTGCCTTGGCATAGTTGACGTCCGTCGGAACATCGCAGCGCACGATAGCAACGCTCTCCAGGACGGCGAACATGCACGGCAGACCGTTGAGATTAGCGGTCGCGGCGTCGTCGCGACCGGTGACCGGCTCGAGTTCGATGTCGAAGGTCTTCATCGCCTCGATAATGCGGTCAAGGGTGACCTCCGGCAGTGCGTGCGGATCCTCGGCGGTAGGCGTTGTCGGATTAGTCATGGTTGTGCTCCTTCCAGGTGACAAGCTGCGGGTACTGCTGTTCCATCCACTCGAAGGATTGCAACACAGCATCCAGGGTGGACATGACGAACGCGCCGAGCTGGTTGCGGGATGCACCATGGGTCACGTCCAGATCGCGTGCACCAGAGACCGCCAAAGCGTTGTCTGGCGCTTCGAAGAAGCGGAACGTCGGCGTGAAGTGGTCCTGGTTCCATGCGTTGATGTGCATGAGCAACGCAGGGCCTTCGGAGGCGGGGACAGAGCCGCGCCATACGGAATCGACGATGAGAGAGGAGCCAACGAGCTGGAAGGCGATGGCGGCGTTGGAGAAGCCGGTGCGCAAGAGGTTGACCGTTTGGCCGTCTTGAGTCTTCTGCTCTTCGATGCGGTATTCCAAGCCTTCTGACTCAAAGATTTCCGCTATGCGCTCGAGGCTGACTTCTTCGATGGGTGTGTCAGGCTGCAGCTGGCGCTGCTGTGCGTGGTCATGGTTAGTGGTGTCCGTCAATTCTTCTACTCACTTCGCTACATTTTTCTTAATCTTTTCCGGCCCCGACACTACCGGAGCCGTCTTCCCCGGGTGCGCAGGTGGGGGCCTCGACGAGTTTTTCGCCACCGAGCTCGTGGGCGAGCGCTGGAGCGATGTCGGGGTAGCGGAAGGTGTGGCCCAGCGCTTCCGCGCGCGTGGGAAGGACCTTTTGGTTGGCCAGTGCCAGCTCACGCGCACCTTCCTTACCCAGCAGTAGCGCTGGACCGACGCTGGGAATGGGGATGACGGTCGGCCGGTGAAGGAGTGAGCCGAGGGCATCCACATAATCGCGATTGAGCACCGGGGTGGGAGAGACCGCGTTGATGGCACCGCTCCAGGCAGGGTCGAGGGCGGCGCGGACGAACATATCTGAGAGATCATCCTGCGCAACCCAGCTATTCCACATGCTGCCCTTGCCAAATGCACCGCCTAGGCCAGTAGAAAACAGCGCCCGCAGCAGCGGCAGGATTCCCGCGTTGGCAGATTGCACGATGCCGGTGCGCAGGTTCACTACTCGTTTCCCGGCCTCACGTGCCGGCGCGCAAGCATCCTCCCACGCCGTCACGACATCGGCCAAAAAGCCCTCACCGCGCTCCGAGCCTTCGGTCAGTTCTTCATCGCCCCGGTCCGGGCCGTAGATACCGATAGCGGAAGAACAGACCATCGCAGTCACGGAGGGAGTCTCGGCCGCCAGCTGCGCCAGCAGGTGAGTAGGGCCTACACGTGAATCCCGAATAGCTTCCTTGTGCGCGGTATTAAAGCGCCCGAAAATCGGCTCGCCGGCCAGGTGGATGAGAATATCCACGCCGTCCAGCAAGTCTTTGGCGGGCACGGTAGGCCGCCACAGGCGCTCGCCGGCACCTGGGTTAGAGCGCACGAGCGGAATGACGGTGTGGCCCAAGGTGCCGAGCTGTGCGGCCACAGCAGTGCCTATCGTGCCGTGCGTACCAGTTATTGCTATTGTGCGGGGCTCGGCGTTGAGAGCACCCAGCCGCTGAGCAAAGCGAAAATCCTCAATGAGCTGCTGCTGCCGGTAGGCAAAAATCGATTCCACTGCCCCCGTGGGGATGCGGGTGTCCACCTTGTCGGTGATGAGTGTGCCCTCTGGGTGGTCTTCAAAGACGTGTTCGTGGCGCCAATTGGCCAGCGAACGGAAGGGGGCATTGATGCAGACATCAGCGAAAGAACGCCGCGGCTGGTACCTACTCAAATCATGCCGGGCGACCCATTTCAAACCACCAGGAAACCCCAAGATAGAAGTCCCATCAGCTAATGACTCAGCCTGCTGCAGGGGAGTCATGAAACCGAAAGGCGCGGTGAGGCGCGCGAGCGCTCCCGGGCGGGTGTGCCATTGCCAAACCTCTTCGCGCGGGGCTGGAACAACGTGCTGGGTAGTAAAACTCACTGTCTAGGGACCTGCCTCAAAAGATTCGGGGTGCGAGGGCGTACACAGCACGCCTGAAGAGTGCTATGGTTAGTGCTGGCTTTCAAGCATAGACAAGTCCTTTTAACCATTGTCCGACATCCTTTAAAGACCGCACCGTGAGGCGGGGAAGGAGGTCACGATGAGTGAAACCGGCACCCACGCGGAGTCCAACGAGCTGTTGAGCTCGAAAGACGTCGCGCGCACTGTCGCACGCATCGCGCACCAGATCATTGAAAAGACAGCGCTAGATTCGAGTGATTCCGCTCGAGTCCTGCTCTTAGGCATTCCCTCTGGTGGCGTGCCGTTGGCGCAGCGCCTTGCCGAAAAAATTGAGGAATTCTCCGGGGTGGAGGTTCCTTGGGGCTCCCTAGACATCACGCTGTACCGCGATGATCTCTATGCCCGCCCGCACCGTGCATTGCAGCCTACGACGGTGCCCGACGGCGGCATCGACGGCGCCACCGTCATTCTTGTCGACGACGTCTTATACTCCGGCCGCACTATCCGTGCCGCACTCGATGCCCTCGCGGACATCGGCCGTCCCGACATCATCCAACTCGCAGTCCTCGTGGACCGTGGACACCGCCAGGTCCCCATCCGTGCTGATTACGTGGGCAAGAACATTCCCACCGCGCGCGACGAGGACGTCACCGTGTACAACGCTGATATCGATGGCCGCGATGCCGTCGTTCTCACCCGCTTCACTGCACAGCCCGGCAAGGAGGCATAAATGAAGCACCTCATTAATATCGCCGACCACAGCGCCGAGGAGATCCTTGGGCTGATGGATGAGGCCGACCGTTTCCGGGAAGCCCTCGAAGGCCGCGAAGTCAAGAAGCTGCCCACGCTGCGCGGGCGCACCGTTTTCACCTTGTTCTATGAAAACTCCACCCGCACCCGTTCTTCTTTCGAAACGGCGGGTAAGTGGATGTCGGCTGATGTCATCAACCTCTCCGCGTCGACGTCTTCGGTCAAGAAGGGCGAGTCCCTCAAGGACACCGGGTTGACTTTGACGTCGATCGGCGCAGATGCCATCATCATGCGCCACCCTTCCTCGGGTGCTGCGCAGCAGCTCGCCGGCTGGGTGGCACCTGAAGGGCAGGGGCCGAGCGTCATCAACGCCGGCGATGGCTCTCACCAGCACCCCACGCAGGCGCTTCTCGACGCCGTCACGATGCGCCAGCGCCTGCACCTAGGAGCGGATCGATCCGCTGCAGGCACCGGCTTCGAGGGACTGAAAGTCACCATCGTTGGTGATTGCCTGCACTCCCGCGTCGTGCGCTCCAACGTGGACCTGTTGTCCACCCTGGGAGCCGAGGTCACGCTCGTCGCTCCGCCGACACTGTTGCCCTTCGGCGTGGACACTTGGCCGGTACGGGTTTCCCATGACTTCGACGCCGAGGTGCCGGAGGCGGACGTCGTCATGATGCTGCGCGTTCAGGCAGAGCGCATGAACGGCGGCTTTTTCCCCTCGCACCGCGAATACGCCTCCCTCTACGGGCTGTCCAAAGACCGCGCCGCGGCCATGAAGAAGGATGCCATCATCATGCACCCAGGCCCCATGGTTCGTGGCATGGAGATCAACTATGCCGTGGCCGACTTTGACAACACCGCAGTGCTCCAGCAGGTCAACAACGGTGTCCATGTGCGCATGGCCACCCTCTTTACGCTGCTGACGAACGGCGAGAACGCCGGTATCTAAATCGAG
>QWCJ01000632.1_pt1 | contig 11238 bp, 13 predicted proteins | sample 1972501 | NCBI WGS metagenome assembly QWCJ01 (sample SAMN09866711, study PRJNA288562) | Human vaginal metagenome isolate term2_vaginal, whole genome shotgun... | isolation source: vagina | host: Homo sapiens | place: USA: California
TGAAGTTTTGAAGCAGTTTTGCCCATCTATCATAGACGGTTCTATTCGCTATCAAACTCATAAAGACCTTAACGAATGGCTTGTATCTCTGTACAAAGTGCAAGAAAATCAACCTTCGTTACTGACCACGAAACGTGGCATCAGAAGATAGTGTTTATCCAGGAAGCAAGGAAGCAAGTTTGTGTTTTGAGTATCTCAAAACCTACTTGCCCCCATCATAGGGAGATAAAAATCCCGTTGGTCTCATCAAAAAAATAAAAATGGAACAGAAGAATAAAGGTGGGCGCCCCACCAAGACATTATCAGAGAAACGGAAATATCAAGTGCTTCTTCGGCTTAATACAATGGAGTACTACACCTTGTTGGGAAAAGCACGTGAAGCCTCTATTTCACGAACAGAGTTTTTACGGCAGCTCATAACAAATGCAGAAGTAAAGAGCCGAATTAAGCCAGAGGAAATGCAACTCATCCGTACAGTTTCTGGCATGGCAAACAATCTTAACCAAATTGCCCATCGACTCAATGCTTTCGGCATCTCTGCACTCAACGAAGAACTGAATGTACTGAAACAACTTATTCATGAACTTATGAGACGATTGAAGCCATGGTAGCCAAGATTATTAAAGAAACAAACTTCAGCGGAGTTGTCAGTTATATGCTTAGCAAGCGTGAAGGTCAAGTCAAGGTTTTACAAGCTAATGGCGTGCGCAATTCTTTACCAAATGACATTGCACACGACTTCAACTTGCAAGCCTCTATGCGTCCGAATGTACATAAACCTGTTTGTCATACCATACTCTCATTCTCGGCACATGATTCAGATCGACTGACAGATGCCATAATGGTGAAGATTGCCAACGAATATCTTCATAAAATGGGTTATGGCGACACACAGAGCCTTATCGTAAGGCACAATGACCGCCAGCATCCGCACCTGCACATTTGTATCAATCGCATTGGTAACAATGGCAAAACCATCAGCGACCACAACGAAAAGTATCGTTCAATGAAGATTTGTAGAGAACTGACTGAGCGTTATGGTCTAACCATTGGCGAAGGAAAGCAAGAGGTAAACCGCTCGCGATTGAGAGGTGAAGATAAATTACGGTATGAGATATTCGATGCCATTAAGTCTATATTACCTCAATCTCAGACTTGGAAATATTTTGTTGCAGGGTTAGAGCAACAAGGTATTGCCACTCGTTTCAAAACGAAAGGCAACACCGATGTTGTTCAAGGAATCATCTTTGAAAAAGACGGATGTAGTTTCAGTGGCTCAAAGATAGACCGAACGTGCTCTTTCTCTCGCCTCAATGCAGCGATAGAACGAAATTCTCACAAACAAGAGCAAATTAATCAACAAAACGAACCTATGGTACATTCTGTAGATGAAAGCTATTTCATTACCGACCTATCTGAAGCAATTCGTGAAGTGTTTTCTATGCCAACACCAAGTAATGGCGTAGATGTTGATGAACTTCGATTTCAAAAGAAACTCCGCAATAAAGCTAATCGCAGACGTAGAATTTAATCACATCAAATTTATATCAGTATGAATAACGAAATAGCACCTGTTCTCGATATGCTCGAAGAACTCAAACAAGAATGTAAAGCCATCAGTAAAGTACAGGTAGAACTACGCACTACTATTGTAGAACAACTATCTAATCCAAAGGGAGATAGTATTAAAACGCAAGAAGCTGTGCAAATCCATCTCTCGAAAGAAACTCAAGCCAAAATCAAGGAGCATCAGCTTTTTGTTTTGGAGGCACTCTCACAATCAAGTAAGAAGCTCGACCCAAAGTTTGAAGCCTTGCAACAGCTCATCAGCAAGCAACAAAAGCCCATAGAATTTAAGAACTACTCGCTCTTTGCAAGCGTACAATTAGCCGAGCGTATGCTACTCTTATTGGTTTGTGGGCTGGTCATGGTGAGTTGCTGGTTCTTCGGTATGGGAGCCAACAAACTGCAAACCGCCTCTGATTACGACCTACGTTACCGCTATCTGCGTATGCAGGGCAAAGCTACCGCCTCAGACTTCGCACATCTTGACAGCATATTTGTAACACATCGCAATCCCAAAGCCATTCTACAGTTAGAGCAGAAAGTCGTAGATTATGAGCAATCCCAGCAACGGCAAGCAAAATACTACAGTAGGTAAAATTAGATAAGAGGAAGTGAAGTAAGTTTGATAAGCAAACAATAAACAAATATATAAAATCCGTGTATATCAATGAGTTACACGGATTTTTCTTTTAGTTAAACTTTGCGAATTTATGCCTACATTCGGCTTTTTATCGTATATTTGCACCAAAACGTTGAAGCTACACTTTAGTCGGTGAAGTTCAGCAAAACAAGTATACACCTTAATTATATATAGCATATGCCAAAATTATATATAGCATATGCCAAAGGCAATATACGAAATTCGGAGGAAATGTCCTATCTGTGGTGCAGTGTTTCAGATACGCACCATAGATGCAGTGTATTGCTCAAAGCAATGCTCTGATGTTGCCTATAAAAGAAAGAAGGACAGAGAGGCTAAAGAAGCAAAGTACGAACAGATAGCAAAAGAGATTCCCGATATTAGAGAGTTCTTGTCAGTTCAAGAGGCTGTTGCCACGTACTCAGTGGAGCGTGTTACTTTGTATCGTGAAATCCGTAAGGGCAGGATTCCATCCGTTAATCTCGGAACGAAATAGATCAGAGTGAAGCGGGAGGACATCGAACAACGTTATCCACTGCGTAAGAAAGTGAAGAAGGCAGCACAAAAGCCAATACCAAAGACTTATAATCTCGAACCAGAGAACTGCTACACCATTGGTGAGATTTCCAAGAAATACAGAATACACGACACATCAGTTTGGGCTCACATCCGCAAGTTCTCTATTCCTACTTGACAGATAGGCAATTACGTCTATGCTCCTAAATCTGAAATTGACAAACTATATAAATCGATCAAGTTATGAAGACTCCTATGAAGCGTACAGTATTCAAGGTAATACTCCGCAAATCTGAATACAAAGAGCAGTGGTCATTGCTCATTGAAAGTTTCCCTGTCTTTGAACTAGGAAAGGATAAACCGCTTCGTAAACATGAACCCCTTGGGCGTTTTGTTACAACTCCAATCTTTGACAAGATTAGCTCTGGAAGAACTACTGCTGATGGAAAAGCATATTATCGTCCTAAGCTTGATGCAAATGGAGTGATCATGTGTCGCTCGCAGAAAGACCAAGATTCTTGTATCTTTGCTGATAAGGTGCGAGATCTTCGACAGCACGAGTATGATAACTAGTCGCTTTATACCGATACAGAAGCAGAACAGGCTGCTCAGAACATAAGATCAAAATGTGATTTCATTCAATATTTTGCTGAACTGAAGGAGAAACGTCACAAGAATAGCTCTGAATCCATTCAAACAAATTGGAGCAGAGAGATAGCATTGATGAAACTGTATACAGGAGACAAGCCGCTTCTATTTGGAAGTATAGACTTGGCACTCATTGGGGATTACAAAGATTATCTTCTCAATGCTCCCAAAGGTGGAGGCAAATCGGGCATCATATCAGCAAATACAGCATCTACCTATTTCTCGATATTTAAGGCGGGACTTCGTCAAGCGTTCATTGATGGGTATCTAAATATTGACCTTGCAGCCAAAGTGAAGAACATATCCTACGAGGAAAGCCAACGTGAATACCTCACTTTAGAGGAACTCAACCAACTTGCCTCCACTCCATGCGAGAATGACATTCTCAGAAGAGCACCCCTTTTCTCTGCTTTGACGGAACTGCGCCACTGTGATATCAAGCAGTTGAAATGGCGTGATGTGGTGAAAGACGAGGGACACTATCGACTTCTTTTCACCCAGCAGAAGACCAAAGGTGTTGAATACATGCCGATTTCCGACCAAGCCTATTTGCTATGTGGTGAACGAGGCGATGCAGACCGACTTGTTTTTGAAGGGTTGCAGGATCCGTCTTGGATTAACCGACCTGTCAAGAAATGGATTGAGGCATCTGGTATCACGAAACACATAACCTTCCACTGTTTCCGCCATACCTATACTACATTGCAACTTACCAATGGCACGGACATCTATACCGTCAGCAAGATGCTTGGTCATAGAAAGGTGACCACAACACAGATATACGCTAAGATTGTAGATGAGAAGAAAGAGGCAGCCGCTGATGCAATCCGCATTTCCCTCTCAAACGACCAGATTAAGTCTCCTGACGGTTCCAATTATCAGTAGAACTCATAACGCTATAGCAAGTCGATTTTCATAGCGACTTTCACGTCATTTTTCAAGAAGCCATTCACATTCACGTGTGAGTAGCTTCTTTCGTTTTTACCCTTTTTTCTATCCAAAAAAATGATGATTTGATGGTGATTCAAATCACCACGAAATCACCATAAAAATATTTTTCATTTATTTGATTATTTATTATGTCTGACTATCAACGAGTTACATATATAATACAGACATAAAAATGATGGACTTATGGTGGACAGAATCATGTCGAAATCACCATTGCTTCTAACGATACTTTTGCAGTCGCTTTCTTACCAAAGAGAGTGACTGTAGCATATCGCTGCAGCCAACTTTAATACAATTCTATAATGAACTCAGAAGTTCTTTCATTCGATGCAATGCCACATATAGTGGCTACCATCCTTAAGAAGTTGGAGACGCTTGAACAGAAGTTCGACGCTCTGCAGTCAAACAACAATGTAGAGGCTGATGCCTGGTTCTCTCTGCAAGACCTATGCAATTACCTTCCTAACCATCCTGCCGAACAGACAGTTTACGGTTGGACAAGTAATCGCACCATTCCCTATCATAAGAATGGTAAGAGTATCATTTTCCGTAAGTCGGAAATTGACAACTGGTTAATGCAGACCTCTCGCAAGTCTGTCAATGACATCTACAATGAAGCGCGTGCATACGTATCGAACAGTTCTATGAGACGAGGAATGTAATATGACGTACATTGATTACATGAATCAGTTCTGGCGCGCTTCTGCTATGGAGTACATGTCCACCAGCGAGGTTGCACTCTACGCATTCTTAGTGAATGAGTGCAACCAACACCGCTGGAACATGCCAGTGCCATGCTCTACGGTACGGATCTGCGAGATGCTGCACATGTCCAAACAGACACTTTGCACTGCACGTAAGAATCTTGCCAGGCGTGGACTTATCTCTTTTTCTGAAGGCAAATCACGTCATGTACCGTCCAAATATTCACTACTAATTTGGACGGATAACTTGACGGTAAAGTTGACGAATGGATTGACGGCAGACTTTACCCCTTTAAAAGATAAAGAGAAAGATAATTTTAATAAAAAGGATTCTATCAGCATTTTAAGCAATGGAAAAGAAACTCACAATCGACGTAGAGGCATTAAAGAGATCTCTACTACTGCGTCGCCCTATGAAGGCTCGTTTTAAGTTACCCATGTCTGAAGACGAGGCGTATGCCTATCTGTTAGCTGCAATGATGGCTGAGGTGGAATATCGCCACCGTAGCTTCTGTACTAGCGAGGATATGGAGAATCAACTTCATGAGATAGCTCATTGGCTTACCTCATCATCACCCAAATTCGGTATGCTACTATGCAGTGGTTGCGGTAATGGCAAGAGCACTATGCTCAAAGCATTCCAACTGCTACTAAACAATCTGCATATTCCGAAATCATTTAACGATGGCACATACGGAATCCAGATAGTGGATGCCAAGTACATTGCATACCTGTGCAAGAACAACTATGATGCATACCGCAAACTCATCAACGTGGATATGCTTGGTATCGATGGTCTTGGCACCGAGCCCTCTGAGGTGATGGACTACGGTAACGTCTATACTCCAGTCATAGACCTGTTGACAAAGCGCTACGAGGAGCAGCTTTTCACCATCATCACCACCAACCTTACTCCACAACAAATCGGTGAGCACTACGATGACCGTATCGCAGATCGTCTCAACGAGATGGTGGAGAAAATAGTATTCAAGAACGGTACATACCGCAATAATTAACTAATTCACAAACTTTTTAAATCTTGTAAAATTATGATCTCAAACATCAAGTCCGTGACACTCAGATTGTCACAGAAGGAATTCAATTTCCTTATGAACGGCATTAACGCCAAGTTCTTTATGGACATCATGTCCCATCTCAGAGCATCGTTTTCTATGGATGAGGACGATACAGAGCCGCAACTTGTGTATGGTCCTACGGCTTTCTTCCATCTCTACAAACTCGCAGAACGTTGGGAGGTTGCTCCTGAGGATGTGCTCCACATCATGTACGACCTGGAGCAGAATGGATTGATAAAGTATTCACTCTCCGAGAATGAATTCGCTATCGAGCCATGCATCACAAGCTTTACCTCTACTGATGCCGTAGTGCATAAGGGAAATAATTGCGATACCCCTCTTGATGAACTTTGCTTTGAGATGATGACCAAAAAGCAGATTTCTGAAGCTATTACTCGTAACGATAGCTTAATCACACTTCATTTCCCTATGATTACTCTCAGGGCATTCACTCTCAAAAAAGACGAGAATGAGAATGCTAACGAGAGCGTCTACGGAGTTGTGCTGAATCCCTAATTGCTAATGGAGAATGGCTGGTTGTTGAGACTCAGCATCAAGGCAATCAGCCATTCTAATTGAGATAACGATAGGGAAAGGAAATGCCACCTAAAAGAGCCTGAATTTTCGTATTCTCTAAACAAGAAGTGTCAATGTCCGACAATCCACTTCGCTACTTGCCAGACTATTTGACCTCTTGCAATACTCGCAGGCTCGCATCGATTTGACCAATCCCAGTTATAACATAACAATAAACCCATCTACAAATGAATAAGACAATTGAACGAAAAGGGCGCAATCCCCGTATCACCGTGTGCTATACGCCCGACGAGAATCAGAGAATTATAGAGATGGCTTCTGCCTGTGGACTGAAGAAAAGTCAGTATATCCACGATACCTCTTTGAGGCAGGAGCCGAAGGTAATGATGAGCGATAAAGAGGTAGAAGCCCTGATGTCACTGAAAGCAGCCCGAGGGGAACTCATTCTGATTAAGAATGCCCTTCATGGCACAACCCAGGGACAGCGTAAGAAGTACTTTCGCAACGAGCAATTCATGCACCAATGGATTGAGGGCGTTAACAGGCTTATCCGCAGATTAGTAGAAATAGAAAGTATGTTCAAAAGATAATGGTATGATAGCAAAAGCAAGGTCTATCTCGCATGGCTCAGCCATGACGAACTATGCCACCAAACATAATCGCGCCGATATGGTGCTGACACGTAACCTTGGCGACGGGCTTACTCCTCTCGCCATGTGGGGAGCAATGGAAACCATCCACCTGAAGTATACTCCGAAATTCAGGCGCAAGCCAGTCGAAAAGCCGACCCTTCGGATGGAGATTTCCCCTTCCCTTGATGAAACCAAAGGATGGACGCTCAATGACTGGTATCAATATGCGCTTCGCTTTTTCGATGAGTTCAAGAAAGCTACCCAAACCAAGGATGGGAAGAAAAAGGGATTTGGCAAGTTCAATCTGGACAGAGCACAGATTTTCGCCTGTCTTCACTTTGATGCGAAGTCTGGCATTCCTCACCTTCACATCCTCATCAACCGCATCGACCTTGACGGAAATCTCATGAATGACCCCTTCATTGGCGATAGTGCAGTCAAGGCTGCTCATGCCATTAACGTTGAACGTGGTTGGGAGTTGCCCGAGGATATTCACAAGGCTCATCAAAAGGAGATTACGGAAGTCTGTTATAACATCCTACGTGGAATGGCTAATTATGACTGGAACGATTACAAGCACAATCTTGAAAATTGTGGTTACAAAGTGCATGAGCAACGTGACAAACAAGGAGTCCTCCATGGGTACACCATACTTCGTGGTAACTCCCGTTTCAAGTCATCCACGTTGGGCAAAGGTCGTAACCTGACCGTTCCCAAACTTAAAGGCACATGGAAGAAGCTTCATCCTGTTGCTCCAGGTGTTGTCAAGCCCAATTCTATTGTTGACACCTCTCAGACTACAGAACGGAAATCGCTCACAGAACACAATTCTGCACGTCAGAGCGTCGTCCAATCCAAACCAGAAATGCCATCTGTATTCAGGAAGATATTGTCTGTTGCTGGTAAGAATTATTCCATCGCAATACCAACGGAAGCATACATGGCAATGAAGGAGGCCATCGAATCACCCGACGAATCTGTGCTGTTTGAGAACGTCTTGAATGTGGCGATGCTACTGTTCATGAACTACGTCGATGCTGCTACTTCTATATCAGAATCCTGTGGTGGCGGTGGCTCTACGTCATCAAACTGGGGCAAAGACGATGATGAGGATGAGCGTGCGAGGGCTCGACGCTGCGCCCAACATGCCAACTGGCTATGCAAACCAATTAGAAAATATAAAGGTCCACACCGTTAAATACAATTCGTTATGTCCAAGTATAATAATCTTGTCGAAGAAATCGACAAACAGGAAGAGGTCAAGGAGCAAAAGGCTAATCTTGACAATGAACTTCAACTTCTTAAGCAAGCCATAAGCGACTTGCACGATAGCATTCAAAAAGTTGAGAAGGCTCGCAAAGACGGAACAGATATGGTGATTGCGATGAAAGCAGCCACCGATAGCATGGACATGGCAGTTTTCGCATTCTGCCGTGCTGTTACCCGTGCCGAGGCTACAGTCTTAAAAGTTGAAATGACTGATGAGTACCTAAACACCATCCAATCTGCAAGAGAGAAGTTGATTCAAGCAGAAACAGATCTTCTTGCCAGCCATAGAAGGTTGCAACTACAAGAATTTCGCAATCAAAACGAAGAAATTAAGTTTTTTATAAAGTCATGTCAAGGAGTGTTCCTGTCACCAAAGGTCTTCTGGTGGTGGGCTGGCATCTCGTATGCCACCTCGCTATACTCACTCTGGTGTATTTTGCAAATGCCCCTTCAGTGGTTGAAGTGCTAAACAGGGCTTATAGGGAGTGAAACGGAAAGTCTCTATTAAAAAGTGCAACTATAGGAAAATTGTCACTTATAGTTGCCTTTTATTGTTAATTCTGCAAAAATACTATAGTTTTTCGCATAACATTGTAGCTTTTACATTATTTATTATTACCTTTGTATTCAAAATTTGACAATTCATTATTATGATATTCTTTGGACGGTTATTTATTTACTCGATGGTAAGAATAGCAGTAAACATACATATCTTGAGTTATGAGAAAGCAATGGACTTCTTCATGAAATCTGAACGATGTCATGGATTTGAGCTACTGGAACACTTTACGTTTAATGAAGTTCTGAAGTTTGTCTGTGAAGAGGTTGGAACCATTACCGATGAGACCCCTACTACCTGCCCACCCCTTTCTTGATGAGAAGTATAATTATTTAAACTTTAATTATGAAAATTAATAATGTCACAATTCCACAATGGCTTGATAAGATTATATACGACGACTTTGATGCGGTTTATGAACCTAGCCCTGCAGAAGTTGTATATAATCCGGATCAGTCTTATGATTTTGTTAAGCTGTATCTTGGAACATATTTCCCGAGGAGCTATGCAGAAGCATATGGAATAACAATGCAGATTCTTTCTATTCAAGGTTTTTTAGAACGTTATATAGAATTGGAGGAAATCAATTTGTTTGATTTTTGTTGTGGCACTGGCGGCGAAATTATAGGCACTATAGTGGCTCTTCAATCCAAACTACCTAATCTTAAACGGGTTAATGTTGATGCTTTCGATGCAAATGTTGAAGCAATTCGCTTTTTATATCATCTTATGTCATCAGTGAACAATGCATCAGAAATGAAAGTGGAAATCCACATTAACCCCCAATGTATCTTTATTGAGTCAGAACAAGAAATAATGGATATTGTTAGCCTTTCTAATGTTCAATATCATTTTATGATGTCATTCAAGGCTATTAACGAATTTGTCCAACATAAAACATTTAATACAAATGCATATGAGCTTGTTGCATCTCATCTACTACCTTTACTTTCTCAGTTCGGCGTTTTTATAATGTCTGATGTGGCAACCAAGTTAAATGATAGTATAATTTTTTATCCACAAATGATGAATATTGGATTGAATCATTATATTAAAGAAACATCACTATATAAAAGCATCATACCATCAGCTTGCTTTGAACATGAAAGAACATGTAAAGGATGTTATATGCAAGACATATTTTATGTTACTCATAGAAAAAAGAGTTTAGATGTAAGTAAAGTTGCATATAGGGTATTATGTAAATTGGAATTCGCCACAGAATTACTGTATAAGAAGTCGAAAACCTCCTGTCGTGCAACAAACCAATTGGCAGACAAAAATTTACCTTATAATAATTAATATGGCATTAGATAACTTAACTCCAGATCAACATCAGCAAATAATTATAAACATGTCTGCTGAAAGAACCGCAGTTGTTAAAGGCATCGCTGGTTCTGGGAAATCATTGACTTTGCTTAAGAAGGCAAAACAAGTATCAACTCTGACTAATTCGTATGCCATTATTGTTTATACGAAATCATTGAAACAGTTTTTCGTTGATGAATTGGCAGAGATAGGTCAGGCCAAAAACCATGTATATTACTTTAAGGAGTGGCAGAAATCCACTAAACCAAATTACAAGTATATGTTTGTTGATGAGTGTCAAGACTTTAATGCCGAAGAGATTGCAGACTTTTACACAAAAGACGAGTTGCAGAATTTTCTGGCTTACGTTGACGAAACAGAGGACATTACAAAGATAGCCTTCTTCCGCCTCTTAGCTTTTACAGGCTGCCGAAAAGGCGAACTCTTAGCTTTGCAATGGTCAGACTGGACAGATAGCACTCTAGACATAAACAAAGGTATTACAAGGGGATTCGCAGGAGAGGAGATAGGCAAAACAAAGACAACTAGCAGCAATCGCCTTATTAGCCTAGACCCTAAAACCGTAGAAATTTTACAAAAACTACGAGAAGCAAAACCGAACGACATCTATATTTTTGAGAGTGTGGAAGGAAAACCAATTCCAAGCTCTCTCCCTCGCAAATGGAATTTACAGATACTAAAAGGCAAAGACCTGCGACCAATTAGAATCCATGATTTCAGGCATACGCACGCTAGTCTATGCTTTGAAGCGAATATGACGTTGAAACAAGTACAATATCGTCTCGGTCACTCGGACTTAAAAACAACGATG
>QWCJ01000793.1_pt1 | contig 11223 bp, 6 predicted proteins | sample 1972501 | NCBI WGS metagenome assembly QWCJ01 (sample SAMN09866711, study PRJNA288562) | Human vaginal metagenome isolate term2_vaginal, whole genome shotgun... | isolation source: vagina | host: Homo sapiens | place: USA: California
GAAAGTGTGTCAATATGTACAATAGTGCTCGCTACTAACTGCTCGCCTTGGGTTATCCGATGGAGCAACTTACCGTTTTTATCATAGAGATAATAATTACCTCGTCCTGTTCTATCCGACCACCAAATGATTTGCTCACCATGATTTACCAACCGATAATTCATCTCGTTAATATTAAGATGTGGCTTTGCTACCTCAGTTATCAATGCTCTCACCTTTCCTGTTTGTACGTCGATATGGTATAATTGTAACGTATCAACCCCACGACTGCGACAGGTAAAGTAGATGTCACGACCGTTATGGCGGTCGTCTAATTCTACATACTGGTCTTTAAACTTTTCTATAGGTAGCAGCTTTGCCTCGTCTGTATCAGCATTATACCAAAACAACTTGTATTGGCGCACGTGTTTTTCATTGGGCAGGGGCATCTTTTTGGTTTTTAACCGTGGGCGTGGTTTTGCCAATGCATTGATGATATAGAGGTCGTCAACCTCACTATCGTCCTGCACAAAGCACACAAATCTGTGTCCGTACCAGCTGCCAGTAATGTTACTGCCTAAGAGTGTGTCTTTCGCCGAACGGTGACAATACGACGCATACGCTTTACCGTCGGTGGTAAGTTGCCTGGTTTTTCCCGTGAGGTTGTTTCTTACGTAAAGGTTGTATTGGTCACCAAGCATCGTAAAAGCCGAATCAACAGTTTGATAGGAATACTTCCGACGGTCTTTTCTCTCAAGCGTATTGCTTTTTTTAGGTGTCTCCTGAAGTTGCAGTCTTCCTGTTTCTCGATTGAACAGCTTGGTGGTACCTTTGTTTTTAAAAGTAAATAGTTGACTGTTTCCTTTCACAAATTGCACGTTCAGGTATCGTAGTTGGTTATTACCAAAAGCCGTATCGCCTGTAAGTTGTTGATATTGCTTCAGGAAAGCAGGTACATCAGCAATTAATTTTTCTCGCTTCCCCGTTTTTGCATCTAAGATATAACGCACCAAATGCCCATTCTCGATGCGGTGATAATTCACAAATGTAGATTTGTCTATCCATGTTGGAGATGCCAAAACATCACTACTCAAGTGCTTTTTAACTGCCTTTTCTGAATGTAATGCTACCTGCTGCCAATTTGTTTGTTGTGCCCAAGCAAAAATCGGAGGTGCTAAAAGTAATGCAAGAATAATTTTAATTTTTTTCATCTACCTGCGCTTTGTTTTTTCTGCCAATTTTACGGCTTGCAATGCATTTAAGCTACCACCACTGATGCTGGCATCTTTAATTTTCATTGGCTGTATGCTGTTCATTAAAATCTCTACCACTTGCGATGCTTTCAATTTCGGAAAAAAACTCCTTATCAAAGCAGCTACTCCACTTACAATGGGAGCCGCAATTGAAGTTCCATTCTCGGTAGCATACTGATTGCCTGGGACAACAGAAGTAATCTCTTCGCCAGGTGCAAATAAGTGTACACGCTGCTTTCCATAGTTGGATATGGAGGAAACAGCCCCGTTTTTAGTAGAGGCACCCACCCTGATAAAGTTGGGATAGAACTTACCATGGTCATCCAAACCCGTAGGAAAGTAATCTACCGAATCCACATTCAAGTGGTCATTGCCAGCCGCATGCACAATTAAAACGTCCTTTTGGGCAGCGTATGCAAGGGCATTATTCACCATTTGAGGGGTTGGAGAGGTATATTTTCCTAAGCTGATATTAATCACTTTTGCGCCATTATCAACCGCATAACGAATAGCAGAGGCGATATCTTTATCGTATTCATCGCCATCGGGCGCGGCTCGAATAATCATGAGCTGGGCCTTTGGATACACTCCTTGCCAATTTTCATGGCCATTTTTTCCCTGTCCTGCAATGACACCTGCTACAAAGGTTCCATGATAACAACCATCGACGGTTAGTATAGGGTTGCCATAATATCGGTCTGTTTCATCCAAGAGATTATCTCCCATGAGTAAACGCTTATCCTTTGCATGCTCAATTCCGTCAATTCTCGTTTTCATTAATTGAAAACGAGAATTTTGTTGTTGAACGAATTGCGTCCATTTCATGGTTGTTTTGGCACGTACAAGGTCGGCATAAATTTTCTCTGCCGATTGTTCCCACAGCGTGTCTGGCACCTGCAAATGCATCACACCATTGAGCGTGATGGTATCAATCGCAGAATACCGGCGCACCAAGGCATCCATGGTTTGCAAAGCCTTGTTCTTAATAATTGTATACTGGTACATGCGGAGATACTTGGCAATCCCAGCTTTCTTCTTCATTTTTAAGTAATAATGATATTCCGCACTATCGGCAGTGCTCACTTGATTGATGTTTTTGTACTTTGGATACAAACGTTTAAACTGCCGATATTCTTCGGTACCAGCACTGGTCATGTTAAACGTTCCGTCTGCCGTGCCCAAAAAGTTCCACCCATGAACGTCATCGATGTAGCCATTTTTATCATTATCTTTGCCATCTCCCGCAATTTCTTTATGATTTCTCCACAGAGCATCCTGCAAATCAACAACGGTAGTATCAACACCCGAATCGATAATTCCTACAATGATTGGCTTTTGCTTCTTGTGGTAATACTTTGAAAGGTATTGAATTGCCGCATCAATAGCAGCCCCTTGCACAGAGTCTGTATTGGACCGATACCAATTAAATGGTTCGGCTGAACGGGCTGATACCACCGATGAGAGACAAAATGATATGAAAATAAAACTTGGAATCAATGATTTTCTACTGAACATATTACTCATATATTTACTGCAACTCGCAAATGTAATAAGTTTTTTACTAATATAACAATATTTTAACAGAATTTACTTCACACCCCCCTGGCTTTTGATTGGAGAAAGGAGACTGGTTGTGAAATAATAATTATTTCAGTTTCGGTCCACAACAAATCGAACAGCATAACGAGTGGCACCCTTGAACAATTGGAAATGGAATGAAGGCTGGATGGTTGCCAATGGGGATTTTAAACTGTTAACAAACATTTTTTCTGTTAAATCGATTCATTTGTTTTGACAAAATAAAAATGCGAAATAGAAAAAATAATGGGATTCTTTAGGCATTCAACACCTTCAAACCATCAGTTTGTACCTCACTCACATACAACAACCTGATTATTTACATACTTTTGGACTCCAAAAGGCATGCTTTTGAATGCCAATATGCATGCTATTGTTTCCCAATTTGTATCTAATTGGGGGCTTTTTTTGTATAAAATAGGGATTTGATGGCTCCAAACACATCCCTTTTAGATGAGGACTAGGAATAAAAACCGTACAACATTCTAGTAATCAAGCTAATAGTAAACGCGCTTCAAATTTCGCATATTTGCAGTATGTGAACAAGCTGGTGAAGAAAACGTCGCGTATTTGTGTTAAAAAAAGTTGCTACAGCAGGTGTTATCGTGTTATAAAAAAAGAGAGAGTATCTCTAATTTTGATACTCTCTCTTTTTAAATATTCTTTATTTGTTGTTAATCAACTGTGTGTTGTCATTACCATAGAATGGCTTGTTCCTCGTCTGGAATCAAAATGTTGTACTGGCGTTCCATGGTCATATTTCCTTTGCAATGGAAACGGATGGGATTACTTGGGTCTGACGTGATGTCTGAGTACTTGTAATCCAGATACAACGTCATGATGCGACGCTCGAGATAAGGCTTGGTGGGATGCTTCGATACCCGGTAGGAATAGGTGCAGTTGCCACTCTGCTCAATGGCCACCTCATTGGCTGGGTCGCCTGCTGTGATGGTCACGGGACCAGTGATGTTACCCTCGGCATCGGGTGTTCCTTCCCCAAAGGTGGCAATCACCTTGTACTTATGACGGTTTACATCCTCCTCCCAAACGGTTCCAGCATAGAAGAAGATAGAATGGTCGTCTACAACGCGGGCCAGACGATTGTCTTCAACGGCAGGATCGTTGGTTGTTCCGTCTATGTAGATGTTCATGTTAGTTGCCGAATATCTTCCTGAATAGTCATTGAACAGGTTGATATTCAACAGCGCCTTGTACCATCCCTTGCGCATGTTCTGCGTATAGGAGCTGCTGGGTTCGATGGTCAATGGAAGTACCCACTGCTCATTGAGGTCCAGTCCCGAGAGGTTGAAGTCAATGATGTAGTTGGCTGTGACCTTTCCTGATGGGATGTGGCATGTTGGAGATGGGAACGAATAAAAGCGCTCGGGCAGTTGTTTGAACCATAGGTCGTTGCGTCCTACGGCAAAGCGTGCCTTGTTGAGGATGTTCAGCGTGTCATTGTCTACACCAATCTTCACGTCGATGTCGCTTGCATTTGGCGTGGACCCGCTGACAATGACGGGCAATTTGTATTGTCCCGTTCCGTCAGCCTTGTACCTCATATATATATTGTATACACCGTTGCTGCCTCGAGGAGCCTTGAAAGAAACCATTTGTGTATACAGCTCGTCTTCCCATTCATTGTTGCAGGCGGTGTATGCCATACCTGTAATGGCCATAATGGCGAATAAAAATATTTTTTTCATATCGTGTATGTTTTTTGATGCTGCGCATGAATTAATCATAGTTCTCCCATCCTGGAGCCTGCGTCATATTCCTATTTCGTTTCAGCTCGGTGTAGGTGATGGGCCAGAAGTATTGCTTGCGTGAGAAGGATGTCTGTAGGTTAGGTACGCGTACAGGTACATAGAATTGCGTTCTGTACTCCTTGCTCATGTTGGTATTGCAGCCATAAACCTGTTCGGCCTCATTCTCTTCGGCAATCTTCCAGCGACGAAGGTCGAAGAAGCGTTGGTTCTCATTGAAAAGCTCAACCTGCCGCTCATGAACGATAGCCTTGAAAAAAGCGTCACGGCTGGCGTAGGTTTGTTCAGAATAGTCGGGAACGCCGGCACGCATCCTTACTGGCATCACGCCACGCTTCATCTGTTGGATGTCGCGTGACACCGTATAGGTTTGCTTTCCGTCCCAGGTAGGGATGTTGTGAGAGGTGGTGAGGTTGTTCAGAGCCTCGGCGTACAGCAGCAGTATGTCGGCATAGCGAAGGGTAGGTTCAACCTTTACCTTGATAAAGCAGCCATTACCCACGGCACAATCGTCTGGATGAACGTATTTCATGATGCCGATACCAGTGTTGACCCATCGCTCATTGCTATTGACACGGCCATTGCCCTCGCCACGATAATAGAATACCTGTTGGTTTTTATAAATATTTTCCTGGCTACTTGAGCAGTACCATATAGATCCACTGTAAGCCACAGAGGCGTAGAAACGCGGTTCACGGTTGGCATATCCCAGCCAGATGCCGTTGTTGGGCAAATGGTCGTAGGGATGTAGTTTGGCATTATTTTTTGTCGTGAACTGCTCGTTACCATATTTCTCCAGTACTGCCTCTCTGCTGTAAGGAGTTCCATCTGCCATGTCATAGGCGTCGCATTGCTTTTGTGTCATGCCATGAATGTTCCAACCACCACAGGATGAAGGCATTTGGTGCCGTACCAAGTCGGTGACAGCTCCATTTGTTTCTAGATCACCCTTGTCACCATTCCTACCGCGCGTGAATATCAACTCTGGATTTTCGGCAGCATACAGTTCGCCATTGAAAACTGAACGATAAGACTCGAACGGATCGATGTCAGCCCATCCTTCTGGGAACGGACGACTGGAATAGGGCTCACACACAGGCGGTGTGATGGTCGCAGGGAAAGAATTGTCAATAGCTTTCTCTCGCACGGGTGTGGTGTAGATACGATAAATACCAGTTTGGTCAGCATAGTCAATCAGATCCCTGCACGCTGCTGCGGCCTTTGCCCACTTTACTTCGTCGTAGGTTTGTGATATGAGCTGGTTACCTTGCTTGTCTACAAAGTCGGCCATCTCTGTGTTTCCGTTGTAAAGAGGACTCGCTGCATACGTCAATACCTTTGCCCTAACAGCCAGTGCAGCTCCTTTGCTAGGTCGGGCGATGTTTTGGTTGTCGCGCTTCTCTGGCAAATCCTTGACTGCCAAAATCATTTCTTCTGCGATGAAATCAACACAATCATCAAAGGTGTTGCGTGGATACGACAGTTCGTCATAGCTTTTTGTATAGTCGGCACCTTCTGTGGGCATGATTGGAACGGGGCCATACTTTCTGATGAGCAGCCAATAGAAGTAAGCTCGAAGGAAGCGAGCCTGCCCTTTCAGATCGTCTATCTCCTTTTGATTCAATTCTTCTGTGGCGTGAGCATTCATCAAGAAGATAGATGCTTGGCGAATGGCGTCGTATGCCCATGGCCATGAATTGGTGTAGTAATCCTGGAAGGCATAACCATAACCGTATTCACCAAGCTTGAATCGACGGTAACGTTTGCCGGCTTCTCCCTCGTTAAAGGTTTGGTCGTCAGAGAAATTAGTTGGACAGATGTCGCTGTGTCCAATCTCTATGTTGTCTCCTTGCAGGCGGCTGTAGCAGAATGAAAGCCACTGCATGGTACTTTCTTTATCAGAGAAAATGTGGTCGATAGACTCAATATCTTTGAAATATTTGTCTACTTTCAGGTAGTCGGAACATGAGACCGTGGTCAATGCCAGACTGACGGTCAGCAATCCGATGGCAATATATTTGATTCTTTTCATGATTATATGCTTGTTAATCGGTTATAGGCTGAATGTTATACCCAGTGTATACGTTCTGGCCAGTGGGTATTTCTGTCCATCAGAACTGCCCATTTCTGGATCCCATAAGTTGAATTTGGAAAAAGTGAGCAGATTGGTACCCATTAAATAGATTCTGACATTGTTGAGGCGCATGGCTGTAACGACTCTCTTTGGTAACGTGTATCCGATGTCAAGATTCTTCAGACGTAAGTATGAGCCATCACGCAGCCAGTAGGTTGAGCGACGGTAGTTGTTTCTATTTCCGCCATAGCTCAAGCGAGGATATTTGGCATTGGTGTCTTCGTTCTTACCCAATGACCAGTAATTGTCTATCACGTCGGTCAGGATGTTACCTTCCGATCCTTTTGTAAACGGATAAACGGTATATCCACCAATAAAGAACGATGATTTTCCTACGCCCTGGAACAGTACATTAAAGTCTAATCCTTTCCAACTTGCAGAGAATCCAAAGCCATAAATCAGGTTTGGTTTGACTGTGGCACCGATTGGTACAACATCGTTTTTATCAATCACGCCGTCACCATTGACGTCCTTGTACTTGATGTCACCTGGAGCAATGTCCTTGCTGACTTCACCGGATGCAAGCCCCTCTTTGGTCAGACCATCTTGGTTGGCATGGTAACGTATGTCCTCATAGTCTTTGAAAAGACCTTCTGCAATCAGTCCTCGGGCCTGTCCTACGCGGAACCCAGCCTGCTGGGTATATGGGTAATGGCTATAAGCCTCATCGTATTCCAAAATTTCACTCTTGCTATAAGTGAAGTTTCCACGCAGTGTGAAATCAACCTCCCCTATCTGATGGGAGAATGCCAGGTTGCCGTCAAATCCTTTTGAAACAACAGATCCAATGTTTGCCGAAGGTTTCTCAGATGCATTAACACCGATACTCTGTGGCAGGTGACCGCGCCCCATGTAGATGCCGTCGCGCTGTTCATGGAAATAGTCGATGGTACCGCTTACTTTATTGCCGAAGAAGTAGAAATCAAGACCAAGGTCATGCTTGGTTGCCACTTCCCAGGTTACCTCCTTGGATGCCAGGTGCTTGTAGTACAAGCCTTTGTAATAATAGTTGGATGTACCAACATCACCGTACATGTAGTCTGCCCTTGATGCAGCTTTAGAGTCATCACTCTTTTCATTCTTACTGTCATATACATAGAACGTGGGTTGATAAGGGAAGCGTGTTGACAAGTAATCGTTACCCACCTTACCGTACGAATAACGTATCTTGAACATGTTAACCCAAGGTAATTTTTGCTTGACAAGCGGCTCCTCACCTAAGTTCCATGCCACTGAATAAGCTGGGAAGAAACCAAACTGATGACCGCTTGCGAAATTCTCAGAGCCGTTGTAGCCAAAGTTGAAGTCGAAATAGTAACGATATTTCCAGCCATAAGTGAATCGGCCTGCGATACCTTGGTGACGTCGCTCAATAGCAGCGATGGTTCTGTCCATGCCAGAAAGCCAGCGTTGTTCGGAGTTATTGATGGTTTTATCTTGGGTATATTTCAATACAGCACCCGTTTGATGGTCACCGAAAGCACGCTCGTAATGCAATTCAGCCTCGAGATATTCTTTTCTTTCACCGTTAGAGTATGGGTTGGACGTCATCAGTGATTCGTTGACCAACTTTCTAAATTCAATTTCGCCCGCTGAGTTACGAAGTCTTTCAGCGCGCCATCCTTCCGGAGACTTTGAGTGATTGTTGCCGTTGCGTGTGTAAATGTCGAACCCATAGCGCCCGATAAACTTGAGACCTGGGGTGATAAATCGGAAGTCTTGCTCCAACGTAGCGGTTGTCTGTACCGTACTTTTCCAGGTTTCGTTATATCCACTTTGGGTAACCAGCACCCATGGGTTGTTTCTACCTTCGGCACCAGATGATCCCCAGCGGCCATTCTTATACTTAAGAGGAGTGGTAATGGGATTGTATTCCATGAGAGAGCGCCATATCCATTTGTAGTCAGCCCCAGGCTTGTTTTGTTTTTCCATTGATCCCGATACGCCTACTTTCAACAAGGTTGTCTTTGACAAGTCCATGTCTACATTCATTCGGTAGTTGAAACGGCTATAGTTCGAGTTGGTATCATAGTCCTTCAAGGCTTTGTCTGTCTCATACATGCCGCCTTCGTTGACATAACTGGCGGATACGAAGTAGCGTGCAAAGTTGCCACCGCCATTCACATCAATATTGGCACGGTAGGTAGGAGCACCTTTCTTTAGAATCATGTCCATCCAGTTGATATCTGGAAACACCTCTGGGTCTAATTGACTTTCAAATAAGTAGATATCATCGTCAGTAAATGCAGCAGGCTCGTTGCGGGTGGTCAATGCCTCATTCATCATGCGTGCATAGGTAGGACCATTCACAAACTTTGGCAAAACGGTTTGTGTGCTATAGCTGGTTTCCACCTTTCCGCGAACTTGGGTATTGCCCTGTCGGCCTCTTTTGGTTGTAAAGAGCAATACGCCGTTGGCACCACGAGAGCCATAGATGGCAGTTGCTGACGCATCTTTTAAGACGGTAAATGTCTCGATGTCTTCAATGTTGATGTCGTTGAGATTACGTTCGAATCCATCTACCAACACCAGGGCACTCTGTCCTGCACCAAAGGTGGAGACACCACGAATCCAGAACTCGGAAACGTTGTCGCCAGGCTGACCTGTTGTTTGGCGAGCGAACACACCGGGAACAACGCCTGCAAATGAGTTTGAAATGCTGGCGGTAGGCGTTCGTAGATCTTTTGTGTCCACTGTCGTCACTGCACCTGTCAGTGTAATCTTCTTCTGCACACCAGTACCCGTTACGGTTACCTCGTCGAGAACGGTTTTCTTGTCTTCTTTTAGTACAACATTGTATATCTTCTTTTCTTTCACGAATACCTCTTGCGTTTCCAGTCCTATGTATGAATAGACCAAATGCGAGTAGAGAGGCACTTTAATGGTGTACTTGCCGTCAATGTCAGTCACTGCACCTTTGCCGACAACGCCCTTGATGGTGACGCTAACGCCAATTAAAGGCTCGTGCTGCTCATCGGTGACAGTGCCGCTAACTTCTATAATTTCCTGATCTTGAGCGTATGTAGTTGTGGTCCACAGTACCGTCAATAAAAATAGGATGATATATTTTTTCATATAGCTTAGATTGTTAAAGGTTATTCTGTTGCCACATAGCGAATGCCACGGTTGTTATTATCACCTATATACCATATTTCATCACTGGGGTCGTAGGCCAGACCACAAGGCCTATGCAGGCGTGCTTCTTTCAATGGATCACCATCTACATAGCCCGAGTACTGGTGGTCAGCAGTGTAATTGCTTCGGCCCACCGCAATGCTGGCAACGCCGTCAGGCGTGAGTTTCCAGATACAGTGATTGCCACTATCAGTAAAATAGAAGTCATATAACTCGCCGTCTGGACGAGGATTATTTACATACTCCCGGTTCTTAACAAATACACCCGCCCAGGTTGTGTGGAATCGAGCGGTTGAACCAATACCTTCCTGTGCTCCCCTTTGGGTCAGTGAGCCTGCTATGATGGTCAGGCCCTCGAACATGTGGGTTGTTGGGTTATAGTTAGAACGTAAAATAGCTCCACGCTTTTTACTGAACATATACATGTATTTACCCGATGGATGGAGGATCATCACCGTTTGTTCCCCACCTGTTGCAACCAGCTGATCTAGCTTGAAGCATAATACGCGGTCATTATCTACATGTGGTATTCCACCAGAGTTATCACCCATGCGATAGACGGCTGCATTTTTCCAACAGCAATAAAATTTGTAACCATCAGGCATGCATACCATGGCGTAGCTGCAAGGGGCATAGTTGTATGGACGTATCTTGCGGAAATTTTCAGACCGAAGCGCATAATAGATATTGGCCAGCTGTGAACTGGTAGCTTGTCCGTTGTCATCAGGGTACTTGAGAACAATAGTTTGTCCCCACCGTTTTGTGGCTTTGGATCAAATACCAACCAATCGTTTGATGGAACCGATGCCTCTCCGTCAAAACTGCCGTCCGAGAAACCCGACTCGTTGTTCTCATCCACTTTACGAAGCAAGGTGCCTACGACCGTTCTTGTGTTGTAGGTAAATTTCTGGTCAAACGTGTAGGTCTGCGCCGTATCGCCCTTTTCGCCTTCCATCATTACTACAACTTCTCCGCTGTAGGCCCGACTTGGCACCATACAATAGATAGTGTTGCCGTCGGTTCCAATGACCTTGGCGCGTTTGCCACCGATGTTTACATGAATTTTGGATTCGTCTGTACCAAAGTTGCTGCCTTTGATGTACATGCGTGTGCGCACGGCACCTTCTGTGGGCGTAAATTCCGTAAAGGTAGCCGGTCGGTTAGGGTCATAAGGCTGACCACTATCCGTGCTGTCGTCTTTGCAGCCTACCATACACAGGCATCCTAATAATAAGGATAGGTAAAAGGTTTTTCTCATAGGTTCGTATATTTGATGTTTACGTTATGGTTTCAATTCATATTATCTTCTTTTCTAGAGCATGGTGAATCAGGGGGCTGTCAGTCATGGTACGCAGAAATGTTTTTCAGTATGTTTGGT
>QWCJ01001223.1_pt1 | contig 11197 bp, 12 predicted proteins | sample 1972501 | NCBI WGS metagenome assembly QWCJ01 (sample SAMN09866711, study PRJNA288562) | Human vaginal metagenome isolate term2_vaginal, whole genome shotgun... | isolation source: vagina | host: Homo sapiens | place: USA: California
AATATCATTAGGAGTGCAAGATAGAGCCTTACATATTCTTTCTAAATTCTTAAATGTAATTGGTTTATCCTTGCCCATTTGTGCCATAACATTTGTTGTAAGCCCTGCCATAGCTATTACATCAGTTTTCTTTAAACCTTTTTTTGCTAACTGTATCCATAATGGTTTATAGTTAAGTGCCATAATATCCCTCTTTTTATGTTCATTAGATTTATTTAATTATAGCATAAATATTGATTTCATTCAATCTTACATTGATTTAGTGATTTATTTTAGAGAATTTGTTTTTTATTTTCTTCCTTATTCTGCCATAAGCTGCTTTATGCCTTGAGATTTAGCACCAATTTTATCATTACCATAGCGTTTGTTCCTACCATTTCAAAGGTCAGCTTAAAATCCTCGAGTCCTCAGCAAGTTATTTTTAGGCAAGAAAAAACCCTATCAAATTTTGGCTTAAGTAATTTACTCCTACCAAAATTAAACAGGGTCTCAAGTTTTATTAATTTTGCTCAAGCTTAAGAAACATATTTTTTAACCGAGTCAATTACATCTTCCTCAGGGCAACTAAATATAATTTCTGCTTCAAAATGATTCTTCTCTGCTAGGCCTTCTAGAGCAGCTAAAAACTTAGCTAATTCTTCTTGATCGTTACCAGCAATTTTACCGATACTATCAATATAAATGTGAGAAATATCGTAGTCTTTTGCATTCAAACCAGCTATAAATGCTAAAGTTTCTCCATAATTGTCAACAGGATACTCATCAACATCAATCATTCTAATCTGATGTTTGACGTAAGGATTCAATCTATCACCTCTTAGAATACAAACAACATTGTTCTCATCGTTGCTTGCCATATTATTCAAATCATCAACTAAACGATTCGTTTTTCCTGATCCCTTTGCTCCGACAATCAAATTAACTTTCATAAAAAAATCTCCTTTCCACACCTGAGATTACTTTTGTATATATTATAGTCCACCAAACACTTTACACAAAACAAAATTTCATTATTCACAAAAAGTTTGTGCAATAAGGATAAAAACCATATCTTTTTTTGGTATAATAGCCCTGAAGGTGGTGAGTTAAATTATGGAAAAGAATATGTCTTCTAGCAAAGATAAAGTTACACTAAAAGTAATAATTCTATACATCTGTGAACAAATAGACAGTTTAAGTGAACAAGAGTTAATGCAAATAGTTCTTGAAACTATGTACATGGATTATTTTACCTTCAGCAAACTCCTGGGCGAACTTATAGATGAGGACTTATTATCTGCAACCATAAGAAAAGAAGAAAGCCACAAAACTAATCCACCAAAACGTTTCTCTTTAACCAACAAAGGTGCAGTAGTACTAGAAACACTTAACGATAATATACCTCATGCAATGACAAAGTACATCCAAGGGGTAATTGCTCAAAAGAATTCAGACAAAAAATCTAGCGAAAGCGTTGTTTCTACATTTGAAATTACAGCAAATGCATCATTCAAACTAAAGCTTGAATTGAAAGAACAAAACGAAACCTATTTCAACTTGCAATTCAATGTTCCTAATCAAGAAATGGCAAAAAAGATCAGTGAGAACTGGAAAAAAAATGCGGGCAAAATCTACCCGCAAATTCTAAATCTCTTAAATGAGCAAGATAATCAAGAAATCTAATTATCTAGATTTACAAGTTATATATCGTCTTGCCTTTTTTCGCTAACTCTTCAGAGAATCTGTACAATACAAATTTCCTGCCAATTACTTGCACAATGTCTGCAGCAGTTTTTTCCGCCAAGTCGTTTGCCAATTCTTTAATAGGAGTTGTATTAGTTTTTAGCACAGTTACTTTTACTAGCTCTCTTGTTCTCAACAAGTTATCTAACTCAGTGACTATATTCTCATTGACATCTTCTTTACCAATATGCAACAAGCTATCTAAGCTATTGGCTTCTGCTCTTAGATAAGCTCTTTGATTACCATTAATTGCCATTTACTACCTCTAATTCTTTTTTCTAATTCTATTTATGTTTTTATTTTATCTAATCATTGTCATTGCAAATACTAATTAGATTAATGTTAAAAATATCAGCTTTTACTCTACTTTTACGTCACTTTAACTCTAGTTTTTACTTCACTTTAACCTTCGCTTCAGCTTCCACTTTCAACTTTCTAACTAATCTTATATACAACTAGTCAACAAAATCAAACAATAAGTCTCCAAGTGCAATTGTATCGCCTTCTTCTGCGCCTAATTCGTGGAGTTGATCAATAATTCCTTGATCACGCAATTGTTTCTGGAACCATTGCAATGAGTCGACACTATCGAAATTTACTCTTCTTAATAGGTCGTCTATCCAAGTACCCTCTACTACGTAGAGATCATCTTCTTTATAGACTTCATAGGTTAACTCTTCAAACTCGTAAACCTTAATTGGCTCTGGTTTCTCATACAAAATCGTCTCAGGTAATTTAACCAGCATGCCTGCTATTGCTTTGAGCAACTCGTCTGTACCCCAGTTAATAGGAGCCGACATTGAATGAACTTCATAACCATCAGCCTCTATTTTTTCCTTAAGGGCTTCAACATCTTCCTCTTCACAAAGATCGATTTTATTTAGAGCAACTATTTGTGGTTTATCTGCTAAAACTTCACTAAACTCTCTCAATTCCTTGTTAATCATCTGGAAGTCCTCATATGGATCTCTACCCTCTGAACCGGATGCATCCAAAACATGAACTAACATTTTGGTACGTTCAATATGACGTAGGAAATCATGTCCTAGACCTGCACCCTGGCTAGCACCTTCAATCAATCCCGGGATGTCAGCTACAGTGAAGCTAAAATCTCCTACTGTTGCAATTCCTAATTGAGGTTCAAGCGTGGTAAAGTGATAATTTGCGATCTTAGGTTGAGCTCTAGAGATAACAGATAAGTAAGTACTCTTACCAACATTAGGCAACCCTAGTAGTCCAACATCAGCCAATATTTTCAACTCCAAACTTACATAGAATCCGTCAACTAGTTCTCCTGGTTTTGCAAATGTAGGAGCTTGTCTAGTAGAAGTTGCAAATGCCGTATTACCGACTCCACCACGACCACCTTTGGATAATAAGACTGTTTCACCAGCTTCAGTAAGATCTGCTAGCAATTCACCAGTTTCAAAGTTTCTAACAACAGTACCTATTGGCACTTCTATTGTCAAATCTTCACCACTTTTACCTGCTTTTTTCTGTTTACCACCATGCTCACCATTCTCAGCTAAATATTTCTTTTTATCACGGAAGTTTTGGAGAGTGGTCATACCAGCTTTGGCTTTAATATAAACAGAACCACCTCTACCACCATTACCACCATCAGGGCCACCCTTAGGTATATATTTACCACGATAAAAAGACACAGCTCCGTTTCCGCCATTTCCTGCCTTCACGAAAATTCTCGCCTGATCAACAAACATGTCTTACCTCCTCTCCTGATTAAAAAAGTCCGGTAATTCTACCGGACTTGTAAAATTTCTTATTATTGAATAGCTCTATCTAGAGCATTACTAAGTGAAATAAAAGTTTTTATCTAATTAAGCTTCTTGAGCTACTGGATAAACACAAACTTTTTTACGATTTCTACCTAGTCTTTCAAAACTTACAACACCATCTACTAATGCAAATAGAGTATCGTCTTTACCTCTACCTACGTTTTCGCCTGGATGAATTTTAGTTCCGCGTTGTCTGTATAGAATGTTTCCTGCTAAAACGAACTCGCCATCACCAGCTTTTGCGCCTAAACGTTTTGCTTCTGAATCACGACCGTTCTTAGTAGAACTCAAACCTTTTTTACTAGCTAATAATTGTAAATCTAATTTAAACATTTTCTTCCTCCCTATTTATATCTACAGGTTCTGATTGCACTTGTACATATTCTTTACCATAACTGTAAGATATTTGCTCACATCCGAGCTTGAAACTCTTGAATAGCAAATCTGCTTCATTTCTCTTATCTTCTGGTATCTTGTCAACTTTACACCAGAGTCTTCCTGGTTCGAAAGAATATTCAAGTTCAAGTTTTAATAAATCTGTCAAACTTACGACTAAACTTCCCGCTAGACTAGTTACACCAGCACAAACTTCATCTGTCTCTCCCGGTTCTGCATAATCTGCATGGCCATCTGCTAGGAATCCGCATAGTCCTTTTTGATCCTCATATAAATTAACTTTTATCATATTCTTACCTCTATTAATTCACATGGGACTTCTTCAACATTAAGCTTAAATACTTGTGATTCTTACGCTTGTGTATGCTTGACGATGACCTTGGGTTCTACGGTATCTCTTCTTAGGTTTGTATTTGAAGACTCTAATTTTCTTACCTCTACCGTGTTTTACGATTTCAGCTTTAACGCTAGCTGCTTCACCGAATTTAATACCAGCATCATCTGCAACTGCTAAAGTCTCCAATTCAACTGTATCACCTACTTCGCCTTCTAGTTTCTCTAGGTATACAACTTGACCTTCTTCTACACGGTATTGCTTACCGCCACTACGAATTACTGCGTACATATCTGTCCTCCCTTATTATTTTTGGGGCTCGCTTCGACAGGTAATCTTCTAACACTTTTAGAAAAAATATTTTTATTTGTAACATTATACTACATCTATGTTTCTTTCGCACCAGACTTGAATTTTAGCAAAGCTTACTTCATTTTGATTTTTTGTCGATATATTCCGTCAAAAAATATTTAACAACAATTTATATTTAGCTTCCTTATAATTAATACAAATATTAATAAAAGGACTAGGAATAAGATTAATAACAAAAATGAAAAGTAAGAATATTTTTTACAAACTAACTAAACATACACTTAAGCTCATAACTATTGTGCTTATTTTGCTATTACTATTTATCGCTACTAATGTTGTTATTAATCTACATGTCATTTCTAGTACCAAAGGCCAAATCCATTCTCCTGAGGATGTGAGCATAAACGATTCAGACACTATGTCACCCCAAGCCATTGTTGTCTACGGAGCTGGTATTTATAAAGATAAACCTACGCCTTTTCTGCAAGAACGTCTTGATACAGCTATTGACCTATATAAGAAAGGTCTTGCACCAAAAATAATAATGTCAGGCGATCATACTGGTGATCACAACGAACCTAAGGTTATGAAAAATTACGCCATTAGCCAAGGTATCCCAAGTGAAGATATCTTCATGGATCATCACGGTTATAACTCCTACGCCACTACTTTAAGAGCCAAGGAAGTTTTTCAAGTCGAACGAGCTATATTCGTTACTCATGAATACCATTTGTATAGAACCTTATATATAGCTAAGTCAATTGGAACAGATGCAATTGGAGTACCTTGTGATTCACATAAACATCCTAGTACAACTACTCCACTCTGGCAGTTGCGTGAAATATTCGGTCGCTCAAAAGATTTCTTCCTCTCAAAATTCCAGCCTGATCTACACATAAAGGGGCAAACAATAGATTTAGATTCTGATGGAGATATAACCAACGAGACTAATTAGCGATATGGATATGTTTAACAGTATGCATCCGTACAATTGCTTTCACGCAGTAGCTCAAGAAGTTTTCTTGGGTTTTCAATAATAATATCTGCACCATTTTCTGCCAAAACTTCTGCATTTCTGTAACCCCACTCTGCGCCAATCCCATAAGCACCTGAATTAACGGCTGTCTTAACATCAGTATCTGAATCACCGATTAAAATTGTCTCTTCAGGGGATATCTGTAATTCTTCTAACGCTTCGTAATAATAGGAAGGGTCTGGTTTTAACGTTTTCTCAGGATTGTCGCCCAAAACTTTCACGAAAATTTCTGGATAAAAGTGCTGCACAATCTCTTTTGCCAAGACCTCGTTCTTATTGGTAAGCACCATAAGTGTTTTGCCTTGTATTCTGAATTCCTCTATAAGTTCACTAATGCCATCATATTCAACTGAGTAATCCCAAAGGTGCTCTGCGTAATACTCATTAAATATTTCTATTAATTTAGCGAACTCCTTTTCACTTACAGGAGCAGGCAAAGCTCTCTCAATTAACTTCGGAATACCATTCCCTACAAATCTTCTAACTTCATCTAAGGACCTTGTTGGATATCCAGATACTTCTAAAGTATGGTTACAAGCGTAAGCTAGGTCGTCTATTGTGTTTAATAATGTACCATCCAAATCAAAAGCTACTAATTTTGCATTTTTTACTGCTGCTTGAAGTTCTTTTACTTTTCTCATCCAAACTCTCCTTAACTCTCCAAGAAATTTAATACTTAAATCATCTTATTTATTAACTATTATTCGAATAATCTTAATATAACAGACATATTGTAATTTCTCGAATTATGTTTGTGAAGTATAATTGTACTTGATAAAAATTTAAGGAGTAAATCTATGGCCAATAATAATTTTATCAATGTATCTGTAGTCTCTCCTAGCTTAGCACTCGCAGATATAAAAAAGAATATTGAAACTCACAAAGAATTAATTAACATAGCAGCAGAACGAGGAAATAACATCCTAGTATTTCCGGAATTGAGTCTTACTGGAACAACCGTAGGCGATCTATTTTTACAAGGCAGCTTCTTAGATTCAGCCTATTCAGGTTTAATAGAGCTTGCTAAATTCACCTCCAAATACAGCGACTTATTAGTAGTTGTTGGATTACCTCTGCAAGTATCAGGTAGAACATACAATGTTGCAGCAGCCCTATTAAACGGTGAAGTACTCGGTTTTACTCCAAAGTATAAATTAAATGATTACGATACCTACCAAGAATCTCGCTACTTTGCTTCTCTTAATCTAGAATCTGAAGAGATTTTTTCAAAAGATGGACATTTATTTAGCTACTCACCTTACACCATTTGTGATAAAAATTCCTCTCGCTACGTAAATATAAGCATTTTAGTTGGTAGCGATATCGATTCACCAGAAGTTTTAAGCAAAGTAGAGAATGCTAAATCAGATATTATTATTAATCCAAATTCTGAAGCTGAATTACTTTTCTCAGAAAAAACACGCACAGAAAAAATTACACATATGAGTGCCGAGACCAGAACTGCTATTATCTCCGCTTATACAGGTAGTGGAGAATCCTCTAGCAACTATATTTACCAAGGTGCCGGGATAATTTCTGAACTAGGAGAAAATCTCGTTGAGGTTAAAGAATCTTTCGACAATGATGAGCCAGCCTTAGCTGAAGCAATAATCAATCTCAGTCCAATTAGATTTTCTCAAAGAAAAATCAAGGCTAATTTAAGTTCAAATTTTGCAACTTATGCAGAGCTAAATTTCGTTGACCCTAAGTTCAGCAGATTAGCAAGAAAACGCTATCCATTTGTCAGAACGGACGATATTAGAAGCTTTGATAAAAATAATGATGATATCAAGGACCTCTTTGATCGTTGCATTAATCTACAAGCAGCTGGGCTAGCAAGAAGAATTAAACAAATTCATGCAAAGACCATGGTCATTGGCGTGTCAGGAGGTCTGGATTCTACTGTAGCTCTTCTCGTTTGTGATAGAGCTCGTGAACTTCTAGGACTGGACCAAGATTCTATCATGGCAGTTACTATGCCTGGATTTGGTAGTAGCAAAGGCAGCAAAAACAACGCTGAGATTTTAGCCGAAGCATTAGATATAGATCTCAAGGAAATATCTATAGTTCCAGCAACAACTCAACATCTTGAGGATATTGGTCATGACATCAATATACATGATCTGACCTATGAAAATGCGCAAGCACGTGAACGTACCCAGATTTTAATGGATTTATCCAATAAACATAACGGACTAGTTATTGGTACTGGTGATCTAAGCGAAATGGCTCTCGGTTGGTGTACTTATAACGGGGACCAAATGAGTATGTATGCAGTTAACTCTTCCTTGCCAAAAACTACTATGCGCTACTTATTGAATATCGCTTATGATAAATACAAAGAAAGCAACCCACAACTTGCAAAAGTTCTTAACGACATTGTTACTGCACCGGTAAGTCCAGAGTTACTTCCACCTGACGCAGATGGAAATATTACCCAAAAGACAGAAGAGCAGATTGGATCATACACATTGCATGACTTTTTCTTATACCATTATTGCTATCGTGGTAACTCAATTGCTGATACTTTCTCTTTGGCAAAAGCTAACTTTATATGCGCTAGTTCTGCAGATAAAAAGGAGCAAATTTCTAGAGAAACAGCAGGAGCTGAAACTTTTAGTGAAGAAGAAATAAAAACTACTTTCAAGACATTTATCCGTAGACTCTACACTCAGCAGTTCAAGCGCAAAGCATCTCCTGATGCCATTAAGGTCACAGAGTTGGGACTATCAGCTAGTGGAGATTTCCAAATTCCATCTGATCTAAATATTTCTATTTTCATGGACGAAATTGATAACTTGTAATTAAATTAAAGAAGCTAGGATTATTATCTTTATTAAAAATAATAATCCTAGCTATTCATCTCAACATATTAGTACACTGCTATTTTATTTTTTCTATATCTTCAACATACATAATCGATGCACCCATTAAAGGAAGTTCTTTTGTATATTTTATTTTAATGACATCATTAACTTTTAGTTCACTAACATCATCTATAACTGCAGTGCAATCTAGCTGGTGGAAGACCTCGTATTCCTCCCACTTGTTGGCTTTATAAATTCTTTTAGTTAACAAGATATTATCTTTTAACTCTTTAGTTATTACCAAATCATTTAATTCTTTTGGTTCTCGCTGGACTAGATCTACTTGATGTAACACTACTATTTCTTCAGTATTTGGTTTTGCATTTTCACTCACAATTACATCAATAACATCATTCTGATAAAATATCTGTTCAAAAACATTGAATCCCTCTGCTGGCCAAAATTTATAGTCAATCGCTTTTGAATTATTTTCGCTAGATTCAGCTAGTAAAATTTTGCCAGATTCTGCTAACCAATCCTTTACCACTAAAGATTTCATTTTTTTCTTTGGAAACTCTGAAATTCTTTTTATCTCAGTAATTATTTTTTCATCTGCATTTTCGGATTGAGAGGACGAATTTTTTTCAATTAATTCTAGATCATACACTTCATAACTATTAGATGGATCGTGGATCTTTTTGCACCTATTAACTTTGATGATATCACCTGATTTAAGCTCTTGCCATTCAGGATCTACAATAATTCTATCTTTTATGAAATCTACTTTCCCGATATCACTCTTACCAGTGTCATTCTTTACATCTGTATGATTATATAGCAAATAATAGTTACCATTCTTATCTTTAGCAGAAATATAATCACCTTTATCTAAATGCATCAAACTAAATTTATCTACTACTAATTCAGATAATATTTTATTATTGTCTGTTTTAGAATTACAAGAAGAGAGACTTATACTAATTAAAATCAAAGCAAAAATTAAACTTAAAATCTTTTTTCTTAAAATATTCATCGTATGTGTCTCCTTTCACTCCCTATGGTTAACATAATAATACCATAAGCACTTTAGCTCAATTGATTTTTATACAAATATAAATTTGCTTATTATACATTTTGAACATAATTGCAAGCATAAATTTGATAATAAAAAACTCGAGTCTTTAAGAGCTCGAGTTTTTATTTTAATATTTTAATATCTTACTAATCTTCATTCATTAGTTCTTCAATTTCTGCGTAGTAGATATTAGATTTCGCACCATAGATCACTTGGACTCCGCCATCTACTTCCAGTACTGCTACAGGTTTGGTAGATTCAAGCTTCGCTTTGTCCATACGTGAATTATCATGCAATTGAACTCTAAGTCTAGTCGCACATGCACGAATACTTGCAATATTATCAGCTGTACCTAAACCTTCTAATATTATCGCTGCAGTTTGCTTGATTGACTCTTCTGGATTCTCATCATTAGCCAAGGTTTTAGTAGCCCCAATTTCTTCTACTTTAGATCCTGGCAAATCAATCTCATTCTTGCTTAACACAAACCTGAACACCACATAATATATAACTGCCCAGATAAGTCCTAAGGGTATTATCCTAATCCAATTTGTTTGGGAATTTCCTTGCAAAGGTCCAAAGATTAAGAAGTCAATTAGTCCACCTGAGAATGTATTAACAATTCTAATTTTCAGAAGATCTGTGAACATAAATGCTAGACCATCTAATACTGAGTGAAGCAAATATAATTTTGGCAACTTAGTCATGAATGTGTATTCAATTGGTTCAGTGATTCCATTACTAAATGAAGTAAGTGCAGCATCTTTATAGAACTTAGTATTAGCTTTTCTATTCTCTTTTGGTATTGAGTGATACATGGCCAAGGCTGCAGCAGGTAAACCAAACATCATCGTTGTGAAGCGTCCTGCAAAGAATCTTGTACCTTCGGTAAATAAACCGCTAAAATTCGGATCTGCTAATTGAGCGAAATAAATATTTTGTGCTCCGACTATATTTAAGCCTGCTACTGTCTCAGTTCCACCGAGAGCACTGTACCAGAACAATGGATATATAGCGTGATGGACTCCTACGCCACCTGACAATCTCAAGATGAAACCATAGATGAAGGTTCCAACTACACCTAATTTGTTGAACAAATCTCCAAGAACAACTAGCCCCTGGTTAAAGAATGGCCAAACAAAATAGAAAAATACCCCCATTAGCAATGCACATAACGAGGAAATTATCGGAATAAACCTACTCCCTCCAAAGAAGCTTAAATATTGCGGCAGCTGAACTTTTCTAAACTTATTGTGTAAGTATGCTACTACAATTCCTAAGAAAATTGCACCTATCACACCTGGATTAATGTACTGCTTTGTTCCACTTATTTGCACAGCAACAGAAATAGTTCCTATAAAAACTGCATATGAGCTAACTCCTGCTACAGCTGCCGTACCTTGATCTCCATCAGCTAAGCCTGTAGTAACTCCAACTGTAAATAACAAAGGTAAAAATGAGATAATCATTTTACCTGCATTTAGCATAAAGGCCAAAACTACCTGAACCCAATTTGCTTGTAAAAATGGCAAAGCTGATAGTGCAGGTTCAGTGCTTAGAGCACTCCCTAGACCCAATAACAAACCAGCAATTGGTAAAACTGATATCGGTAAAACAAAAGCTTGACCTAATTTAGAAAATTTCTTTAGCATATCTACTCCTAATTTGTTTAATTTTTACTATTTATATTTAAGCTTAATTTGCTTTTAATCTCAAGTA
>QWCJ01001156.1_pt1 | contig 11160 bp, 10 predicted proteins | sample 1972501 | NCBI WGS metagenome assembly QWCJ01 (sample SAMN09866711, study PRJNA288562) | Human vaginal metagenome isolate term2_vaginal, whole genome shotgun... | isolation source: vagina | host: Homo sapiens | place: USA: California
AGCCGGGCCGACTCCGTCGGCCCGGCCCCGGTACCAACTACCCGGAACACAGCAGTACCGGGTCTCCGGAACACCGGTACCAAAAACCCGCATCTGACACCTTGTCACTTGCGGTTCTGTCCAAGCAGTGCTTCATGGATAATTTCGGCTAAGTGCGTAGCGCGCTGATTAGTGCCTTGAGAGACTTGCGTACGACAGGAGAAACCGTCAGCGAGCACAGGGCCATCGTGTTCGCGAACCCGTGGAAATAACTCCCTTTCTCCTAACTGGAGGGAGAGTTTGGCATGTCCGTTTTCGAAGCCCCAGTTACCTGCAAGGCCACAGCAACCCGTCTGGATTTGTTCCTCGGTGTACCCTAGAGCATCCAGGACTAGCGAAGACTGTTGTGGATCACCGAGCGCACGTTCGTGGCAGTGCACCTGAGTGAGGACGTGACCTGAAGATGGAATGATTTCACCTGTTGCTACAAGGGCGGCAATTCTCGGAGAAATGATCTCAGCAAAGCTATGTGTATTCGCAGCCAAACGGCCTACTGTCGGGTCGGCGGTTTGCGCGATAGATTCATGACGAAGCATGACCAAGCAGGATGGCTCTAACGCAATTACCGGAAGCCCCTCGTCCAAATAGGGTTCTAAAACCTTGGCGGAATGCTTCAAAACGCGTCGAGTCATGTCGAGCTGGCCTGTGGAATGCCAGGTCAGGCCACAGCATACAAATTCTTTTGGTATCTCTACCTCGAAGCCGAGAAATTCTAAAACTTCGACGGCAGCGACGGCAGGGCTGATATCCAATTTGTTGTTAAACGAGTCCGGCCAGAGGACCACCTTGCCAGCCGATGGGTCGCTGATCCGTGTGGCGCGACCCTTAAACCATTTTTGGAGACTCTGTGGGGCAAAAGTGATCAGCGGACGGCCCGAATCCACACCCCCAACTTTTGATATCAGGGGTGAGATGCGTGGTGACTGCATGGCCACGTTGATCAACCGTGGTACCAGCGGCAATTTGTGCGCAAAGTGACTGAGCAACGGAAGCCAACCCATGAGGTAATGCACGCGTGGACGCACTTTTCCTTTATAGTGGTCGTTTAGGAACTCTGACTTGTATGTGGACATATCCACGTTAACTGGACACTCCGATGCACAGGCCTTGCAAGACAAACACAGGTCTAGCGCTTCTTCGACATCGCCGCCTTCCACAGTTTCACCGCGAAAGAGCTCGGACAGAATACGGGCACGACCGCGCGTAGAGTGGACTTCATCGTGAGTGATTTGAAACGATGGACACATCGCACCATCCATCGAACGGCAGGCAGAAACGCCTACACAGCGGTTAACGGCATTTGTAAAACTGCCCTTATCGTTAGGGAATAGTTGTACCGGTTTGATCTCGTGTGACCTTTGGTCGGGATCCATCCGTAGCCCGTCTGTTAGAGCATCGGCAAACACTAATACACCCGGATTGAAGATGCGTTGTGGGTCAAATATGAGTTTGAATTCTTCAAAGAGGCTACACATTTCGGCGCTGTACATTTTGTTCAGAAGTGCCGACCGAGCGCGACCGTCCCCATGCTCGCCACTGAGTGATCCACCGTATGCAGTAACTAACTCGGTCGCGTCATTCATGAAATTTTGGAATCTGGTAATGCCTTCGGACGTGCTGAAATCAAAGCTGATTCGCACGTGTACGCAGCCTTCACCAAAATGTCCGAAAGGAATACCACGGTAGCCATATCGATCCATCAATGAGTAGAGGCCACGAAGATAATCTGCGAGATTCTCCGGGGGGACGGCAGAATCTTCCCAATTCGGCCATGCCTCGCCACCATCTGGAAGCCGGGTGACAATTCCTGCGGAAGCTTCACGGATGCGCCACAGGGCGCGGGCTTCTGTTGGGTCGGAGACCACAAGTGCGCCCGTGTGTGCAACGGCTTTGGTAAGATTTTCCGCTAATTCAAGTGCTTCTTCCGTGGTCTCACCGTTGGTTTCGCAGTAGAGCCACCCACCAGCGTTCGGCTGGCCAGGCAGATTCTCTCCAGCGGTTGCCATGCCATTTTTGGAGCGGAGCGCATCTAGTAGATCGCCGCCCATGCCTTCAATGGTGGCGACGCCATGCCGTCGAAGCTTTGGCGCGGCGGTTGCCGCTGCGAACACATCATCAAAACTAAGTATCGCCAAAGCCGTAGCTTTTGGTAGGTCTACAAGTTGGACTTTCATTTCAGTGACGATTCCTAAAGTGCCTTCACTGCCGGCAATGGCTTTTGCCATATCGGAACCTAGGTAATGCAGCCCGTAGCCAGAAACTTGGCGGGGAAACCTAGCGAGCTCACTCTCAATCAACTGCTCGTTGTCAATGAAGAGCCGTTTTAGCCTACTTTCAAGCTCAAGGTCAGAGCACCCTTCCGAATCAAAAGTAACAAGGGATCCATCAGCAAGCAGAAGCTCTATCTCCAGTAAATTGCTGGCTGAGGTTCCATAAGCAACCGAATGCGAGCCACACGCGTTGTTAGCGACCATGCCGCCGATTGTGCAGCGAGAGTGAGTCGATGGATCCGGTCCATACGTAAGGCCGAACTCCGCAGCAGCCTCCCGCAACTCGTCACAAATGACTCCTGGTTGCACTACGGCAGTCTTTTCGACTGGGTCAATAGAAAGAATGCGGTTAAAATAGCGTGAGGTATCAATTATTAGGCCGTCACCAATCGCATTGCCAGCTACCGACGAACCCCCGCCACGAGCGACAACCGGCCAGCGTCGTTCACGGGCATACTCTACGCCGGCTTTGATCTCTTCCTTCGTTTTTGGTTCGAGCACCGCTGCTGGAACGCGGCGAAATATAGATGCATCCGAGCTGTAGGCTGCGCGGGTTGGCATGTCCTTGCGGAGCTTGCCAAGAATACTGAGTGGTTGTGACATGATTACTCCTTATGACGAAGTTGGCTGATGCAGTAGTGAAGCATGTGCGAGGAGCGGTTGCATCGGGCGCTATGGCTCCGAATAAGTGGTACAGCGTGGCTCAGTTGGCAGATGATCTGGGAATGTCTCGATCGCCAGTTAGAGAAGGGCTGCTTCGTCTGGAGGAAGCAGGGCTCGTTCGGTTTGTCAAGAATAGAGGATTCATTGTCATCGAAAATGGGCCCAGGGACGTCGCTGAGATTTTTTCGGTGAGGTTGGGGATTGAACCTGCGGCAGCATACCGGGCAGCATTGCTGCGAAAGCCGGAGGATCTTGCAGCTGCCTACAAAATTATGGGGGAGATGCGAATGCATGCTGAAAGGGGGAGCGTCGACGAATTTTTCGCGCAGGATCGAGCCCTTCATTCCCTTATTTTTGACATGAGTTCTTCCAAGTTTGGAAAAACTGTAGTTCAACGCCTTAGGGACGTTACCGCGATCTTGGGACATAGCACGGCGGGAGCTTCCCGATCGACCTTCGACATTTTGGGCGAACACGGACCAATCATTGCGGCAATCGAAGAGAAAGACCCTGATGCCGCGCGGGATCATATGGCCCGTCATCTCGTGATTACTGGAAAACTTCTCATCAAGCAGGCAGTAAAAATGGAAGGCCGAGAAGACGGAGTTGCGGAGCGAGAGACCGACCTTCTCTGGCGCCAGTACCTTGGCGGAAGCGCAGAATAGGATTCTATCGGAAATCAACTTTATCGCCCCTTCTTTGTCTTCCGTGGTTTCCCGCAATGATTTAGCGTGTATGCCTTTCCCTTGAACTGTTCTGGAGGAGATCTTCTTTACTTTTAGTAACATGTTACCCCATCTATGGCGCTAGTCCCGTTTGCTATTTGATGATTTGGAGATCGGCGCTCGGTTGAAGCTATTTCATTAATGCACGGTTAGCCCCCAGTGCGGGAAGAGTGCAAAGAATTTCTTTAATTCAATGTAGTGTGACATGTGACATGCTAGCCTAGTTTGAGATCCGGATCACAGCAAAACTGGTTAATGTAAGGAGGGCACATGTCGGATCTTCAGAGTGGGAAATCGCATTCGGGTAGGAAAACGCCCACCCTTGGTCGGGCAGCGGTAACTGCAACTGCTCGAAGTACCTTGATTGGTGCAATTTTTTTGATGGCCACCAGTGCCATCGGTTCGGGCTTTTTAGTCCAGACAGCAGTATTTACGGATCAGTTGAAGGCATCTTTTGGATTCGCCATCCTTATTTCCATCATTATCGACATTGCAGTCCAGATGAATGTTTGGCGTGTAATTGGTTTGGCGAACATGCGAGCGCAAGATTTAGCCAATAAGGTGCTACCTGGTTATGGCTGGGTAATGGCACTTTTGATCGTCGCGGGTGGTGTTGTTTTTAATATCGGCAACATTGCTGGATCTGGTCTAGGCGCCAATGCAATGTTTGGGGTAGATCCGAAAGCTGCGGGCCTGGTTACTGCTGGTATCGCGCTGCTGATTTTTGGGTCGAAGCGTGCAAACCTGATCCTCGACAAGCTACTGGTTGTACTCGGCTTGATCATGCTGGCGCTGGCTGTATACATCGCCGTCGTATCAGATCCGCCAGTTGGTGAAGCGATGGTTAGGACGGTGGCACCAATAGAGGTGGATTGGTTGGTAATTACGACTCTCGTAGGTGGCACCGTCGGTGGGTTCATTACCTATGCGGGAGCGCATAGAATGCTCGACTCGGGACTTACTGGTCCTGATCATATCGATAGTGTCACCAAGTCTTCAACGACAGGCATTCTCCTGACTGGTGTAATGCGCTTTTTGCTCTTCTTGGCAGTGCTTGGGGTAGTGGCAGGAGGGGTTGTGCTCAGTCAAGAGGGTAACCCGATGGCCCAGGTTTTCCAGGCGGCTGCCGGGGATATTGGACAGCGACTGTTCGGACTGATTCTTTGGTCTGCCGCAGTTAGTTCGATGATCGGGTGTTCCTATACATCCGCGTCTTTTCTGGTTTCGAAGGATTCTTCGCGACGAGAGCTACAGAATCGAATTACCATCGCGCTGTTAATCTTGTCCGGAATTCTAGTGGCGATTCTCGGAACTGCGCCTACGAACTTGATTGTTTTCGCTGGAGCTTTTAATGGTCTCGTGCTTCCATTGGGCTTCACGATGATGATGTATGTTGCGGCATTCCGACAGGACCTATTGGGGGGATACAAGTATCCGAAATGGCTGCTTGGCATCGGAGCTATAGGTGTCGTAGTTTCGTGGTTTTTGGCGTGGGTTTCGTTCGAAAAAGTCTTTCAAATTCTCTAGCCATTCGTTTCTGAGGGGAGTTTTCAAATGAAAAAGGAACTAGTGGTCCCGCCTCGCGGAGGTGTCGGTGACTATCATGCTCATGTTTTTCCAGGTGGCGTGTGCAATGTGAAGGATCCCTGGTATGTGCCAGATTACGATGCAACGGTTGAGGAGTATCTTGAGCATCTTCGCACCCACGGCGTCGATTGGGGGATGTTAGTGCAACCAAGCTTCCTTGGCGATGATAATTCTTTCATGCTCAAAATCATGAAGAATCATCCTGACCGCTTCCTTGGGGTGGTTGTTGTGGATCATGTTCATCCAATGTCTGCAGCCGAAAAACTGTATGAGTGGGATCGTTTGGGCGTCCGAGGTGTTCGTCTCAACCTGTATGGGCTGGACATACCTGATCTCAGATCTGAAGAGTGGGTACAGTTTATTGATAAAATCGCTGAACTCGATTGGTTCTTGCAGTTCTACTGCAAGACAGAACAGCTCTCTTCTCTGGTTGATCCGATCCGCGAATTACCCTGCAAAGTTGTCATTGATCATCTCGGGTTTCCCGAAAGCGAGGATATTGATGACCACCCGTTATTGCAGTTAATTGACCTTGAGAACCTGTGGGTTAAAGCAAGCGGCGCATATCGCTCTCCGAGAGGTTTATCCAAGAAAATGTACTTCCGACTTGTGGAGGAAGGCTTCGAACGGTTGGTTCCTGGTAGTGATTGGCCTCACACCTTATACCGGGAGAACCCAACTGAAGCCTGGGATTTCTTTGATCTGGAAAAGAAGCGCGAAAATGAAGATCTAAAACTCGGTGAGGATTCAGCTCGATAAATTAGTTTCATCCTTTAGCGCAGTGCTTCGGCGATGTCACCGTCGCCACCGCCATGGTTGATCGTATCGTCCACCACGCGAAAATCTTCCAGCACCGCGGAGTAAGTCGCTGCATCAAAGGCACGCGAACTGACAACACCACAACTTCCCGAAACGAGACCAGCTAAGGCCCAATAACTACGACCACACTGACTGGTTTTCTCGGTCGCTATCGGTACTTACCAAGGGTTGGTCTTAGGGAGTGTCCCCCGGTGTCTGGTTATATTTTAGTTCTGTTTAGCGTACTGACTGGGGCCTGCCTGGGGCGACTCAGCACGGTACCTACGCACGCGCCACGCGGGTTACAGAGTTTCGCTCTTTCGTCGGTGGGCTATAGAGAGCAGGATCTGTCGATTGTATAGCGCATCACCAGCACCATGAATTTCTGCGAGTTGGGAGGCATGGGCTGTCGGTCTTTAGGGCTTCTCTGAAGGTGAAGCTAGAAAAAATAGGGTTGATAATGCTGGGCATACTTTGTTGAAGCAACCGTGAAGTGAAAAACCCCGGCACTTCGAGTGAAGTACCGGGATATCGTCTTGCTCCTCCAACTGGGCTCGAACCAGTGACCCTTCGATTAACAGTCGAATGCTCTGCCAACTGAGCTATGGAGGAATATTTTGTTGTGTTGCTCATTGCTGTGCAACGAGAGATAACAATAGCGTGGATTGTTGTAGGCGCAAAATCGCCTGGTAAATATGGGTATTTGTGCGTTAATGTGGCGGTTATGATTATTCCTGTTGGTGGGGTTCGTCCACACGCGCTTGCTGGCGGCCTTATTGGGCTGGGTGTGGTGTTCATGCTCACGGCGCCACGCTTTGAGGATTGGCGGGCGCTGACGTTCTTAGGCCTGGCGCTGATTCTTCCGTCGGCGCGACATAGACGGTGATGGTGAGTAGGGTGGGCGACATGAAGAAACCGATGCTTGCTCTCGCCGTCGCTGCCGCCGTATCCACCTCCGCTGTTGTTGCTCCGTATGCGTTAGCGGAAAGTAGCGCCTCGCAAAGCGATAGCGCTGTTACTCGGGAGGAAGGTACGGCGGGGGATGAGGGGTCGTCGTTAAGCAATGGCGCCATTGTGGGCATCTCGCTGGGTGTCCTGGCAGCCGTTGGCATTGGTGGGGCAGTTGCGGTGCAGCAGGGGTGGCTGGAACTGCCGGAGCCGCTCAATGCTCAGGTGCTTGGTGGGCTTGCGGCGATCGCGTCGGCGCTGTCGGTGCCTGCGCTCGCGCCGAAGCAGAAGGCGAAGCCGGCGGGGAACTCGTGCTCGCCAGCTGCGTTTGACGCGGTTGTGCCCGAGTGGCCGGCAGGCTTCGGTACGACCGTGAACTTCTGCGACGGCAAGTGGGCCGTTGCGGGTGCAAAGGGTACGGACTGGATCCTGTTCTTCAAGAACACGGACGGCAAGTGGGCCAAGATTCCGGCGGATGGCACGAAGCGGACGGGCATGACGCAGGCGTGCTACAACGGCATCAAACTGCGTCAGCAGGGCGCGCCGGAGGCGTTCATGCGCGAGGTGCCGGTGTGTACGCCGGCGGAGATTGTGCGCTAGGGGCCGGTGAGGGTTTTGGCTTCTACGTGCCTTCGGCTGAGTTCGATACTTTTGACGAGATTTGGAATTAAGTATGGCCACAAGAGGCTATAACGTTTACACATTCAAACTGAGGAAAAACGGGAAGGAAGATCTTCCGCAAGGACTCGACGAGCATCGTTTGCGTCTTCGTCAGTGTCTTGCAGATGTTGGCCTTGCTACTAGGGTTGGCAAACCTCCCCGTCTCGGAATGTCTCCTGCGGACGGCTTAGAAGAGACGCCCCTGCCTGCAGTACCGCAAAACAACACCTTGTCTGTTAGGGGGGCCGCTTACAGCTCTGACTTTGATGTGGTCCATGCAGATATTGCACTGGGGGAACGTGGTTTGCATGACTACGCAGTCAAGCCTGAGACGCAAAATGATCGGATATCTGTTAGTGATCGAGCGGCGGAGACACCGAGAAGGGTTGACTTCTTTTTCGCTAAATCGGGTTATGAGGGATTTCTTGTTGCAGAACTTGTGGGGCGCAAGGATCCGATTCGGATACTCATAAAATGGCTTACGTACATGAGCAGAGAACGGATGAAGAAGTTTAACAGTTCCTCTCAAGGGGATGATCCCAGCCTGCCGGACGTTCCCTACTACACAGTTGTGGAAGCAACTCGAGTGAGTGATCCTGCTTTTCTGCAAAGTCTCCTAGACGACGTCCGGCGTATGGACGCGAGATTTATCGAAACTAATAAGAGGAATCGGGAAGTTAACCGGCAACTCGAAATTCGCGTCCGGGATCGAGATAAAATGTCTGACATTCTGAACAGGCTAAAACACTGGTCTGATGCTGACGAGCCGCGACTCATTCGTGAGACATTGGAAAACCTTGATATTGATCCAGAAAATCTAGGCGAGGCGAATTTGGCTCTCAATGAGCTTAAGGTACGAATCGAGGGGCGAGATGGACGGCAAAAGACGCTAGTTCCCAATAAGATTTCCGACCTCTTTACATACGTTTTCGAATCGCCGGTTCGTCTGATGAACTCTGAGTATTATGCCATCGTTGCAGAAAAATTGGACGAGCTTAAGGTACCTGCGTCGATTCCTTTTGAGGGGTATGGGGATGTGACTAGTTTGGTCAACTGGGTTAGTGGAGAGGAAGCGGAATGGGCGCGGGTAACCGAGGAAATCAGGTCGTAATTCCTTCAGATTCCTGGCGGCTGATCAGCGTTTCCGCAATTCTTGCCACTGCTATGTCTTTTTCTCTTAACTCACGCACAAGTGATTTTGGGACTCTTGCTGCTGCTCTGGGCCTCTATTCGGCGGGCCTCTTGGGGGTATTCAGTGTGCTCGTCAATTGGCGTATGAGGATGGCGAAGAGGCGACCCCGTGATTTGCATGTGGGGGACGAATGGGCTGCTGTGGTCGATCGGTCAGTAAAGCGCTCGTTAAGTGGTTCAACTTTGGCGTTTGCATTGATGGTATTCGGTGTGTTGGCTCCTGCATTCCAAGGTCCCGTGCATCAGATCGTTCCCGGGGTCTATCCATGGGTTGCCCGCACGGCTAGTGCGTTGGTAATTGGGAGTATCGTTCTCCTAGCTGGTAGTTCCCTTCAGACCGTAAAGGACCTTAAAGCTGTTTATGCATGGATTGCTCAGACTGCGGAAGATGACGCAATTGAGGAGAATCAAGCCACTAGGCTCGTAAAGTTTTCTAATTATTAGGGAAGTTGGTTACGAAATTGTGTACAGGAGAACAAATGTGGCCGGCGGTCGCCCTTCGGTATGGTAAATATCTCGCTCCGGCGAATGGATTCTGCGGAGTGAACGGTGCTTTGTTTTTCCTCAGGAAAGCAATGTTAACGTGCGGTTCTAAATGAGCGCAGAAAAATGGAGAAATAGTGCGATCGGGGCTATACGTTCGACAGCATTCGTTTTAGCGTAGAAGAACGAACATCTGTGCACTTCGTTGTCCGTCCTACCTCGCGCTGCTGTCGGGCTATGCCTCATCGAGAGCAAAATTCACATAAGATGCAAGAAAAATGTGTCATGTGGAACTGTGTTGGGGATTGCTGTGTTGCTCGATTTAACTATCGGAAATTTTCGCTCGGTTTATGCGCCTGCGTCGATAAATATGGTCGCCACCCGGGAGCAGGTCCATCGCGAGCGCTGCCCTGAGCTGAAACGTCGTTACGGCAAACGGGTGAATCCAGTAGCGGCGCTGTTTGGTGCAAACGCTGCCGGTAAATCAACGTTTGTACGTGCGCTGATCGTCCTGCGACACATCGTTACAGATCCGCCACGCCCTTCGGAGTCGATGCCGTATGACCCTTTCAAACTCAAGCCCGAGGCGGATGCGGAGCCAACGAGTTTCGAGATTCTGTTTTCTGTGGACGATGTTATCTACGAGTACATCCTCCGCTATGACGCACACCGTGTCGTCGCGGAGCGGTTAACACAGTACCGCTCGCGCGACGAAGTAGATATCTTCGAGCGCAGTGGCGATGAGTTTTATTTCCCGCTCCTGGATAAGAAGGAGTCAGTGTATCCGACTGAGGTCGTTCAGGCCCGCGCGCTTTTGGCATCAGTGCCGGAAAAAGTGCCGCTAGCCTCGTTCGCGAGCGAAGCGAACCTCTCTCGTTTCCCGCAGGAACTTCGGTTGGGCCTGTTTGATGTTGTGCTTGTGTTCTTGCAGACAGTACTGGTTATCCCGGCAGGTGTGATTGACAGATCCAGCACGATGTCCTTCTCCGAAGGTTGGAAAGAAGTGATCACGCAGATTGATGCGGGAATCACCGGTGTGCAGGCTGAGCCGGTGCCGTTGTCGTCGATAGGCATGAGCGCCGAGCGTGGGAAAGAGATTGACCAACTCTTACGCCAGTATCCGGATAACCCAATCGATGTTGAGCTGCCTGCTGGTCGCTTCACCGTACGCCTGGAAGACGGGGAGATGAGTGCTGAACGCATTTCCCTGATGCACTCGTCGGGTCCAGGGCAAAGCCGAGCTTTGAAATGGCGAGACGAGTCTGATGGCACGCAATCCGCAGCGCGTCTGTTGGGCTTTTTCTCAAAGCTGGCATCTGCTGGTACGGAGGCGGTTCTCGTCGTGGATGAGTTGGACCGGAATTTTCATACTGAGCTCTCGCGCGCACTTATTGGCGGCTTTCTCGCAAACTCGAATGAAAACAGTCGGGTACAGCTGCTATTCACCACACATGATCTTCTGCTCATGGACCCAGAGTTGCTCCGACGCGATGAAATATGGGTGATCGAAAAGGACCGCTTCGGCTAAACGCAATCCAGCGTGCTTTCGGACTTCAAGGGGCCACGCAAGGTAACCGACCTGAGGAAGAGTTACCTGAACGGTCGCTTCGGTGGAGTGCCATCGATCAAACCGCTGGAGTTCCCGGATGAATAGTAGGAATGTTCGATCCGCTCGGCAGAATAAGTTCCGGGGGAAAGCCGCATCTGCAAACAGTCGCTCGCTCAAGGCAGTGTTCTTAATCGTCACAGAGGGCGTGACCGAAAAGAACTATTTTGAGATGGATTGCTTTCGGGAC
>QWCJ01000641.1_pt1 | contig 11130 bp, 7 predicted proteins | sample 1972501 | NCBI WGS metagenome assembly QWCJ01 (sample SAMN09866711, study PRJNA288562) | Human vaginal metagenome isolate term2_vaginal, whole genome shotgun... | isolation source: vagina | host: Homo sapiens | place: USA: California
GGAAACAAAAGCAAAGATAACAAAAAGGGCTGATACCTCGTGAGAAGTGTCAGCCCTAATTCATAAAAAATGTGGGATGTTTAGCGGACAGTAATATAAGAGAATACAACAGAACGAGGAAAGAAAAAAACGATGAAAAAGCAAAGAGCGCAAATCGGCATTAATGATTTGCGCCCTTTTCCTTATATAACGGATGGTCGGAGCTTAAGCTTCCACCTTTTGTTGCTTGTTGTTGCGATGTTTCACCTTAAACTTGTCGAAGCCTTCACCGAACACTCCCATCACCTGACTTTGCGTAACGAAAGCGTGAGGGTCGATATCGTCTATCATTCTATAAAGCAACCCTGCCTCGCGCTGACGAGTTACGACAATAACTACTTTCGTGCATTTTCCGGTATAATACCCCTGTGCATCAATGATGGTACAACCGCGATGCGGAGGAGTGGAAGAAATCATGTCGCAAATCTCTTTGTAGCGCTCGGAAATGATAAGAAACTGCACGGAACGACGCCCGGCATTCACTACCTGATCCAGCACCATGGCGGTGATGACCAAACATACATAACCATAAATCACCTGTTCCCAGCTCCGAAGCACCAAGTAGCTCAGCGTTACGATAGTCATATCGACAAGAATGATGACGCGTCCCAAGGAAATATCACGATACTTGTGAACAATGGCTGCCACAATATCCGATCCGCCTGAACTTCCGTTATACGACAAGCAGAAACCCAAGCCCAAACCACAGAAGATGGCACCAATGAGCGCAGTCATGAAAGGCTGATCGTGAAGAATGGTAGGGTTGGGCACAAACTCTCTCAACAAGCCCGTAACCATTGTCAGGACAAGCACTCCATAGATAGTCTTGATACAGAAGCGCAAACCCAATGTTTTCAACGCGGCTGTCAGTAACAAGGCGTTCATCACAAAATAAGTAACCGTAACCGGTGTTCCGGTTCCCCAAAAGATTATGGACGACAATCCTGCAACGCCACCATTACCTATATGGTTGGGCAAAAGAAAGATAGTCCATCCAACACCATAGGACAAGCATCCCAGTGCTATCATGAAATAATCTAACACCTCTCTGTAAAGAGCTTTTCTCGTAATTTTCATCTCCATAACAAGACTGTTTTAATTTATGTGCAAAGTTAGATATTAAAATGGAAACAAGACAAATGTTTTTATCTTTTTTTCAGTTTATAACCAACTTCTCATTCTTTCTCAAGTGTTGATTTATAACCTATTAGATAAAAAATAAAAACGAGGTAACCGCTCCATCACCTCATTTTCTGTTATTTCATGTCAAATTGTAAGCAACTTAGGCATTATTGATTCCCATTATTGAATTTCCTTGCTTATTTCGCTTTCGTTTCACTTTTATCGGATTTCGCAACAGGTATCGGCGCAAGCAAATCACGATATCGCTCGGGTTGGCTCAACAGTTTGACTGCTTCTTTCCATTGCTTGTCGAACTGTAAGCTGTTCTCTATGGAGCCACGCTGGAAGTAATAAGCTGAAACCAAATCTGCCGTCAGCAGTTGCTTCAAGGTTTGTTTGTTGTAATCCAAGTCTTTTGCCAGATTATGACTCAACTTCTTGTCAAGGGCATCAAACTCCGCCTTTGCATCTTCGTAATAACCTTCAAACTTTGCGAGCTTCACCAATCCCTCCATGAACTTCTTACTTTCTCTATCATACTTAAATCCACTCTTGAGCACCATTTGCTTGAAGTCCTCATAGTCGGCATCGGTTATCATGAAGTTTCTTGCCGGTGCGATGGTGGGATGTTTCTTTATGTATTTCAATTCCCAATTGAGCATCACTTCCGTAGAATCTCTTCCCGTGGAAGCCAGATAAAAGGCAATGTTTGGCAGCGAGTCGGGCAACACTTCTATATCGGGCTTTATGCCACCGCCATCCCTCACTTCGCGACCATTGGCGGTATGGAACAATCGTGTCAGCGAATCGGGCACATGTTCAATGTATCCCCCATTGGCATGTTTGTAGTTGATGGCTTGTATGCATCGTCCGCTGGGAATATAATATTTACCTGTTGTCAGTTTCAAATTACCATTGTAAGGCAAGTCCATGGGAGCTTGCACCAATCCTTTTCCATAGGTTCGCGTACCAAGGATAACGGCGCGGTCGAGGTCTTGCAAGCTACCACTGGTTATCTCGCTCGAACTTGCCGTTTCACCATTCACCAATACCACGATGGGCATCAAGGTGTCGATGGGTTCAACTTTGGTTTTATACTCTTTGTTGGCTGGTTGTAATTTTCCTACCGTCTTCACCAATGTCAAGCCCTTTGGAACAAACATGTTCACGATGTCTATTGCTTCTTGCAAACTGCCACCGCCATTGTTTCTGAGGTCGAAGACCAGCGACTTCATTCCCTCTCGTTTCATTGCCAAAAATGCCCTGCGAACGTCTTTGGCACAATTTGTGGTGAAAGAGTTCAGGTTCAAGTAGCCAATGCCGTTCTCCTGCAATCCGTAATAGGGCACGGAAGGCATCTGAATGGTTCGACGCGTGAGTTTGAATTTCATGACTTTTCCGGTGGTAGGTCGCCGCACCTTCAGCACAAATCGCGTACCGGCATCTCCCCGAAGATGCTCGCTGACATAGGCAACCGGCTTTCCCGTCATGATGGAATCGTCGATGGAGAGAATTATATCGCCTTTTCTCAGTCCAACTTCTGCGGCGGGCATATTCTCGTATCGCTCATCAATCACGGCATTGCCCAAAGCCAGATTGTAACGAATCAAGGCTCCGATGCCTGCGTACTTTCCCGATATCATCAAGTCGAGATCTTTCACATTCTCCTCCGGATAATACACGGTGTAAGGGTCGAGCGAACGCAACATGGCTTTAATGCCGTTTCCTATCACCTCATCGGCATCAAGTGTATCGACATACATCATATCGAGGTATTTATAGATGGAAGAGAAGGTTTCCAAGTTCTTTGCCACCTTAAAGTTATGATCTTTTTCGGCAATCGTCTGTGCTGCCACGCTCGATCCGAAAGCACTCATCCACAACACGAATGCCAATAATATGCTTTTTCTCATAGTTCCGAATGTTTGGAATAATATTGCTTCCGCGCCGGTTTTGCCAACGAAGCGCGAGAGTGATAATTGAATTGTGTATTGCAAAATTACGTCATTATAATGGAATAACGAACAAGGCATGGGATTTTTTACAAAAAATTACGGAATGCTCACGACAACCACTCGCCCCTTCACGGCAAACGCACCGGAGAGAAGCACAGCATCGTGGCACTCTATGGGCTTGCCGTTCACCGTAACGGGCTCCAAGGCAAACAATAAGGTTCTCCCTGTCGAACTTTCGTAATGTTCATCGCTCGTTACCTTTACGCTAACAGGCAATTCCGCACGAAAGATAACGTTGAAGTCTATCGCGCCCTTCGAGTTTTCCGACTTTATTGCTTCATCGCCGGAGAAGCGAAAAGGCGCATTGGGCGACAACCGGTATGCCTTGCCATTGCGAAAGAGAGTGAGCGACCCTTTAACAGGCAGAATGTAACGCTGATAACCGGTAAAATCGGAGAAGACGCTCTCGGTAGAATCTATGATGGCAGAGGAAATCCTAATATCGAAATCGCGAGCGTTGAGACTACTGCTCTCAGGATTTATATAAAGCTCGCGAGTGATACCGCCTTTCCAAGTATTGGTTTTATAATCTGATTGATGGATTATTTTCATGGGAAAAATGATGGTTTGTATTGAGAAGAATAATTATTTACGCATTGCAAACTTACACAAAATAAATGATATAAAGGCATAAAAGACTCACATTTTAAACTCATCCCGACTTGAGTTCATTCTTTCTTATTCATCTGCTGATATTAACAAAACTGCATCTATGTCATGGGCTTTTCTACTACAGATTTTCATGCTCTGATAAGAGAAACTACATATAACCTCAAATCAATCATTAAGAATTCACGGTGTTGTATGGCAGTGGGAAGTCCTTTATCTTTTACCAATGGTGTCTTAATCAACATGAAATTATATTACAAAAACAACATTCGAGACACACCTCGTAATCTATTGATAATCCGGATAATATGAATTGAGATTTAAAAGCTTAGCTTTTGCGCCATAATTCATGACCTTTTGCAGTGCAAAAGCTAAGCTATTGCAAAGCAGGTTGTAGGTAACTGACAGTCAGTAGATAAATTTCTAACTTCCGATTTGATTTTTTATCTCTCGGTATGCCACAATGGCGGTCAGGCAAAAAGTGGCATGAGACTTCGGAAAGCGAAGAATTCATGCCACTTTGCTTTTTCTGTTGTTCATTATTTGGTCTTCATGGCACGCGTGGCGTTGATAACTGCCAACACCATAACCCCCACGTCGGCAAAAACAGCCATGCTCATGGTGGCTAATCCAACGGTTGAAAGGATAAGCACCGCAGCTTTTACGCCGATCGTGAATACTGTGTTTTGGCGGGCAATGTTCTTGGTTCGACGCGAGATTTTGATGGCGTTGGCTATCTTCGACGGACTGTCATCCATCAAAACCACATCTGCAGCCTCTATTGCTGCATCGCTTCCCAGTCCACCCATGGCAATTCCCACATCGGCGCGCGCCAAGACGGGTGCGTCGTTGATGCCATCGCCAACGAAAGCCAAAGTGCGTGCTGTTGGTTTCTCTGCCAAAAGTCGCTCCACGTGGCTCACCTTATCATTGGGGAGCAGCTCGGCGTGGAAGCTGTCTATGTCGAGTTGTTTCGAAATGCGACCTGCCACTTCTTTGCGGTCGCCGGTCAGCATGACGGTCTTCTCCACACCCAGCGCTTTCAGGGATGATATGGCTTGTGCGGCATCGGCTTTCACTCGGTCGGAGATAACGATGTGTCCTTCATAAACCCCATTCACCGCTACATGAACAACGGTACCCATGTGTGTTTGGCACTGCTCACAATGCGCGAGTGTGGCCCCAATGGATGCCATCATGCGTTCGTTGCCCACGCAAACGGTTTTTCCGTTCACTTCTGCGCGTATGCCTTGACCGGCAAGCTCTGTGGTGTTCTCGATGACACAATTGTCATTCTCCTCTTGAAACGCATTGCGAAGCGCGGTGGCAATAGGGTGGGTGGAATAGCGTTCCACGTGGGCAGCAAGATGAAGTAACTCTCTTTCCGATAGTTCGTTGGGATGTATGGCAACCACCTCGAAGACACCCCGAGTGAGCGTTCCGGTTTTATCGAATACCACCGTACCCACTTTCGACAAACTTTCCATGTAGTTGCCTCCCTTGATGAGGATGCCGGCATGCCCGGCACCACCTATTCCGCAGAAGAACGTGAGTGGGATGGAGATGACAAGTGCACAGGGGCAACTCACAATCAGGAAGGTGAGGGCGCGATAGAGCCAGATAGAGAATGCCGTTTCGTAGGAGGTGTAAAACAAGGGCGGAAGAAAAGCCACTGCCACCGCTGACAGAACGACGATGGGGGTATAAACCTTGGCAAAACGGCGAATGAACGATTCGCTTTTCGACTTGTTTTCACTCGATTGTTCGACAAGCCGAATAATCTTTGTAGCTGTTGATTCGCTGAAAGGCTTCTCTACCTTGATTTTCAGCAGTCCGGAAACATTGATGCAGCCCGACACTACACTGTCGCCCGTTGCCACGTCGCGAGGTGTGCTCTCACCGGTCAGTGCCACGGTGTTGAGGCTGGATGTTCCTTCCGTAATGATGCCGTCCAATGGTATTTTTTCTCCCGGTCTCACGAGCACGGTCTCACCAATCATAACCTTTGCAGGGTCGATTGTAGTTTCTTTTCCGTTGCGCACGACGATAGCAGTGTCCGGACAGATGTCCATGAGGTCGGAGATAGACTTTCTGGTCTTGTCCTCTGCATAATCCTCGAACATCTCTCCAATTTGGAAAAAGAGCATGATGAACACCGCTTCTGCAAACTGTGGCTCGGAATTGGGGAGAAAACCAATGAGGAGCGCGCCCAATGTGGCAACCGACATCAGGAAGTCCTCATCAAGAAAGTCGCCTTTTAAAATCTTCTCTCCCGACTCCGATAGGATGTCATAGCTGATAAGAAGGTAAGGTACCAAATAAATGATTAGCATCTGCCATAGGGGCAGGCTCGTGTTAGCATCGATAAGCCATGCCGTAAGAAGCAGCAAGGCTGTTAGTATGATTCTTAGTTTACCTGTCATAATGAATTAAATTATATTTCTTTCGTTTGCAAAGGTAAGAAAAACCTTTTGCAACCGGGTTGCAAAGTTGGTTGTTATTCTGCAATTTACCAACTAAAAGCCATACGCCATAAACTCATGTCAGCACCTGCGCCTGTCCGAACAAAATAAAAAACAAGCATATTCTTTATTTCTTTTTGGAGCATTGAAAACGCAAAGTTCCTTCCCCGGAGACATGGGGAGAGTTCAATAATGTCCTAAAATTTCTTCATTCATCTATCAAAAGCTTAGCTTTTGCTTTCCAAAAGGTAAGCTTTCGGCATGCAAAAGGTCATGAATCGGAATGCAAAAGCTTACCTTTTAAATCGCAATTAATATCACTCTGATTATCAACAGATTACAAAGTATGCCTCGGATGCGGTTTTTGTAATATAATTTCACGGTACCGGTCGGGGCAAATATTCGTTATCAAGCGTCTGTTTGCCATCACCTGAATATGAATTGGCGTAATGAGTAGATTGGTGCTATCCGGCATTGAAACAAAACACGTCCGGTCTCATGATTTGATACGCCCTTGCGTGAGATTTCAAAAAATCATTCAGGGCAGACAACATTGCGAACAGATGCAGGATTTCTCACAGCTATACAACACAGAGAAATACTAATGACTGATTTGGGATAAAAAGAGCTCGATAATCATTATCGAGCTCTTTCGAAAAGTATGGGACTGTACCATTGATGATAACAGCGATCCTTTATGTTATTATTCCCATTTCTGTCTTGAGAAATTTATTTCTTGATGAACTTCAATGTTTGATTGTTCACTTTTACAAGATAAACTCCCTTGCCAAAATTCGATACATTGATGTTGTTGGCACCAACATTCAGGTGGATGCTTTCCTTTGCCGCACCCTGCAAGGTGAAGACGATAGCCGTTGTGGCTTTCGGTGTAACAATGGTTACATTGTCTGTAGCCACTGTCGGGAAGATATTAAGCGACTTCTCTGCCGTCTCAATAGTTCCGATACCATCGGTTATGCCTGCATTGAGGTCGCTGAAGCCAACCGGAATATACATCTTGCCTGTTTCCAACTCATTTATATAATAGGTGTCGCCGTGTTCGTTGGGCAGGTTCGAGTTGTTGTTTGCATCGAATCGGTAAGAGCTGACATAGAAGCTGACCCCATCATACTTGTTGCAAACCTCATTCTGTCCATTGTAGTAAGAGAGGTTGAGTTGATAGTGGGTGGCAGTGAGGTCTTCTTTCTTGATGGTAAATTCTACGTATCCATTGTTATATTTCCCCAGTTCCACAGTTTGTGAAGTCTGTAGTGCCGGTGTCGATGCCGCAGTGCCTCCATACTTGTCTGAAAGGAAGAACTTCACGTTGCCCTTGAAACCGTTTGAGGTATAGAGATTGGCTTTTATCGTGACATCGGCGTTCTTTGAGAGTGTGCAATAACTTGAACCTACATAACGTCCGTTCTGATAGAAATAGGCGGAATTAAGGCTTATGTCTCCGACAGCTTCTTCCGGAGTTGGCTCCGGCTTGTTGTCTGCCATGATGGTAAGTTTGCCTAACACCTTTGTCCCATTGAAATCTATTTCGTTTCCGTTGGAAGCGAGCGTGAGATTGTATGTACCTGCTTTCAGTTCCATGAATGCGGGGGTGTTGGTTGTGAATGCCAGTGTGGCGTCTTTTCCTGCCGGCAACGTAACATTGCCTCCCGAAATGATAGTGCCGTTTGCCATTAGGCTAACGTTGCCTGTGAAGTCCTCATCGCCTTTGTTGCTGACAGGGATTCTTATGGTAACAGCTTCACCTTCCTTTGTTTGTTTGTCTTCAATAAGGCTGGTAACGATGAGTTTCGCTCCCAATCGCTTGCCGGTGATAGAGATGTTTCCGGCTGTCTCTTCGATGGTTTTCCATTCCCCATTCTCCAAGTAGCCGACGCGCAGTTCATAATTGCCTACCTCCATGTTGGCGAAGTTCACCGGGAAGTAAATCGATGATGAACTGTTGCTGCCGATGTAGCTCTTCCAGCTTGTTGTGGCAAGTTCCTTATATTCTGTGCTTCCTTCTTTCTTTCCGTAGAGCTTGAGCATCTCATAGTAGGATGCGTCAGATTTGTTGCTAATGCCAATTTTAACACGTTGGTTGTCTTCCTGCTTGTAAACGGTCTGCTCGGCTGTCTTACTAATGGAGAATTTGTTGTCTGTAACCGGTTTTGGATCTGGCTTCGGGTCGGGGTTAGGTGCACCACCTCCGATGGTGATAGTGCCCGCTGAGGTTTGTATGTCGGTCCATTTGGTGTTGTCTTCAGAGTAAGAAAGGTGCAATTCGTAATTGCCGGCTGCAAAATTCGAGAAATCCACGGTGAAATTGTATAGTCTGTCCTTTCTGCCGCTAATCAGAATATTGTAAGGTGTGGCGTCGAGCAGTTGTCGATTGGTTTCTCCCACTTTGTTGATGTAGAGTCTTATCTTGCCATAGAAACTCTTGGTTCTTTGGTTCTTTATGTTGATGGCAACGTCTTGATAAGCAGCCTTATCGTAGTTCTTCTTGCTTACTTCATCAGCGATGGTGATGGGTTCATAATCACCTGTGCTGGGTTGTAGGAAGCGCAACATTTGCTGTCCGCGCGAAAAGGCTCCCACGCCTCCGCCTATGCCGTGTGTATCCGGTTCGAGCACGGAGATGAGGCTCCAGCAATTCGACATTTGGTTCCATCCCCATTCCACGTGAACGTAATTTTGCTCAGCAAGTCCGTCAATGACGAAGCAATGACCGCCGGCTTCCGATATACCCGCATAGACGATGGGGCCATAGTTGTTCAATTCGTCTTGAACTTCCTTCATCCAGTCGGCTATGTTCTGATAATTGGAACGGAAGATGCACTCCAAGCGTCCGTCGTATCCGAAGTGCTCCACTAGCATGGATGGCGCGTCAGTAAGAAAAGCACCACTACCGCCTGCTGCGGATGGCCCGTAGTTCATGTTTACGCCATATCCCACATCGCGCAAAAGTCTTCCGATGTTGTCTGCCTGCGTAGTGGTAAGCCTTTGTCCGGTAGCCCGATCGTTGCCGTTGGCATCTACAGCCGTTGGCATTTGTGTCCAGTCGTAGCCCGGTTGTTGATCGAAGTTGATTGATAATCTTTGACCTGTTGCTTTCCAAATATAGCTATTGCTGCCCTTGGATTTGGAAGGGTATTCGTGCCACCGCAGCACACTGGAGATGGCGGTTGCCACACAGCCCGATACGGTGGGATATACATAGCCATACCGGTCGGTAACATTGGGGCAATAAGAGTTGAAAGGCCATGCCTGTCCCCAACTGATGGGTTGTGGGCGTTTCTTTGTGCGGTCGGACTTAAAGACCTCCATGAGCGGTTCTATCAGATGCTTCGGCTCTGCGCTTGCTCCGGCAGTCAATGCTTTGTAGGATTTGGAAGGAACATCTTTCAGGTTTTTCTTTGCCCATTCAATCTCCTGTGCATATTGATTGAACATCCAGTGAATGGAAGGATGTTTCTCCACTATTTCCTCGTTCAGGTATCCTTTGTCAGAGTAGGCGAGGATGGTTCTTGTACGTGTGTCTCCTGAGATAACCACAAATCCTTCTTTCTCACCACGGTTGATGATGTAATACAGGTTTTCCTCACCACCGGTGTTGGCTTTTGCCTGATAACTGATGCGAATGTTGCGACTTCCCTTTGCGGTTGTTCCGAAAAATGTGCCGGCAAGTTGCTGGGCTTTCTGCGACCGAATGGGGGCCGCTGAAATAACGCTACTTAGGCATAATGATAATGCCAATAACGTAAATGACTTTTTCATGTTAGTTAGGTTTTTAATTAAAATGAACGAAAGTATTTTACTTTCATGATATTAAACACTTTTTGTCGAATTAGATTTTCGGCGTTAATGTTTGATAAATTGTCTTTCATGTAAATAATTACCTGATGCGATCATCGAGCAGATAAGCTCATGTTTGGAGGCTTGTTAGGTTTCATAATGTCTAAATAGTTTATAAAAAAATTATAGTATGAAGACCGGCTCTTCAAGTCGCTTTTCCGAATTGTCCGAAATGCGCTTTTGAATGTCTTGTACAATAAATTTCGTCCACGAAAATATAAAATATTTAGCAAAATGCAATGATTTTGCAAATAAAAAAAGCAAAATTATACAGAATTTTGCGCAAATAATGGTAAGTAGTAAGTTTATTTTTCAATTACACATTATTATATATAAGTCGCGAGATGTACTTCATTCTTCATGCGATGTTCCCATGAGGAAACAAGAAATGTCTGTTGTGGTGAACATCGGGATGAAAATTGTTCTGAAATTCCGTAACTTTGTAATTTTCTTTTACATCCTTTTTTCTTCATTCTGTGTGGTTTTTCTGTTGTTCTTCTCATTAAACTTTCTCCTTATAAATGGGAAATGTGGTATAAATGGAGATAAAAATTCAGTAATAATCCAAGTTTCATTACCCAAACGAAAGCTTTTGCACCTCGTTTCCTTAGCTTTCGCCTTGCAAAAGCTAAGCTTTTGTGTTCCAAAAGCTAAGCTTTTGCATGGCAGGCATTTAATAGTGTTCTGCGTTTCCTCTGATAATCAGTCGATTAACTTAAATTCTTGTCTTGCGTATATTTCCGCATCAAGGAAGAAGTCTTCGCGAATATGCGATTTATGGAGTGAAAAAGTGTGAACAAAACTCTTAAATTGGTCTTTTTGTCCTCACGAGAAACGGAATAATTGCAATGGGGAATGGCATGAAATGTTTGGTAGCTGTTTCGCATAACGCGTCCCATCTAATCAAAAAAGCGATACTCGAAATAGCCTCGATTACCACTTTCAATTCGGATGAGGTGGCATTTGGCTCAGAACTCTGCGTCCCATCTAATCAAAAAAGCGATACTCGAAATAGCTTCGATTACCGC
>QWCJ01000643.1_pt1 | contig 11099 bp, 7 predicted proteins | sample 1972501 | NCBI WGS metagenome assembly QWCJ01 (sample SAMN09866711, study PRJNA288562) | Human vaginal metagenome isolate term2_vaginal, whole genome shotgun... | isolation source: vagina | host: Homo sapiens | place: USA: California
CTTCATCATTGATACGAACAGCATTTTGCTGAACCATACGGCGAGCTTCACTATTGGATTTAGTCAAGCCTGCATCTGTCATAACTTGTAGGAGAGGTAGACCCTGAGCTAGTTCACTAGAATTAACCTCTAAGCTTGGCATATCGTCAGTTCTTCCTTCGCCTGAGAAGATATCAAGAGCTTGTTGTTCAGCATGTTTAGCTTTTTCTTCACCATGAACAGTCTTGGTTACTTCAAATGCTAGAACTTTCTTAGCTTCATTAATCTCTTGACCTTCAAGTTTTTCATATTCAGCAATTTTATCCATAGGTAAGAAGGTAAGGAGCTTCATGCAGTTAATTACATCTGCGTCATCGATATTTCTCCAATATTGGTAAAACTCAAATGGACTTGTTTTTTCTTCGTTTAACCATAGGGCACCACTTGCAGTTTTACCCATTTTTTCACCGTTGCTCTTGACTAATAGGTTAGTAGTTAATCCTAGAGCATCATGATTACCGGTTTTTCTTCTAATCAATTCAGTACCAGCAAGAATATTTGACCATTGGTCATTACCGCCAAGTTGGACTTTAACATCGTGATCTGTGTAAAGTCTGTAGAAGTCATAAGCTTGAATTGTCATATAGTTAAACTCAAAGAATGTTAATCCCTCATCCAAACGACGTTTATAAGCATCAGCTGCTAGCATTTTATTAACTGTAAAATGTGGACCAACTTCACGCAAGAATTCAATGTACTTCAAACCTAATAGCCAGTCAGCATTGTTAACTATCATACCTTTGCCTTCGGAGAAGTCTAATAGGATTTCCATTTGTTTAGCGAATTGATTAACGTTATGCTCGATAACTTCTGGAGTAAGCATTTTACGCATGTCAGTTCTGCCAGAAGGGTCACCAATCATACCTGTACCGCCACCTAAAAGAGCGACAGGAACATGACCAGCTCTTTGTAAGTGAGCCATGACCATCATTTGAATAAAGTGACCTACGTGTAAACTGTCAGCTGTAGGATCGAAACCAATATAAAAACGAACACCAGGTTTTGCGAAAATTTCTTTTAGCATTTCTAAATCTGTGCTTTGTGCCAGGTACCCACGTTCAATTAATGTATCTATAACATTTTGATTTTCCATATCAATTTCAACCTCTTTTCAATGTTGTTTTCTATTATTTTATATAGATATATTCTTTATAAATTCCTTCATCTTCTTTTTGACAAAAAAGTTTATAAAGAGCATCAGCGTTTAAATTTAGCTGTTGTTGTATTTTACTAGTTTTAAGATCATTATTCAATCTTTCTAGTAAATCAGAATTTTTGACTGTTATTGGTAAAGTAGAGAGCTTACGCATAAGCTTCATGAGATATCTACCATTTTTATCAACTGCTAAAACATTTATAAAAGCTGGACCATCATTTTTTATATTTTGCCAATCGTCTTCATTAATACCTAATAGCAGACTTAGAGCAGCTCGCTTCACTCTTGTTTCTACAAAATATTTATTGGAAATTTCTTGGAATAAATTATCACGGAAAATTTCATTTGATTCTGCATTAGTCTGAGAAGCAGAGAAGATGTAAGTTTCACTAATGTTCTTAATTCTATTGGCTAGATCAGTAGAGGAGTCTCTGTAAGAGATAAGTTCATCCACAGAAGTTGTTAGAACTCTAGCTAAGAATGTCTGGACATAAGAATCATACTGACGATATTTAGGCTCAATAACTCTAGACAGAACTACTGGATTTAAATAGTTTTCAAGTTTTAAGAAACGGACTGATTTTCTGTGATCATCAGTATTTGTTTCAAGTAAAATATTCCTAATAGCAGATGCAGAGAGACTAAAATCATCAACTGTTTCTAAGCTGTTTTCGTCAGCACCTTTTCGAGGTGAGAGATGCAGTTTAAGTTGTCGAGATCCTTGTGACTTCCTTATAGTATTTTCAGCTTTAATTGCTAATGAATATTCTAGAGCCAGAATATTGTTAGATTTTTTTAGGAGGTTTTGAATAAGGTCTTTATCAAGATTTAAGCCATTCTCATTTGAATCTTGATCCGCCCCTAATAGATCAGCCAAACTTAAACTTCTAGCCTCCGCAAAATTTTTCCCTTGGTCTAAGTAGCTTCTCAAGAGCTCTTGAAAATCAGCAGGTTCATCGTGCAAAATTTCATTAACCTTATCAAAAAACTTATTAGAACTAATTAGTTCAGCATCTTCAGCACCTGCAACAATAGTATCAACTACACCTAAGCTGCTGATTAATTTAATAGCAGCACTGGCAAATTCTTTGGCACTGGCACTTGCGAAACTTACTGGCAATTCAACAACCATCGATGCTCCTGATTTTACAGCATCTTCTGCTCGCTCATATTTAGAGTAGAGAGCAGGTTCGCCTCTTTGGACGAAGTTTCCGCTCATCACTAAGATTATCCTACAATCATCTCCAAATTTATTTTTAACATATTCAATTTGATATAAATGCCCCAAGTGCATTGGGTTATATTCTGTAATAATAGCTATTGTTTTCATAAGCTATATTATAAACAATCCTGACAGAAATGCTTAGTCTATTAGTTTATAATATCGACATTGTTTGTTAAAAAATCTGTGTCCATAAGACTTATATAATACGAACATATGCTAAAAATAAAATAAAAAATAACAAAATAGACATTTGATGTTGTAAATCAACTTAAGAGGAGGTTACTTATGAGCCTAATGGATAATATTTATAAGAAAGCTAGTTCAAATAAGAAACGTATAGTACTTGTAGAAACTGAAGATATACGTATTTTGCAAGCAGCAAGTCAAGCAGAAGAGAAGAATTTAGCGGATATAGTGCTTTTAGGAGAAGCTGAGAAAATTAATAGCTTAGCAGCTGAAAATGGCTTGGATTTATCTTCTTGTGAAATCATTTCAGTTGTGAATAATGAGAGACAAGCAGAATTCTCCGAAGAATATTACCAATTAAGAAAGCACAAAGGGATTAGCCAAGAAGATGCAGAAGAAGCTGTCAAGAAACCTCTAAACTTTGCAGCAATGCTAGTACATACACATTACGTTGATGGAATGGTTGCAGGAGCAGTCCATAGTACAGCAGAGGTGTTGAGATCAGCCTTGCAGATTGTAGGTACTGCGCCAAATAGCAAGTTAGTATCTACATTTTTTATTATGCAAGTTCCTAACACTGAATATGGTGAAGCAGGTATATTTGCTTTCGCCGATGCAGGTATGGTAGAAAATCCAAACTCTGAACAACTTAGCGAAATTGCTATCTCAACCGCCAACTCATTCAAATCATTATTGGAAATTAAACCAAAGGTAGCATTACTATCTTATTCCAGTAAAGGTTCTGGTAATAGCGAAATGGTAAAAAAAGTTGTAGATGCAACTGAATTGGCAAAAGCAAGAGCTCCTCATTTAGCTATTGATGGTGAATTACAAGTAGATGCCGCTATTGATGAAGCTGTTGCAAAGCAAAAGGTCAAAGATTCTGAAGTTGCAGGACAAGCTAATGTGTTGATATTCCCTGATTTAAACTCCGGTAATATAGCGTACAAACTAGTGCAGAGACTTGCGAAAGCTGATGCTTTTGGTCCAGTTACTCAAGGTCTAGCTAAACCAGTCAATGACCTATCCAGAGGTTCTAGTGTAGAGGATATCTTGGGAGTTATTGCAATTACAGCAGTTCAGGCACAAATAAATTAATCTTATATTTAGAAATATTTAGAAATATTTAGAAAACTTAAAATTAGAAACGAGGATAAACTATGTTGATTTTAGTTGTAAATGCAGGAAGCTCATCACTGAAATTTCAGCTCTTAAATCCAGAAACTGAGAAAATATATGCCAGAGGTCTTTGTGATCGTATAAATTTAGGTGGAATATTTAAATATATAAATTGTCTTACAGAAGAAGAGTTTACAAAGAATGAACCTCTTGCATCTCATCAAGAAGCAATGGAATTAGTTTTACAAACCTTAGTTTCACCTGAGCATGGTGTAGTAGAGTCAATGGATGAGGTTCAAGCGATTGGACACAGGGTTGTTCATGGTGGCGAAAGTATAAGAAAGGCTGTCCTTATTGATGAAGAAGTTGAGGAAGTTATTAAGCGCATAATACCATTGGCGCCTTTGCATAATGCCGCAGCTCTAGCTGGGATTAAGGCTTGCGAAGAAGTAATGCCAGACAAACCTATGGTTGCAGTCTTTGATACAGCTTTCCACTCTAGCATGCCTGACTATACTTATACATATGCCTTACCTTATGAGTTTTATGAGGAGTATCATGTAAGAAGATATGGATTCCACGGAACATCCCACGACCACGTAAGTACCCTAGCTGCTGAAGCTATTGGTAAAAAACGTGAAGACCTGAATATAATTACTTGTCACTTAGGAAATGGATCATCTTTAGCAGCCATTAAACATGGAGAAGTTCTTGATACTTCTATGGGTATGACTCCTGTTTCAGGTGTACCTATGGGAACTAGAACAGGTGATATGGATCCGGCTGTTGTTAAATATCTTATTGATAATAATCATGATTTAACCTTAGAGAAGTTGGATAAACTTTTCAACAAAGGTTCAGGTGTATTAGGTATCTCTGGAATTAGTTCTGATTTTAGAGATTTATACGATGCAATTGAATTTGGAAACGATAGAGCAAGACTTGCAGTGGAAGTTTTTGCATACCAGGTGAAAAAATACATAGGTGCATTTATGGCAGTTCTAGGTGATTTAGACCTAATTGTTTTCACAGCAGGTGTTGGTGAAAATGCTCCTAGAGTTAGAAGAGATGTTTTGTCAGGACTAGAAAAATTTGGAATTGAATTAGATCCGCAAAAAAATGTAAGTTCAGTACCTGGTCAAATTAATGAAATATCTAAAGAAGGTTCAAAAGTTAAAGTTATGGTAGTGCCAACTAATGAAGAGTTGGAAATTGCCCTAAAAACTTACAATTTGGTAAAATCTTTGTATGAGTAAGATTGAAACTTTATTGCTAGAAAAATTAACTGGTGTTATAGATATTATTATTAAGACCGAAGAAGAAGCTTTGGCTATGGGGGATTTTGATGATCTCTCTCGTACAGAGATGCAAACATTAATAGCTATAGGATCTTATGATAAATTAAGCATGAGTGCAGTGGCTGAGAAGGTTGGTGTCACTGCAGGTACTTTAACTGTTCAGGTTAAGAAGCTGCGCAAAAAAGGTTATGTGGATAAAACCAAGAACAAAGATGATAAGCGTATTAGTGAACTTAGTCTTACAAGAAAAGGTAAAATTGCAGTTCGTCTACACCAACGTTCAATGCGTGCCGTCATGAATGCTATAACTGAACCTCTGACAGAAGAGCAGACGGAATTTATGGCGGAAACTTTGGATAAAGTTTATGAGTACATGCTTGCAACATACAAAGAGTATAAAGATAAGGAAAAAGAGAGAGATAGGAAAGTTTCAGAAGCCTCACAAATAAAAGAGAACAATAAGGACTATGAGAATGAAGAATAAGACGAATAAGACAGACTCAGATTTTTCTTTTGCAGATATTATTGATATAGTAAAAAAATCTATTGCTAAAGTAAGTCACTTAAAATATGACGATATTTCTTTGGAAGATAATTTAACTGAAAAACTTGAACTAGATTCATTAAGCTTGATTGAACTGGTTGTAGATTTAGAATCCTTTTTTGATTTGAGAATAGCTGAAGAAGATTTGGATGATGTTCAGACAGTTGAAGACGCCTGTGAATTAATTGAGTCGAAGTTGAGAGATTGATTCAGTCGCAGTCTATAATTAGTAGTAAAAAATAAAAGTGATATTTGTTTGTCAATGAGTTTCCTCGTTAAATGTAAGTATAAACTTACGCAAATATCACTTTTTTATTTATAGGTTTATGAATGTGGAAGCATCGACATATTTTATGCAAAGTCTTCAGTGTTAAAGGGAAGTTCTTTAGTCTTCTGCATTGCCTATCTCTGAGTCTGCTTCTGTACGACGTTGTTCACGGCGTTTTTGTCTAGCTGCTAATTTCTGCATGTACTCTAGGTTTTCATGCTCGTATTCTCTAGGAATTTCTTTATTGTTGTACATGTAGTGCAACCAGTCGGAGAGGGCTTGGTTCATTTCTTTTGAGTTAGCGTAATCACTAGGATAAATTGGTTTACCGTAAGTTAAGATTAAGCGTTTTCTCTTCATGAATCCTTTGAAAGGACGAGGCCACTTCATATGGCGACTAAATATCTCATAACCACCATCTATAAATGCTGGAACTATAGGAACATCAGCTTTACTAGCAATAAAAGAAGTACCACCTTTAATGATTCCTAATTTACCGTCTGCGGTTCTAGTACCTTCAGGATGGATTAATAAAATATTGTCATTCTTGAGCTCCTTAATACAGACCATTAAAGATTGCCTAGCACTACCACCACGATCGATAGGAATACCACGACCAACACGCATAATCAATTTACCAAACCAACCTCTTGATTCGCCTAATTCTTTAGCTGCGAGTGAGCAGAATTTATCGAAGTGATCCTTTGGTAAGCCCATAGCAGCGATCAGCCCATCTACATATGTTTCATGGTTAGGAGCAATAATGTAAGGTGCATCTTTAGGAAGATTTTCTGCACCACGCACTTCAAATTTAGTAATAGATTTAATTAATAGACTACCTAGGTGATATCCGAATTTTCCTGCCCAATTTCTTTCGGTGGGTTCAGGAAGGGCATCAATCTCAGCATTAGTAGTTTGAATTTTAATTTCTGAATCTTGTTTTGTTTTAGTTCCAGTTACATTATTATCATTTTGCATAGTTCTAATTCATCCGCCAATCTAAGTTAATTTATTATCTGCACCACATTAAAGCTTGGCTTTCGATATTTTTGTGTATTGTTGTTGTACATTGTTACAATCTTTCACAATTTGTCATTATATCTCAATGTGCAAAAATACTAATATAGATTAGAATAATACCATATGGAACTTTTGTAAAAGTAATAATATTTTTAACAAAGTGATATTGAGGTGAAAGACTTGCAGATTGTATATTCTAAAAACAGAAGAGATTTAGCAAAGTATATGAGAGCTGACATTTGGAAGCATCATAAAAATGAAGCTTTTAGTAGAGGATTTCTGATAGTGCCAGAAACTCTAAAGGCTAATATGGAGAGGTCTTATTTCTCAGAAGATAATGAACGTAGCTTGATGCTAGAGGAAATTTTAAGTTTTAGAAGATTTGCTTTGAGAATAGCAGAATTAGCTGGTGGTGCTGGTTATAATGTTGTTAATCCAGCCCTTGAACTACACCTGCTTGCACAATCTATTCAAGATCTAGAGGATGAACTCCAAGAATATGCAAGCCTGAAAAATAAACCTAATTACTTAAGCAGAGTAATAGATACTATAGGAGATCTCTGGCGCTACCAAATTAAGGCAAGTGAAATTCAAGAGATATCTCAGGCTACTGCTGAGAATGGCGACTTAAACTTATCGAAAAAGTTACATGACTTAGGATTGATTATGGAAAGTTTTGGAGAGAAGTTGAAGTTAGAAAACTTTATGCCTGGAGACTTACTCATTGACAGTCTTGATGAGAATTTAAAAATCCTTTTGGAAAAGTTGGAAGCCGTTAATTATAACTATAAAGATTTGGAATTTCCTTGGACACAATATGAATTTTTGCAAGAGACAACTATTTGGATACATGGTTTTGGTATCAGCAGAAGTTTTACTCCACAAGAATTTTCTATACTTAACTCTTTAGATAAATTAGTTAAAGAAGTTATTATTTCTGCAGAAGCTGATCTTGTACCCGAAGATCAAACACAAATAGAAGCTGGTAAGAGACAATTTATTGCCGGTAGACAATTGATTTTTAGTTTAATCAATAATTACGCTAATGTTAAAGTTTTAGAACTTGAAGATCAGGAAAATTCACAAGAATTTGAGTTCCATGCTTTTGATAAAGAGCAAAATGAATCACGTTTTATTGCAGGCAAAATTAAGGAACTATTATTTACAGAGAGGGATTTAAGACCAGAGAAAATAGGTATAGCTTTAGCTAGTAATGAGCAAACACTTAACATGAAGTTAGCCTTGGATGAATTAGATATTCCTTTCTATGCTGCAGATGTTGATAATGTTGAATATAAGCATTTGAGTAATTTCCTGGCGGCTTTGATTGAGCTGATTAAATACCCTGATAATATTGAAAATGTAATTAAATATATTAAGCAGCCATATGCAGGCTTAACTCCTGATGAGCAAGACGAGCTAATAGAGTTTTATAGATCAAGAGGCTTTAGAGGTTTTGATGCTTTTGACGCTAGTAAATATAGTAAGAGCTTTAATCCTGGTATTTTAGAGTTTTCTGAATTATCCAGTGATGAGGAAGCAGAAGATGATAATGCTAGGGATATAGCTGCTGACAATGACCTTGAATCAGCCAAGGACGAGGACCAGGAGAGACTGGAAGTATTTGAACTAGCCCAAAGAGCTTTGCAGAATCCTAAGTCGTTACTTGGAGAGTTTTATCATGCTCAAACATTGAGAGAATATAGTCAGCAGATATTAGAATTTTTACGTTCTATTAACTTGGCCAATAAAGTGAGTGAAAAAGTAGATAGTTTAGAAGCAGCTGAGCTTAGCAATGAAGCGGAGGTTGAGGTTAAAGTTTGGAATAGTTTGATTAAAACTTTATCCGATTTTATGAAAATTAACTCTGAGGGAGAGCTTAGTGTAGAAGAATTTATCTTTTACTTGGAACTCAGTTTGATTGAGAGCAACAAAAATAGGATCCCAGCTAATGGCAATCAAGTTATTTTTGGTAGTTTTAAACAGCTAGCAAATGAGGATTTAGATGTTGTTTTTATGGTATCTGCAGATAGTGGTAATATTCCGCAGAGAAGCAGAAAGAATTCTCTTTTGAATTCAGTTGATAGGCTAAAAATTAATCCTTACTTAGAAGAGCCTTTACCAGAGTTAGATGAACAGCTACTGAATGTTAATATTTCAGACTTTTACGCTCTTTTAAATTTTCCAAGCAAAATTATAATTTCTTATACTGGTGGAAAAGGCGAGGAAGCTAGTATATTGAGTAATTTTAGGGAATCTCATGGTGAAAAGTTGATAGAGCATGATGAGCCTGATAGTTTAGGAGATTTAAGCTTGTCATTGCCAGAGCGTGCATTTACTAAACTTAAATTAATGAATAATGCCACAGATTTTGCAGGATCTGAAAAAACTATTGTTGAAGCACTTAAAGCTTATATAAATGATAATCATCAAGAACTGAATGAGACCTGGGATGCTGATAATTATTGTAGAGAGATGAAAAAAGACGGAAGCTTAAATATTAGTACTGATCTAGTTAGTAGAGCTCTTGGCAAAAATCCACTTTGGTCTATTTCTCGACTTGAAAAATATATGAAGAATCCATTTGCGTTTTTCGTAGAGTACCTTCTTAAACTAAAAGCAAAAAATTACTATAAACCAGAAAGTTCAGGCTTTGGGACCTTGGTGCACAAGGTAATGGAAATTAGTCAGAGAGCCTGGCAAAAAGTCTTGGAAAATTCTCTTGATGAGGTCAGTAGAGATTTAAGTTTGGAAGAAATTTTAAATCAAACTGATGATGAATTAATTGCCAGATACTTGCTAGAGGCTGCATTTGAAGATGAGAGCTTGAAACTTTATTTCATGCCTGGTGATGCATATGTAGCTAGATTTAAAGCTCAATTATCTTCTCTCCAGGGCTCAATAGCACAGATTAGAGAGTTAATTGAAAATGATATTAATTGGGAGCCTAAATATAGTGAGTGGAGTTTTGGCAAAGCTGAGAAAACTTTTTCTGTAGAGTTAAGTAATGGCGAAAATCTGTTTATTAGAGGATTTGTAGATAGAGTTGATATTAATCAAGCAGATCAACAGTTTAGAATCATTGACTACAAAACTGGAGATAAGAAAGTCTCTTATCCGAATTTATACTACGGATTTGACCTACAATTACCGGTATATTTAGCTGCCTATGAGAGCTTGAATGAACCATATATTGCAGCTGATGCAGGATACGCAATTGTACAAAACTTCAAGAAAAACTATTCAGATCAAGCTCTTGTTTCTATAGATGAATTTATCAAGGAATATATTTCTAAGTTTAAACTGAGAAGTTTAGATTTAGAAGAAGAAACATTGCATAAGTTGATGGACCATAGTTTAGAGAAAGTTCGAGAAATCGCCGAGAAGATAAATTCAGGAGACTTTTCTTCGGCACCTAAGACTAGTGATAAATATCAAGACCCAAGTAGATTTTGTGATTATAGAGCTATGGCCCAATTGGATAGAGGTTTTATAAGGACAGAAATCTTGCCAAAACTTGATGAAATTGTAAAAAACTATGACCCTGAAATTGTTGAAACATTTGGTAGTAGGCATATTTTGAGTAAAAATAGTTTTATTTATTTAGTGGAAAATTTTGATGATGGGAATTTTAATGATAAATAATTAAAAGATGAGTGGTGAATATGGAAGAGAATTTAAATACTAAATCAAATAATTTTGCACCAAGCCCTGAGCAACAAGAGATAATTGCTGCAAAAGCAGGTAATATATTAGTTTCAGCAGCAGCCGGTTCAGGAAAAACCGGAGTTATGACTGAGAGAATTAGCCAAAGAGTTCTAAGTGGTGAGCTTGATCTAAGAAAGGTTCTTGTACTGACCTTTACAAATGCTGCTAGTCATAATATGTCGAATAAGATTTCGGAAAAATTAAGTAAACTAGCCACCAATGCAAAGAATAAAGGGGAAATTACTTTACAAGAGAACTTAGAAACTCAGGTTTCATATTTACCAGCTGCTCACATAGAGACTATACACTCATTTTGTTTATCACTACTTAAACTTTTCCCAGAAGAAGTTAGGAATAGTGAAAATGAGTCTATATTGGCGCCTAACTTTATAACAGCTGACGAGCAACTAACAAGAGATTTATTAGATGAAGCTGTTGCTAATGTTTTTAATGATTTTTACGTAGAGTTAGAAGAATTACAAACTCTAAATAAATCCCAAGAACAATTAGATATCGCTCTGATGTTACTTGCAGCC
>QWCJ01001254.1_pt1 | contig 11057 bp, 13 predicted proteins | sample 1972501 | NCBI WGS metagenome assembly QWCJ01 (sample SAMN09866711, study PRJNA288562) | Human vaginal metagenome isolate term2_vaginal, whole genome shotgun... | isolation source: vagina | host: Homo sapiens | place: USA: California
GGCAGTTTCAACGCCGGCGACTTCACAAACGCACTCATACTTGTGTTCATGCTTGCAATGAGCTTTATGTCGGGAATGAGCGGCAACAATATAATCATCACGATTCTTCAAAAAGTGCCATTTCTTCTAAAAATAAATCCGATGTTTATGGCTGTAAAAAATCTCACATTCATAAACACCGGCGTAAGAAGTTCAATAAATCTGACAGAAATGCTTACAATTGTCGTGATTTCAGTGGTTCTCATAACAATAGCAGCAATAAGACTAGGGAGGAAACGCTATGACAGTATTTAAAACAATTCTTATACTACTGAAAAGAAATTTTATCTACGCAATTCTGTCGCTTACGTCGATATTTATAATGATTCCTTTTCTCACGGACAACTCAAACGATACAATCGGTTTAAACTTCAACTCGTGCTATGTAGGAGATATTGAAAACGCCACTTATGAAGAAAAAAATCTTATAAAATATCTAGAAAAATATAACATAAAAAAAGAAACTTACAACAGCGACGAAACTTTGATTGCAAACAAAATGCGTGCCTACTCAATAATTGTCGACCTCACAAAACCCCAAGGCGAGGATAGAGTTTCTGTAAACTCGAGCCTTTTAAACCTTGAAGTGCATCAATTTCTCGGCTATCTAAACTACTACAAAGACTTTGACAAAGCAAATGAAATAATGAAAAAAGAAGTTCCGATGAAAATAATCGGCGAAGCGGACTCCGAAAAAAAAGAGGTGCTAAATGCATTTCTCATGTATCAAATTTCGCTATTTATAATGATGCTCTCCGGAAAAATTCTCTCTCTTATATATAATGAAGATTTGAAAAAGAGACAGCTAATTTCCTCAATCACTCCGAAAAAATTCACATTAAACATCATACTTGGAATGTTTTCTATTCTGTTTGTCGCAGTTTTAATAACTATGGGAGCGTCGTCACTATTTGTAAAATATAACACAAGAGACTTTATGTACAGTTTTATAAACTTTATGTTCTTTGGAATATCTATGATTTCACTTGCAAATCTCATTTCAAAAATTTCAAAAAACACAAAAATAGCAGATAGCTTCGCAAGCTCAATAACACTCATACTTGCATTCACATCCGGTGCGTTCATTCCGCCGCAATATGCAAGCGAAAATGTTTTAAAATTCGGAAAACTCTTTCCTGAATACTATGCAATTCAAAATGTCTACGAAGCCGAATGGTCAAACTCGTCATTTAAAAACATTGCAATCATGCTACTCTTTGCTGCCATCTATTTTACAATTTCGATATATTATGAAAAATTCTTGCAAAAAGGCAAGAAAAATTTGTAAGAAAAAAACACCCTCGCTAGACGGGTGCTTTTTCTTATTATGTTTAAAACAATAGGAGTACATTCGTGAAAACACGAATATCATGAAAAAAATATATAGACTATGAATATAATCCATAATCCATTAACAATAGGAGTACTCTACTAGTATACATCCGCTAAAGCGAGAAATAGTAACAGAAAAGTTAAAAAATTAAATAAATTTAAATATTCTTTGAGCATTTATTTGCAATAATGATATTAATAATTTTTCACTCATAAAAGAGGATAAAGTGAATAGATATTTTTTAACTTATTAGCATTGCTTTTTAAAAAAATTATACAAAGAATTTTTAAATTGTTACTATTTTGTAACCAATTTAAATAAATTGAAATGTAAAATAAAGCTGTACTCCTATTTGTTATGTAGAAATATTTGTCTCATAGAATATTTCGACCATAAGATTTTTTTCATGATATTGTAGGCAAACTCGCCTACAAACTGTACTCCTATTATTAAACATATTTGGAAAAAGCCATCTTTAACGAGATGGTTTTTTTCATTCTGTGAAATTATTTTATTTTTGTAACCAAAAGGGGAGATATATATGCTATTATAAAAATGTACTCCTATTGTTTTGTTTTTGATTTTCCCGCTTGTTAAGTATTTATACATTAACAAGCGGGTTTTTCTTTGTAAAATTCTAATTTTTTAGTATAATGTATTTTGTTTATATTTTTGAGTTAATTGCATTTTTTTACATAGATACATATATCGAAGGCTTCTCCTACATAAATATCATAGGACTGCTAAAAATAATTTGCATATAATTATATTTGGGTATATAATATATAAGAATCAATCAGGAGGTATATTATGAAAAAAATATTTACAACTATCGGAGTAGTTTTGGTTTCAGCGCTCTTAATTGTATCTTTAAAGAAAGGGACTTCTGTAAAAGTTGTTTCAAATGACAAAGAACAATTAAATTTAGAGTCTGACATTGCATCCATTGAAACTTCGATAGACAAAGAAGAAGCTGAAGAATATGAAAAAGTCTCTGAAGGTTTGGAAGCTCAAATCAAAAATAGCAGAGAAGAAATTAACGAATTTGAAAAAGTCTCCGAAATTATGGAAGATGAAATCAGAAACTACAGAAATGAAATTAAAGAATACGAAAAAGTCTCCGAAAAATTAGAAGACCAGATCAAAAAAAGCAGAAACGAATTTAAAGAATACGAAAAAGTTTCCAAGGGTTTGGAAGAACAAATTAAAAACAGCAGATAAAAATTCAAAAAAGACTCGAATGTACTCCACTCGAGTCTTTTACTATTTTTACTCACACATATTTTCTAAGTCCAATCTTCTCCCAAAAATTCCCACAAAAAAATCCGGAAAATTCCGGATCTTAGTAAAACTTCTATAGCGAGAGTTAAAGCCCCATTATTTTTACTCTCTCACAAAGCACGTCGCTATAAGAGTAACTTATAATGCTTTGGTCTTCATTGTTTAGATAAACCTCCACTGTGAACACGCCGGGATACGCGTTTACAATTTTTCCTTCTTTCTTGACGAGTTTATTCCTTCCGTGGTCTGACTCGAGTTCAACTGTTTCTCCTACTAAAGCGGCTATTTTTCTCTTAATATTCATTATATTTTGCATAATTTCCTCCCGTTTCTTTTACTTATTTATTCTGTTTACATATATATTTTATCACATTTATCTATATTTGTCAATTATATATATCATATTTAATGCTAATAAATGCAATTAAATAACACCTTTGATTTAAAAAATTGTAAAATTATAGTTAAAATTAAAAAAGCGGGAACTAAATCCCGCTTTTTTTCTACCACCAGCCTTTTTTCCTGCTGTTTTTCTTCTTTTTGTCATAACCGAAAATTTTTCTTGCAAGAAAAATTGAAATCATTCCCTTTATCATTCTTACAAAAAATCCATCGTTATTTTTTCTGTTTCTACCAAACATAATATCCTCCTTATTTATTCTTCCTATCCCTGAACGGTTTATTGTTCAGTTTAGGATCCAAATCCTGTTCTATTTTTCCGGCTATAAGTTTTACTCCGTTCCAAATTACAAGAAGCACAACTATAGCGGTCACAAAGTCATACATATATGACAATTCAAAATGCTTATAAACAAAAATCGATAATATAATTCCTACAATAGTCGAAATAAATGCCGTTATACTTCCAATATTTAAAATCCTATTTCTTGTAATCGGATTTTGCAAAGGTGCTGTCTTAAAAGCGATACCTTCGCCATTTGTCTTTCTAAAAATTATTCCGCCGGCAAGTATCACCGCATATGTTAAGAGTACGAGTCCACGTCCCTTTTCATCGTCAGTCTCGCCGAATGGAACGAATATAACCATTATAAAATAAATAACTACAAGAGCTATAAGTAATTTTTTTGCCATAAAAATCGAGCTATTCCACGAGTGGAATATAATCCTCGTAACCCTCCTCTTTCATTTTTTCTAAAGGTATAAACCTTAGTGCTACACCGTTTATACAATATCTAAGACCGCCTTTTTCACTCGGACCATCGTTAAAAACATGTCCCAAATGATTATCGCCTCCGCTACTTCTCACTTCAGTTCTCAGCATACCGTGTGAAGAGTCTTTTTTGTAAATAACATTCTTTGAAAGTATCGGTTTTGAAAAACTCGGCCAACCACAACCCGCATCAAATTTTTCACTCGATGAGAAAAGCGGTTCACCTGTCAATTTGTCAACGTAAATTCCACTTCTGTATTCTTCGTTCAAATCGCTTGTGCGCGGATGTTCCGTTCCATTCTCACGCATAACCCTGTAAGATATTTCATCTAAATCTTTTTTTACTTCTTCATCTGATGGATTTTTATAATCTCGTTCGTTCAAAGGATTATCAGCAAGTTCAAGATTTATATGACAATATCCTCCGGGATTTTTTGTGAGATAATCTTGGTGATATTCCTCTGCTTTTATAAAATTCTTCAAAGGAATAACCTCAACCGCAATTTCACCGTGAATTTTCTCTTCGTAATCAAATATCTTTTTTATAACTTTTAAATCATAATCTGTAGTATAATAAATTCCTGTTCTATACTGTCTTCCAATATCGTTTCCCTGTCTATTTAAACTCTTAGGATCAATAACTCTAAAGTAATGTAATAAAATTTCTTCCAGTGATAAAATTGAAAAATCATATAAAATTTTAACCGTTTCCGCGTGGTCAGTTTCTTTAACCTTCCTATAATTGGTGTCTATAGAATTTCCATTTGCATATCCGACAGTAGTCTTTATAACACCCGGAATTCTTTTAAAATATCCTTCCATACCCCAAAAGCAACCACCGGCAAGATATATTGTCCTATAATTATTTATTCCTGACACATATATCACCCCTCTTAAATAAATTATACCCATCCGACTGCTATTTAAACGAAAAGTTAGTTTATATCTATTTCATGCTATTTATTAATATTGACCCTATAAAATAAAATATGTATTAAAAAAAGCCACCCTCTCGCAATAGGTGACTTTTTTTAGTAGGAGTTAGGCCCAACTAGCTTGAGCCTAATATCATGAAAAAATTTAGTGTGGGGGGCTTCCCCCATAACAAAACAATAGGAGTACATTTATTATTATATCCATAAAAACATGTTTTGTGATTACAAATACATTACACTTGCAATATTTTATTTTTTATACTGCCTCATCTTTTTCCGGCTCATCTTTTTTTAAAAAAAATCCTATCGCACCCACAACAATAAGAGTAATTATTGGGTGAATCTCAAAGAGCGCAGTCATTAAAACAGTAATAATCATAAGAAAAATTGTGAGAAAATTCTTCTTTATATTTTTTAAAAGATCTATAAAACTCATAAGTATCAGTGCCAAAACGGCTGGCTTTGTACCTTCCATAAATTTTAAAACATATACATTTTCCTTATACTTATTAAAAAGTGTTGAAAGAAAAAGTATCGACAAAAAACTCGGAAGAACAACTCCGACAAATGCGACAACTGCTCCGATATTTCCGGCAATTTGTCCCGCCTGTGCAATTGAAAGATTTACAGCTAAAGCTCCCGGTGTTGTTTGAGCAACCACAAGACTGTCCATAAATTCTTCTTCAGTTGCAAGTTTCCTGCCAACAAGTTCACGTTTCATAACAAGAATCATCCCATATCCGCCACCAAAACTTATTACTCCGATTTTAAAAAACACGAGAAAAAGCTTTAATAATTTTTTTAAATCAAATTTCTTCTTCATAATAAAATATTAGCTCCTCCCATCAAAAATATAACCAAAATAGGATGCACCTTGTTTGTCATCAAAAGAATCATTGAAATTGCAAAATAGGAAATATTTTTCACATCAAATGTCGACTCTTTTCCAAGAAGAAAAACAGCGGCAAGCACAAATCCTAAAACTGCTGGTCTAAGTCCATCAAAAATTTTTATCTTGAGAGGATTGTTTTTATATTTCGTCAAAGTCTTCATAAATATTAATAATATCAAAAGACTCGGTAAAGAAACTGCAATTGTTGAAATTAACGCTCCTAAAAATCCACCATTGTCTTTTCCGATAAACGTTGCTGCATTTATCGCAAAACTTCCAGGTGTCATTTGTGAAATTGTCATAATCTCGAGAAATCTATCGTTTGTAATTATACCTGATCTTATAAACTCCTTTTCAAAAAGAGGAAGCATCGCATATCCTCCACCGAAACTGAAAAGCCCAATCATAAAAAACTTTTTAAATAATGTCCATAACATTTAAATCACCGCCTTCATTATATTTAAAAATACTTTGAGTGTCAAATTAAAGATATAGACAATATGAATTTTAATTTCAATTATTTTCACCAAAAACAGTTTTTTTGCTTGTAAAAATATACCGAATATGGTATAATCATTGTGGAATAAGTTGAATAAATTTATGATTTTACATGGTTATCAACAAGCTTTCTGTGGAAAACTGTGGATAACTTTCATATTTTCTATAAAATCAATACAAATATTTAAATTTCAACTTTTGAATGTACTTTTTCAGAAAAAATCTGTACGTATTTTACAGATTTTTAACGTGTATTTAAAACTTTATTGGAGTAAGATGTGGATAACTTTTGACAGTTGTTAAAGTAACACCAGCTATCTAAGCTTTATACAGGTGCTTACTCCTATTTGTGTTAAGGATAATTTTTTAGTTATTATGGGGCCGAATCTTTTTACAATAAATATTGTTAAAAGAAAGTACGCCGACTTTATAGATTCATGTGTAAAAGCTGTCAAACCGGAACTTTCATTTTTACTTATTTCTCCGGAAGATGCCGAAAACTATGAAGCTGAAGAATATGAAAGAAGGCTTCCCGAAGAGAATCTTGAAAAACCTCAATTAAATCCTAAATTCACATTTGAAAATTTCATAGTTGGCAAATCAAACTCATATGCACATGCAACTGCTTTTGCAATTTCTCAAAATCCGGGAAGAGCTTTCAATCCATTTTTTATTTACGGAAAAAGCGGACTTGGTAAAACTCACTTGATTCAGGCGATTGCACATGAAATTTTGAAAAATAATCCGAACTACAAGCTTTGGTATGTTTCGGCGGAGCAATTTACAAATGAACTCGTTCACTCAATAAAATCCGGTAAGAATGAGGTTTTCAGACAAAGATACAGAAATTTAGACTGTCTTATGATAGACGATATTCAATTTCTCGAGGACAAAGAAGGAATCCAAGGAGAGTTTTTCCATACATTCAATCAACTCTTCAGTAACGGTTCCCAAATTGTCATCGCATCAGATCGACTACCAAGGGAAATAAAATCTTTATCTGACAGACTTACAACCCGCTTTGAATCCGGAGTTGTAGTTGACGTGGTGATGCCTGATTTGGAAACAAGGGTTGCAATTCTTCAAAGTTTGAATGAACTTGAAAAATACGAAATCCCTGATCATATAATCGGTCTTTTGGCGGCAAATGTCGACACTTCAATAAGAGAACTTGAAGGCTCTCTGAGACGAGTGAACGCTTATGCTGTTTTGGGAAATGAGGAACCGAGCGAGCAGATTGTAAATCGCGTTTTGGAGCAAATGAAACTGGAAAAAGTTCAAAATGCACCGATTGAACCGATAACAATAATTGAAAAAGTTGCACAGGAGTTTGATGTAAAATGTGAAGACATCAGAGGCAGAAGAAAGACAAATGAAATAACAATTGCCCGACATGTTTCGATGTATATAACGCGTGAACTCACAAATCTCAGTTATCCTGCAATAGGATACGAATTCGGTCGTGACCATTCATCGGTAATTTATGCCTGTGATAAAATAAAAGAACTAACAACAAAGGACAAATCATTAAAACGTCGTATTGACAAGCTCATAAAAGAAATAAAAAAATAATTATAAACATGTTTTTTTGAATTTTTTAGAATTATAAACATGCACTTTGTCCATTTTATGTAGTTTGATGCTGTTTTTAACATTATAAACAGCCCCTACTACTAATACTATTTTGTATATATATTAATAAGCCCCAAACTCATTGGGGAATTCTTAAATTTTTAAATCGAGGTGACAATTATGAAATTTAAGGTAAAAACAAGCGATTTGGTTGAATCTATTAGAATTGCAACCAGAGGTGTTTCTAAAGCCGCCGGCTCAAATGTTTTGGAGGGTATTTTATTTGAGGCTAAAGATAAGGTTTTGACACTTTTCGCAACAGACTTACGAATTTCCATTAGAACTGTTCTTCCATGTGAAGTATATGAAGATGGTATTTTTGTTTTAAATTCGAATTTAATTTCAGAAATAGCAAGAAAGATGCAGGGAGAATACTGCGATGTAACAATTGACGAGAATGTTTGCGAGGTAAAAAGCGGCAGAAGCGTTTTAAAGTTTGCTGCTCTTGAATCGAAGGATTTCCCACCGTTCCCGACTCTTGCCGAAGAAGGCTCTCTAAAGGTAAAGGGAGAAGATTTTGTAGAACTTATTCAAAAGTCAAAAGTTTCCGTATCGCTTGATGAAAACAGATTGATTTACACCGGAATCAAGTTTGAATCTAAAGACGGATTTTTGACTGCAACCGCTCTTGACGGCTATAGAATAAGTCTTACGAGAAAAAAGACCGACGAAAATAAAGACATTCACTTTATAGTTCCGTCTTCAACTTTATATGATGTTGAAAAGCTCATAACTGACGGCGACGATGTTCTTATAAGAACAAGTGAAAGTCATGCAATGATAAGTTTCGGAAGAACTGATATTTACACAAGGCTTTTTGAAGGTGAATTTTTTGATTTTAAACCGCTGATTTTAACAGAGGGAAAAACGGAAGTTACAATTGACAGAAAGGCACTTTCAGACGCTTTGGACAGAGCGATGATTATTGCAAAAGGCAACATAAATATGGTAAGGCTTACAATAACAGACGGCAATATGAATCTTATGAGTAAGGGTTCTATTGGGGAAACGAACGACGATATTGAAATTGAAAAGACCGGAGAAGATCTTTTGATTGCATTTAACCCGAGATATCTTCGTGATGGAATTAATATTTTCGAAGATGAAAAAATAAAATTATTGTTTACGGAAAGTACAAATGCAGCGACAATTTATGGGGTTAAAGATATTGTATTTACTTATATTGTGCTCCCGGTGAGGTTGCAATAATGGATATAAAAGTAAAAGAAAACACGGAGCTTAAGAATCTTTTGAAGTTGGCTAATCTTGTTTCATCCGGAGGGGAAGCAAAATATGCCATTTTGGAAGGAGAAGTCGTTTTAAACGGCGAAGTGACAAATGTTATAAGAAAAAAACTTAAAAACGGCGATGTTGTCGAGTTTAACGGAGAGATTCTTAAAGTTGTAACAGATGGAAATTAAAGAACTTGTGTTATATAATTTCAGAAATTTTCACTACGAAAAGGCGAAACTTTCGGGCGGACTCAATTTGATTCTTGGAAAAAACGGAGCCGGAAAGACAAATTTTCTCGAGGCATTGAGTTTTATTTATTCCGGCAAAGGTTTTGGCGATCCCGCAAGCGAGGTGCTTATGCACAATGCTGAAAAAGGCGGAGTTATGGCGGAGTTTCATGAGGGCGTGAGGGATTTAAGAAAAGTTTTATATGTTGAAGAATCCGGATTCAAAAGGGAGATGAACAACAAACCTGTGGGCAGAATTTCAACTTTCAGAACCCACAACATCGTTCAGTTTCTTCCGTATGATACGCTTTTAATCGACGGCAGCCCGGAGATCAGAAGAAGGTTTTTTGATGAAATTATTTCAACAGTAAGTGCCGAGTATGAGAAAAATTTACGCGATTATTATAAAATTTTGAAGTTTCGGAATAATTATCTCAAAACTTATTCAAATCCATTTAAATTTTTGGATGCACAGGATGAAATGTTTGTGGATTTAAACAAAAAAATTGATGAAATGAGAAAAAAATATGTAGAACTCATTTTAAAACGTGCGAAAGTTCATCTTTATGATATAGAAAATTCTTGGAATATGAATTTGAGTGTGGAAAATTCGTGGGATATAAATGAGCCGATGAAATTTAGAGAGAGCGTTAAAAATGAAGATTTGAGACGTCGTGTCACCACTTGGGGCGTTTCGAAGGACGACATATTGATAGATTTTAACGGCAAGTATGCAAAATATACGGCGAGTCGTGGACAAAAAAGGGCAGTTGTAATTGCTCTGAAGCTCGCAAGTTTGGATTTATACAATAAGCTTTCAAAAAAAGAGACAATTCTTCTTTTGGACGATTTGTTATATGAGTTTGATTTAAAAAGGGATAAAAGCGTGGCGGAAAAAATAAGAGGCTATCGTGCTTTTGTGACTTCAACCAAGGAAGTCGATTCGGATAATGTTATTTTAATTGAAAAAGGAAAGGTAATTGGTTAGTATTTATGGCAAATAGTGAATATAAAGCGGAATCGATTCAGGTTCTGGAAGGTCTTGAACCTGTACGTTTAAGACCTGGTATGTATATCGGCTCAACTTCTGAAAGAGGTCTTCATCATTTGGTTTATGAAGTTGTTGACAACTCAATCGATGAAGCACTTGCAGGAAGATGCGACGAGATAAAAGTTACATTGAATAAGGACGGGTCAGTTACTGTTGTTGATGACGGTAGCGGTATTCCTACGGAAATTCACCCAAAAACAGGAAAGAGTACTGTTGAGACAGTTCTCACAATTTTGCATGCAGGCGGAAAATTTAACAATGATGCATACAAGGTTTCGGGAGGACTTCACGGTGTTGGGGTCAGTGTTGTAAACGCACTGAGTGAATGGCTTATAGCGACTGTAAAACGTCACGGTCACATTCATGAACAACATTTTGCAAGGGGAAAAGCGATAAGCGAACTTGAAATTGTCGGAGATACCGATGAAACGGGTACAACAATTCAGTTCTTACCGGACAAGGATATTTTCGACACTGTTGAGTTTGACTTTGACACTCTCGAAGACAGAATGAGAGAAATGGCGTTTTTAAATAAGGGAGTTAAACTTATTTTAAGAGATGAGCGCGGCGACAAAGAAAGAGAAAAGGTTTTTAAATACGACGGTGGAATTATTGAAATGGTAAAGTATTTAAATAAATCGAAAACTCCTCTTGTCGAAGATATAATTTATATGGACGAAGAAAGAGACGGTCAGGAAGTTGAAATAGCACTTCAATATACAGATGGTTACAGTGAAAATATTATTTCTTTTGCAAATAATATTC
>QWCJ01002212.1_pt1 | contig 11054 bp, 10 predicted proteins | sample 1972501 | NCBI WGS metagenome assembly QWCJ01 (sample SAMN09866711, study PRJNA288562) | Human vaginal metagenome isolate term2_vaginal, whole genome shotgun... | isolation source: vagina | host: Homo sapiens | place: USA: California
CTTAATGGCAATAAGCTCAACAGTATGATACAAACGATGTTTTTTTTCATTCTTATTAAGTTCTTAATTATAATTTAAACTTTCTTTTTATCAAAATATATCGCCACAACCGATTGGTAAGCGTATGCGACATCTACGACTATATCCTAAATGGCAAGATGAGGGGCAACGTGCGTCTGGCTGATGGCGACGTGATCATCGTGGGACCATACGATTGCTTGGTCAACATATCGGGCAAGGTGAAACGCCCCATGTTCTACGAGATGAAAAAGAGCGAGAGCGTGGAAAGCCTGCTCAAATACGCGGGTGGATTTACGGGCGACGCCTACACCAAGTCGGTACGTGTAAATCGCAAGACAGGACGCGAGCGCGCGGTATTCAACGTGGAAGAATTTGATATGAGCAGTTTTCGCGTGGCAGATGGCGACAGCGTGAGCGTGGACTCCATATTGCCCCGATACCACAACACGGTCGAGGTGAAAGGAGCTGTATTTAGACCCGGGATGTATCAATTAGGCGAAAGTATCAATAGCGTGCGCACACTGATAAAACACGCCGAGGGATTGACAGAGGAGGCCTTTACCTCTCGAGCCGTGATGCACCGCATGAAAACAGACCGAACGCTGAAAGTGATAAGCGTGGATGTGGATGGCATAATGAGCGGTCGCGTCGCAGACATACCACTGAAAGAAAACGACGTGCTCTTCATACCCAAGAAACAAGAGGCCATGACAGAGCGCACGATAACCATACACGGCGAAGTGCAATACCCCGGCATATACAAATACGCCGATAACGAGACATTGGAAGATTTTGTGCTGCAAGCCGGCGGACTGAAAGAGACGGCGTCTACCGTGAGAGTGGACGTGGCTCGCAGGGTGAACAACCCCAAAGCCCTAACCACCGATAGCATCATCGCACGCAATTACAGTTTCGCGCTGAAAGATGGTTTCGTGGTTGACGGCGAGCAAGGGTTCGTGCTACAACCCTTTGACGAAGTGTACGTGCGCAAGAACCCCGCCTACTCAGAGCAACAAAACGTGACCATTGAGGGAGAGGTGATGTTTGGCGGCACATACACCCTAAACAAGCGCAACATGCGACTCACCGACCTGTTGCAGGCAGCAGGTGGGGTGACAGACATGGCCTATATTCAAGGGGCGCGCTTAGAACGCATACCAAACACGGCCGAACGGGCACGCATGGAGGCAGCCTTGAAAATGCAGCAAGAACAGTTGCAGCAACAACTCCTCTCGCTTGCGTCGAGCAGCAACAACGCCGCCAATATACAGCAGATAGGACAACAGGCATCATCAACACAGCTTAAGAAGTTTGAGGTGCCCAACACTTTCCCCGTCGGCATAGAGCTTGACAAGGCACTCGCTAACCCTAAGAGCGACGCCAACATCGTGCTGCGAGCTGGCGACCGCCTCATTCTGCCCCAATACACCGCCACCGTGAAGATTAATGGCGCCGTGATGTATCCGAACACCGTGGCTTACAAAAAAGGGAAAAATCCAAGATATTATATCAATGCCGCAGGCGGTTTTTCTCAAAACGCATACAAGAGCAAGGCTTTCGTCATCTACATGAACGGCATGGTGAGCAAGGTGAGCCAAGGCGCGAAAATCCAGCCAGGATGCGAGATCGTGGTTCCAAGCAAGATCTCACGCAAGATGAGCATCGCAGAAACCATGAGCCTTGGAACCGGCATGGCCAGTATCGCCGCGATGATCGCGACGATAGCGAATATAACAAAATAATAGAGACACTCTGAATGTATAAAAATTATGGATCAAAACCAATCTGAAATCATTGACCTCAGACTTCTATTTAGAAAAATATTGCAATACAAAAAAACTTTTGCCATTGTACTACCCATTGTCTTTGTACTGTCGTCTCTACTGATTGTCTGTGTCCCAAGGACATACACATCCGACATTAAACTGGCGCCCGAAATAGAGACCTCTGCAACCGGCAGAAATGCCTTAAGTTCACTGGCTTCAACGTTTGGTGTTGATTTGTCAGGGATACAAAGCTCTGACGCTATCTCCCCCATGCTTTACCCAGACCTGATGGAGGATAATGGATTCGTCGCAGGGCTCTTCCCTATAAAGATAAAAACCGCTGACGGTGCAATCTCAACAACGTATTATGACTACTTGAAAAAATACAAGAAATATCCATGGTGGGAGAGCGCATTCGCATGGCTTAAACAGTTCTTGCCACAACCAGCAGAGAATTTGGCGGTCAGCCAAAATAAGCAAGGCTTCAATGCATATTACGTTTCAAAACGTGACAACGATTTGATGAACAGCATTAGAAAAGACATTACAATAGATGTAGACAAAAAATATGGCGTTATCACTATCAAAGTTTCCTCCCAAGATCCTTTAGTCTGTAAAATAATGGCGGACTCCGTGAAAGACCACCTGCAGGTTTTCATCACGCAATACCGTACGAACAAAGCTCGCTTGGACGAAGCCTACTATCACAAACTGATGAATGAGGCCAAGCAAACCTATACACGCACCCGGCAAGCGTATGGACGCTTTGCGGATGAAAACGAAGACGTCATTCTGCAAAGTTTCAAATCTAAGCAAGAAGATTTGGAAAATGAGATGCAACTTCAGTATAACGCTTATTCCGCGCTGAACACTCAATGGAAAGCCGCAAAAGCGCGAATACAAGATGCTACTCCGGCCTTCACCATACTAAAGGGAGCTTCTGTCCCCATTAAGCCAGTGGGACCCAAAAGGATGCTGTTTGTATTTTTCATGCTAACAGCTGCAACTTTATTTATTGTAGGCTATATTGTTAAAAAAGAAATCTTTTAAAAATTTCCCCCTGTCGAACACAAGATCAGAACCATAATGGAAGCATCTCAGAGGATTATTTTCAACACTCTTGCGCAATATGGGAAATCTATTATCAACATAGGCCTTTCACTATATTCCACAAGGTTGGTGCTGTCGGCCTTGAATATCAGTGACTACGGCATTTATTCGGTGATTGCTGGTGTAGTTGGTATACTGGGCTATCTGACTAATTCCTTAGTAGTGACAACACAAAGGTATCTGTCATTTTATTATGGCATCGGCGATAAAAAGCAAGTGAAACAACTTTTTGCAAACAGCCTTCTTATCCATCTTATCTTGGGACTATTGCTTTGCCTGCTGCTCTTTATGTTGGAAAATTATCTTGTCAATCATTTCCTAAATCTCCCAGCAGAACGCCTTCAGGCAGCAGAAATTGTCTATTCGGCAATGGTGCTGATGCTTTTTGTTACTGTCGTCACCTCTCCTTTCAAGGCCTTGCTCATTGCAAGAGAAAATATAATATACATTTCAGTCATAGAAATAATAGACGGAGTGCTGAAGCTGCTCCTTGCGCTGAGCTTAGCTATCATAGGATTTGACAAACTTATCTTTTACGCCATAGGCATGCTTCTTGTGCTGTCGTTAAATTTAGTAGCATACATTGTTTATGTTTTTATAAAATATGAAGAAAGCCATACTGGCATATTCCTGTCTATATTCGACAGAAAAAGTACAGCACAATTATTGGGTTTTGCCAGTTGGACAACTTACGGGATGATAGCCGGCATGTGACAGACCCAAGGTTTAGCCATTGTACTGAATAATTTTTTTGGAAACAACACTCGGGCTTCATGCTGCCAATCAGGCTACCGGGAAAATAAAAATGTACTCACTCATCATGTTTACACCCAAAATTCTAATAGTGCCGATTGCATGGATTCTTTTCAAGATCGGTAGCAGCATCGTTTCTTTAATGGCAGTCTATGTGGCAATAGAACTTTTTGTGGCAATAGCCAGAATTCCATTTCTGCACTTTACTGCAGGATTGCGCACAAAGCCTTATCTTTCCAAAGTCATTTTGCCACTCATACCATTAACGGTTGTATTACTTGTGTCTGGGATCGCTCTCAGTCTGCTACCGAATTTCCCTTTTCGTTTTGCCGTTACCACTGTTGTTTCGTCTTCAATCGGATGTTTGGCACTGTTGTTTTTTGTCTTAAGCAGAAATGAAAAGAAATATATAATAAGTTTCTTTAAAAAGTAAAATAAATGAGGATAGACACAAGTAAAATATGGATGGTTGATATCAGCAAACTCTATCTTATAAAGAAAGATTCGCTAGCTAAATGGCTTTTCATTATTGGAGCCGGCATTTCATATTTTGCCACCTTGCGTCCCTGGTTTCTATGGTCGATCGGAAACATCCACATGGTGCTGGCCAGCATATTCATGATAGCCTCCATGTCAATATCAGTCACTCTAAGGAAACCTTTGTTTAATAATAATCTTTTTCTCATACCCACTTTCGCCTGTACTGTATTGTTTTTCTATGAGAGATTATTCCATGAAACAAACCTTTCTGGATACATTGGAACTTTTTTCAATGTCTTCTTATTTTATTCGCTATATCGAGTTAATCCAAGAATCATTCAAGAAACTACGACTGTCATTGCTAAGGTTTTGGCTTCCTTCCTCGCTGTCTCTTTAGCTTGTTTCTTTCTTTACCTGATGGGAGTTCCTTTTCCTGGATACGACCTACAATTCGGTGAAGATTTTTATTCGTTTACTAATCATTATTTATTCATGATTGACGACAGAAGTCTCTTTTCTGTCTTTCCCCGATTCCAATCTGTATGTTTGGAACCATCGCACTTAGGCACAGCCTGTGCTGTCTTGCTCCAATGCCAACGCAATAAATGGAAAAAATGGTATAACATCGTATTGCTCGCTTCAACTATATTTTCATTTTCACTTGGTGCTTATGCTTACCTGAGTGTAATCGTTTTTTTAAACTTATGGATAAATCGCAAAAGAATTTTTGCTAAAGTCCTAATCCTGATTAGTTTGATTTTAACAACCATAATTGGCTCTTTTTATTATAACAACGGTGAAAATTTGTTGCACGACCTCATTATTCTTCGATTGGAAATTGATGAAGGAGAATTGTCCGGCAACAATAGGACGTCTATAGACTTTGACAAGGAATTCGAATCCTATCTTAAATCTGACGACATACTAAAAGGGCGTGAATTGAAAGATGATCTTGGCAATTCTGGATATAAGGTATATATATATAGATATGGTATTATTGGACTTGTACTGATGCTCAGCTTCCTTATGATTACTTTAAAAGGTTCTAAAAATTCTCGAGCTGGAATTTCCGCATTAACCGTTGCCTTGCTTATTTTTGGTGTAGATGCCTTTGTGACATGGTTTTGTAGATACTTACCACTATATGCAACAGCAACACAAGAAGCAGATGAGACTACGAATGCTAAACAAAGTAATACAAGATGAATATATTATTTGACTTTATTTCCTTACAAAATGCTGGTGGTGTTGGGGGTGCTGCTGGTTTCACGAAGGCTGTGTTTGACGACGTTATAAGCCAAAAGTCAAAAGACACAAACCTTGTTGGCCTATATGACAGTCAAAAACCGGAAGGAGGGCTTTATAGTTATAAAGTCCTTGCCGCCCAACATGGTATTAAGATTGTAGATGTAAATACGTACACAATTTCAAATATTATCGAACATGAAAACATCGACGTTTTTTTTATTGCAATTGGTCAATTTTTCGCTCAGTACGATTTAAACGGAATCCATTGCAAGACCGTGATGTTCATTCATGACATCTATGACATAGAAAGAAATGATAATCGTATTGATCTTTTTATATCAGACCCTCTCAAAGATTCCAAGGTTGCTATATCCAAACGATGGCTTAATGTTTTCTCCAGACGTTGGAAAAAGCAGGCTGATACAACATACAGTAAAATCATTCCCCTATACAGTGCCAAAAACACAGTAGCCTACACTGTATCAAAATATACCGTAAATGCATTGCATTACTTTTTCCCTTCTTTAAAAAAAGAAATACGAGTATGTTATTCCCCCATGAGATTTGTACAGCTAAAAAAAGATATTGAGAATAACGCCTTGAGACATTTAATTCAATCAGGCATACCATACCTCCTAATGGTATCCGCAAATCGCAAATATAAAAATGCTCCGATAGCAATAAAAGTCTTTCATCGATTAATAAAAGAATATCCAAATCTTCAGTTGTTAACTTTGAAATATGGCAAAACTACCCATGCCAATCATACAGATATCGACTTTTTATCCGATTCTGATTTGCAACATGCATATCAACATGCACTTGCTCTTATCTTTCCTTCGTTCTTTGAGGGATTCGGCTATCCTCCTATCGAAGCATTTAGATATGGAACCCCTGTTATTGCATCAAATGTGACCAGTATACCAGAAATCGCTGGTGATGCCGCAAACTATTTTTCACCATTTTATCCTGTAGACTTGTATCGAGCTATAAAATCTGTTATCGAAGCCCCAGAAGCAAAGAAAGACAAAATGGCTGCAAAATACCTTCAACTTACAGAGATTCAAAAAAGGGGGCTTAATCAACTTTCACAACAAATACTTGCTAAGCAAATATTATGAAACCAAGAATTATCGCACTTTACCTACCACAATTTCACCCAATACCAGAAAATGATGAATGGTGGGGCAAAGGCTTCACGGAATGGACAAATGTTGCCAAAGCACGCCCTTTGTTCCGCGGACATTACCAACCTCGCATACCCGCTGACTTGGGATTTTATGATTTGCGCCTTCCTGAAGTTAGAGAACAACAAGCTATTTTAGCAAAAGAAGCAGGCATTGAGGGATTTTGTTATTATCATTATTGGTTTCATGGAAAGCAATTACTGGAACGCCCATTTAATGAAGTTTTAGCATCTGGGAAACCTGATTTTCCATTCTGCTTATGTTGGGCAAACCATGATTGGACCAACAAGACATGGAAGAAAGGCAGCAGTCTGAAAGCTGACTCCACAATTATGAAAATGAAATACTCACCTGAAGATGACGTGCAGCATTTCAAGGCTTTACTGCCTGCATTTCGTGACAAAAGATATATAAAGGTAGATGGCAAGCCCATTTTTGGCGTTTGGGCTCCTAATAGCATTCCCAATGTTGAGAATTTTATCCTGCGATGGCAACGTTTAGCCCATGAGCATGGCCTAAAGGGGCTACATTTGGTGGCCTATGCCTCCAATGCAACCGGGCGTTCTATTACAGGAAACAAACCGTCTCTATGGGCTACGGATGAGGCAGCAGAGCACTATCAGTATTTTCTTGATAAGGGATTTGATGCTGTTATTTCGTCCGGGCTGTCGAGAGGTCAAGCCATGTGTCAGGGAAAATTAAGAATGCTGGCATATTATTTAGCCATTAAATTTAATCAAGCACAAGCAATCCGAGCATCAGATTTTGTTTCTCAAATCATGGAACGAATGGGGAGAGGGTAACTATGTTGAGCCAGACCTCAAGTATGGACACGGTTACTTGGATGCTATCAGAAGTGCTGTGAACAAGGCAAATAATGAATAAAGCTTTAGACAAAATGAAACAAAAAGTTTTGTTTATTGGAGATTGCGCACTTGGAAATGAAACAACAAATGGAGTCTCTGCAAAAAATCATTTCCTTCTTAAACGCCTACAAGCAGTGTGCGATGACGTGATAAATATTGACACTGCCAACTGGAAGCGCAGACCCAAGGTACTACTCAAGCTGTTAGGCGTGCTTGTCAGATACCCTGAGCACAATATCATCATTTCCCTGAATACGCTTAGCGCATACCGGTTTATCAAAACTATAAATATGTTTTTCCCAAAGAGAAGACTGAATTACTTTGTGATTGGAGGGATTTTGGGGCATTGGCTGAAGACTCAAAAACTGAATAGGAAGCCCTACGGCATTGTTGACCATTTTATGGTGGAAACCATCAAGATGAAAAAAGAAATGGCAGAAGCTGGATTTGAAAATGTAATAACACTGCCTAATTTTAAGGACATCCCTGCAACTCTCCCACAGAAACACAATCACAAAGGTCCCGTCCGCTTCGTATTTCTTTCTCGGATTATTCCAGAAAAAGGATGTGAATACATATTAGATGCGATAAAATTATTGAACGAAGAAAAATTGGAAAACAAATTCTGCGTAAACTTTTATGGTGTTATAGACGACAACTACAAAAATCATTTTGAAGAAAGACTAAAATTTACGCCTAACGCCGCTTACCTTGGTTTTATGGATTTGAAAGAAAAAGAGAATTACCAGATATTAGCAGAAAACGACGTCATGCTCTTCCCCACATATTGGTCAGGAGAAGGCTTCCCCGGTATTATCATTGATGCCTACATAGCAGGCCTTCCCATTATCGCTACCAAATGGGCACACAACGAAGAAGTTATCAAAGATGGAGAAACAGGAATGCTGATACCTGCACATGATGTCAAAAGTCTATGCGACAAAATGTTGGAAGCCATCACTCATCCGGAAAAAATTGCGAGAATGAGCAACGCATGCCAACAAGAAGCTAACAATTACCACACAGATAATATTCTCAGTGAAACCTTCTTGTATAAGATCCTGGGCGATTAAAACAGTTATATCTTACAAAGAAATCTGCTTTCCCATTTCCTTAAGATATTCCGGTGTATAATAATTCATCATTCCCCCTAAACTGGTAAAAGTCAATTCACCGAACCACACTTTATCCTCTGCCTCATATAGGTCTACCCTTACTTCCGGGAATGGTTGAGAAAGGACGCTTGATATACTAAGCATCTTTTCAAGAAGTTTAGGATTCCTTATTGGCTTGTTAGCAATGAGATGGTGTCTTGTCTTACACATGTTCTCAGGATGAAAACTCCAATTTAAATCATAACATCCTAAAGTTGTCATGGAATTATGGCGATTAAAACATACAAGAATGGAATATGGGCGGCCATTAAAACACCATATTTTATAATCTATTATTGTATCTTCATCCTCGTTCTTCTGTAATACTTTTTCGGCAATGATACGTGGAGGAATATTTTTATAATGAGGCTCTGCCGATAAAGCACCAATATTTTTTTGGGACATCCATTCTTCCATCTTGCTATACAAATGCTGACGGTATGCTTCCGTCATATTGCTTTTGTCAACAAGTATATTTGTACCTTTGCCATCCCCATTATTTGCTTTTAGCATGAACTTCTCAGGCAAATCATCGAATTGGACTTCAGAAGCATGCTCCCAAACTCCATACAAAGGAATGAGAATAGATTCCAAACCGCAAGACGCGACATACTCTCTCACCGCATACTTGTCTGCAAGCCTTGTCCACTGGGATGTGTCACTATATAATTTGAGGTACAATATTTTCTCATTCAGATCACGTGGATGATGCAAATTGGGAAAACGACCAAAGCGAAAGAAATAGCGGATGTAGACAACCTCCTTAGGAAAACGGACAGCTATGCTTGCAATCCAGTTTTTTAACTTAAACGACAAACAATTTAATGTATTACTCATTGGTGTGTGTGTTTTGATATACTCGAATCCAATCAAATTGCGTCTCATAGGTTTTAGTCACATCCGGAACAAGTCCATGGCTACCATCTCCTACGCTTTGATTCAACAAAAGGTAAAAGGGCCGATCAAATGTCCACTGCCCCTTGGATAAGAGCTGCGGATCTTCTGACTTGGCATATTCACCTACCTTTACACCATCCACATACCAAATCACTTTTTCCCTATCCCACTCTATTCCGTAAATATGCCAACGGTGGACGTTTACTGCTTTACGAAAACTGTTTTTTTGCTGATGATGTCGATTTTTTATCGTCAGCTCAGAATGAATATTATGATTAGATTCCTTTTTTGTTCCAAAAGACTCAAAAATATCTATTTCTCCATACCAGTTTGGCCGATTCTGATGTAACGTCATTCCCCCCATCCATGCAGCCGGAAAATTTCCAGGAAGCAAGTTTGTTCGCAAACGAACCATAACCTTTCCATATTGAAATGCAAACTTGTTTTTAGAATACACTGCTCCTGTCAGCATCGCGGCAGTGTCTTCGGGAGCCACGGTATTGGGAATGGCCCGACAAATCAACTTGCCATTCCTGATGAACACCGTTTCCTTTACATCACTAATCCAGCGTGCCCATATAGCCTGAGTACGGGGACAGCGGCTCCACTTCGTGGTATCAGGCTGACTCCCGTTCTTCTGGTTAAATTCATCAGAAAAAACCAATTTGTAAGTTCCTGTACGTATTTGCGCATTCATCATCGTAGTGTCTGAGACAAGCAACATTGTCAGGAATATCATAGTTATCATCCTCAACAACTTCATATATATGATGTAAATGGTAATCAATGCTACAAAGATACACTATTTTGCTTGTTTTCCATCATATACCTCTCTTTTGTTCTATATAATTCCACCTGCATATTATATTTAAGCAAATATTTTGTACCTTTGCCGAGAAGTTAACAAGCCATGGATCAAGACTTAGTATCTGTCATTATGCCCACATATAATACCGGGAAACTTCTTTCCGATAGCATGGACAGTATACTAAAACAGTCATACTCTCATTTTGAATTACTAATCACCGACGATGGGTCCACAGACTCGTACACAATATCTCTGCTCAAACAATATGAGGCAAAGGATTCGCGTATTAAAGTGAGCTATCTTAACGGTAACAGCGGCCCCGCCATTGCCCGCAACAAATCAATAGAACGTGCTCAAGGCCGCTACATCGCATTCTGCGACAGCGACGACCGTTGGACACCCGATAAACTCGAGAAGCAAATCGCATTCATGAAAGAAAAGCAATGCGCACTCTGCAGCTCGTCTTATTTTATTGTTGATTCAGACAGCAATATCATCGGCATATTTCGTTCGCCACGTACAATAACCTATAATATGTATAAACGTGACAACAAAATAGGTTGTCTCACCGCTGTGTATGACACGCAACTACTCGGCGGGAAATACTATATGCCCGCCACCCGCAAACGGCAAGATTGGGGACTATTCCTAAACATTCTGAGAACATCCCAAAAATGTCATGCCCTCACGGAGCCATTAGCATACTATCGCAAACGCAACAATTCCTTATCCAGCAACAAGCGATCTCTCGTCAAGTACAACAT
>QWCJ01000650.1_pt1 | contig 10981 bp, 8 predicted proteins | sample 1972501 | NCBI WGS metagenome assembly QWCJ01 (sample SAMN09866711, study PRJNA288562) | Human vaginal metagenome isolate term2_vaginal, whole genome shotgun... | isolation source: vagina | host: Homo sapiens | place: USA: California
TCTTTTTCGCTCAAAAGCTCTCTACCATCAGCACTTAAGGTATGATGTTTTTCATAGTCTATGTCTAATCCATCTACATTATGCTCAGCTACATATACATCATATATTTGCTGTGCACGCTTAGCATAAGTTGACGCATCTAAATCATAGTTTATAACATCACCAGTTTTGTCTCCCTTTAGCACCATTCCAAGATTTATTGTTCGGACAACCTTTTGTCCTTTAGCATTCATTGCAGGAACATAATCTTCTTTCAGCGCACGCCAAAACTCTGGAGTTTCCTCACCACCTGGGAAAACAAAGACTAAATTAACTTCTTTAGGAACATCTAACATCGAATTTGGTCTACTTGGATCATGAGCTTTGTCATGCCAGGATCTATAGTAACCACCATTGATAGGCAACTGTAAGCCTTTTACATTAGTCATACTCTCTGCACTCGAATTATCCATAGCGCTAACTGCAACATTAACATTAAATAGTGCTGCTGATAAAACAAAAGCACACACGAATACAGAGGTTATGAACCTCATAAAAATCTTTTTCCTCATTCAAATACCCTCTTTCTTTTATTGTTCTAACTTTAGTAGAAAGCTATATTTCTACACAAAGTTAAAATAATTAGAAACATTTATACCATAGTGCACAAAATAAAACAATAAGTTTTTTTATACTTGTGCCATTGTCCTAAAGATAAATATTATACCGCCAATTAATAGAAGACATTTATGCAAAAAAAGAACCTGCCATAGAGGCAGGTTCTAAAAAACTAATTACTTAAATCTAAATTTATTTTGGAATAATTGGCAAGCTTGCTGCAGCAACACTTTGACCAACTCTTCTTAATTTCTCACTTGGTAACATAATATCCATTTTTTCTGCTAATTCAGGATATTCAGCTTTAATTACTTCTTGGCAAACTTCAAGAATTCTATCTCCACCTTTACCTGACACAACTCTTCCCATTAAGATAACATCTTCGATGTCATAGAAGTCTGAATAGTATGCTAAGGTGTAACCTAGATAGACACCAATACTTGTGAATACATCTTTGGCAGCTTCATTACCATCATTCATATATGCTTGAATAACTTTGAGTTTTTCTGCCAATGATAATGAAGGATCAACATCTAATCCAGCTCTCTCTGCCAATCTAATAGCAGCATCTTGTGAGAAATATTTACATCCCATACCATAGTCACCGGACCATTCATCTACCTCAGCTGTTTCTGCTGGTTGATAGTCTGCTGGAGCAAATGCTAATTCATTTAAATATCCAGTTAAATTCATGTCTGCATCTACATATCCAACTGCTTCACTTGTACCCATTGCTATTCCTAGAACTTTACCTTCCTCTAGACTCATAGCACCTGCCAAAGCTGAAACATCACCATCATTAGCTACCATAAATGGCTTACCAGGGGCGACTTCTTCACATGCTCTTATATAAATATCTTCGACAGTATCTGCATAGATTTCTTCTGGTACTTGTAAGAATAAAGAAGCTACTTTGGTTCTATCATTGATGTAAATACCTGCAGATGAAATACCGATACCATCTACTCTTGGCATTTTAGAAGCTGCTGTTCTTAGTGATTCTACAATACCATCATAGTGATATTGAGGGTCTGATTCTAACTTAGGGAACCAAATTACTTCCTCTGAGTAAATTGTTTCGCCATCAATAACTGCTGATACTTTTCTATCTGAACCTCCAGCATCGAAACCAATACGACAACCGTGCAATTCATTACTTGACTCTACTGGTACAAAATGAGCTTTTGGCATATCATCAAAGTCTTTAATAATAACTTCAAATTTTTCGCCATATACTCTTTGCATATAGTCAACGTCAAATGCTCTTTCGCCATTTTTGTTATATTGTTCTTTTATTTTATTAGCGATTTTTTCATTACCTGCTAGATAGATCTTATAACCACCTCTAGCCCAAATTAGTTGCTTAACTAACCTATTAATGTACATTACATCTGCATCAAAATGCTCTGCATCACCATAAATGAATGTATTCTCAACTTCTACCAATCCATCATTTCTCTCAATTGCTACTGAGAAATTTTCTTTTGCGCCAGACAAATAAGCATCATTCCAAACCTTCATTGGAATAAACTCTGGCTCTAATGGTGCCTTGAATTTGTAATCGAATTCAATTCCGTGTAAATTCATTTAAATACCTCCCAAAAGTTCTACCTTAATTACTATACATTAAAAGATATCAAATTTCTAAACTTTTGAAGCTAAACTTGAACTCCTTTAGCTTGTAAATTTAATTCTTTCACCTCTATTCTTAATAAGTACAAGGAAACGATTAAACAAACTAAATCAGATATTAACAAAACATACCAAACACCAGCAGCCCCAAAGATTGTTGGTATAACAAAAAGGAATAAAGCGATCAAAATGTAACCTCTTAATAAGTTAATATACATATCGTATTTAGGCTTATGAACTGCTGTCATATATCCACCTATACAAACGTTGAATCCCAAAACAAGGAAACTTAATGAAAAAATCCTTAAAACTTTTGTTGAGAAATCAAAAAATTCTTGAGTATATTCAGAAATAAATACATTAATAAAGAACCCTGGAGCAAGCTGAATTAAGCCGAAAAATATTATCGAAAAGAATCCTACTGTTATCATCATATAATTTCTTAGTCTACTAATATTTGAATATTGTTTCGCTCCATAATGATATGCAAGTAATGGTTGACTTGCTTGATTAATTGCTAACATTGTATTAACCACAAAAGTCAAAATATAAGCAATAACAGAGAAACTTCCCAATCCATGCAACCCATATAAATCACCTATCTTATTGTTAAATAATAGAATAGTAAATCCTGTAGAGAATTCAGCTAAACTCGCAGGGAATCCATAAGAAAGAATTTTTCTAAACATTGAAAAATCCAATTCAAATTTACTAAATTTCAATCTAGATTTTTTAGATAAGAAATGAATTAAATAGGCTATTGTTGGTAGAACTTGAGCTAAGCCTGTAGCAATAGCTGCACCAGAAATCCCCATATCCATCTTAAATATAAATACATAATCTAAAACAATATTTGTAAAAGCTGACCCCAGCATAAAAACAGTAGACAATTGTGGAAATCCATCTGCTTTGATCATGACTTCAAACACATAGCTTATTATATAAAATGGGATAAACCCTATAATTATACTTATGTAGGATTTTAATAATGAAGCTACCTCTGCTTCAGCACCTAAGAATTCAATTAAACTATCAATAAACAAATATGAGGCAAGTGAAATAACAACTCCAATAAATAAAGCTGCAACAACAGTCATAGTAAAATACTCATTAGCTTTTTTCTTTTCTCCACGTCCCAGGTAATAACTGATAATATTCAGGGAGCCCACAGATACAAGTATAGCAATAGCAAAACTCAAGGCTACATATGGCATGGCTAAATTTACAGCCGATAAACCCTTCTCGCCCACTCCTTGGCCAACGAAAATACCATCAACCATTGTATAGCTAGAAAACAAGGTCATAGTTGCAATTGTTGGTATTAGAAATTTTAAATATTTTTTCAATAAATTTTCTTTCATTTTTGTTTTTTCCTATTTTTACACATAATGATAAAATTATTGTAAAGCTTGGAGTAGGTCCAAGGTCAAGAGGTGTTTTTAGGATGATGCAGAAAAATTATAAGATAGGTGAACTAGCCAAATTATTCAAGATATCTACCGATACACTTAGGTTTTATGAAAAAGAAGGATTACTTATTCCTAAGAGAGAGAGTAACGGTTACAGAATGTATTCAATTTTTGACATCTGGAAACTTAATGTAATTAGCACTATGAAATCCTTGGGTGTAGAACTAAAAGACATTAAAGTTTTCTTAAATGATAGGTCCGTGCAAAAAGAAAAAGAAATTTTGGAGTTAGAGCTTGATTATCTTGAGGATAAAATTAAACATCTTGAATACCAGAAAATTGAACTCACAAATCGTTTAAATTTGCTAAATGACGCTACAAATAATACAACTTACAATGAAGTCCAGATTGAAGTCTTACAAAACAGAAAAATAATTTATCTAGATTATGAATTCACAAATGATAATGAAATTGATTTAGCCTTCTCTAGCTTGAGTCAGAGGTTCGATGATATTATCTATTTCTTCAATAGAGATTTCGGTATGATTTTACCCTTAGAAAAAGTTTTAATTGGAAAATATAATGAGTATCGTAGAGGTTTTCTTATTGTTGACGACAATATGGAAAAATATGATACAACTATAGATGCAGGTAAATGTTTAATTTTTCGCCACAGAGGTCCTTACGAAAATATCGACATAGCATATAGTAAGATCTTAGCTTTTGCAAAATCAAACAATCTAGAATTGAGTTCTGAAGTTATAGAGCGTTATCTTATAGATAGAAATCAAACGTCTAGACCGGATGAATATCTTACCGAGATCCAAATTGCTGTTCTAAATGAGTAAAATCAGTAACGCAAAAGTATCTAGATATTAATAAATAAAAGACCCAAAATTGGAACTATAGTTATAGTAATTAAGTTGATCAAATTATTATCTACAAAACTTAAACCTTTAACTGGCTTATCCTCTTCAATCATAGGGAAATCTTGCAATTCACCATCGGTTCCCAAGTACTTCTTCTGAAACAATAATCCTAGAATACTATCAATTATTGTACCCAGGCAGCCTAGAGTAAATGATATTAAAAATCCTTTGAAACCAAACTGAGAAATTGCTAGCAATGAGATTAATGCAGAGCCTAAGAAACCTGCAAATAGGCCTGGAATACTCACTCCACCAGATAAGCCTTTAGGCAAAGTTTTGCCATTTAAAATATTAAACACCCTAAACTCACTTAACTTACCTAGTTCTGAGGAAAAAGTATCTGCATTAGCTGCAGCAAAGACTGCTATAGATAACAAGGTGTATTTAGGATCAGGGTCGAAATATGAAATCCAAGCTAATATTACTGCTGGTAGAGAGTTTGCAAAAACCTGTTTCCAATCCCTTGCATGAAACTTCATCATCTTTGTCTTATAATCTTTTTTATTATAATTATTAATTTTACTCACTATAGTCCCTAGAATGAAGAATAAAATTAAACTTATGTATACATTAATTCCTGAAAAAACAAATAAAGATTGAGCTACTAATATAGCTGCAATAGCGCCATTTAGACTAATAGATTCCTTTTGATATGCCAAATATAAAATCAATGCAGAAAATACTATTACGGCGACTTGCACCCAAGAAAAATGATGGATTAATAATCCTGCAAATATACCACTTCCAATTGGTAGAGAAATGTTATCAAATCCATTCTTACCAGAAATCTCAATGTACATCGCAAAAATTCCATTTAAAGCTGAAATTAAGAAATTGATAAATATAATTTTCAAACTAAAAGTTGGATTGTTTATAGTGGCAACTATAAAAGTTATCAAGACTGCCGCTATTAAAACAACTAAACTTCCTTGAACTGTTTTACTTTTTTCAATTTTTAAGTAATTTCTACCATATTTTTCCCCAATAATTGCAGCTAACCCATCACCATATGCCATTATTAGAACTCCTATAATAGAAATAGTCCACATACCAGTGTAGTGTGCAATTAGAGTAAGCATAAATAAACTTATAGCATAATAAACTGTACCATAACTTTTCTCATCTCCTTCTCTCTCCATTGAAGGTATTAAATTATATTGGACTGATAAGAAATTTATTATGATAAAAGAGAATGGTATCCCAGCTGCAACAAAGATATTTTCAAAAAATGGAGATATTAAAATCCAATTTCCAACAAATATGTGAATTATTTTTCTAGATATTTCTTCATTGTTATTTATTTTTTTGACTATTGCAGAAACTCCAATAACTGCAAAAACATAAACAAAAGATATTATTGCTAAGCTTGTATCGTTCATTAATTAATTCCTTAAATTTTTCCTACTATAGAAATTAAGAGCTAAGTCTATAACTTTTAATCTCGTTGCTAATATTTTTATAATTAAATATATCATAGACTACATTTAATCTCTTTTTAAATATCTTTGTTCTATGATTTCTATAATTTCTATGATTCTTATAATTCGAAAAACAATTTGGAATCAGCTTAATAACAAAACTAAATTAATTTAAATATTTCTTTAAAAGTGCTTCAGCTTCTTTCTCATCAAATGCTGGTCCTACCCAAGCAACCGGTTCTTTTATCTCTTTAGAATTTTGTCCATCTTTAATAGCGTAACTATAAATAATTACCTCTTCAAAATTTCTACTACAATGTATGAATCCGAAAAATAAATCGTCTAGAAAACCATCTCTTCGAGGCCTAAAAGTTGATATTATATGTTGCTCTTTATTATCTCCTCGCTGTAATGTAGTTCCTATTTGATATGCATATATTGGTGTTTCTATGAACTCACTCTGCAGTATCGAGCCTTCGTAGTGCCAGTAACTATCTTCATCAAAATTCTTTCCCGTAAAAAATTTATAAGTATCTCTGAATAGAGTACTCTTAACTTTTGCGTCTATGTAAATATAGTTCTTTTCATAAACTCCATTTTCATTTCTATACATTGCAGGAATAGTTTTCTTTACCTTGTGAGTATATGGGTAAAATAATAAAAACAAAAATACTATTAACGAAAATATAACTAGAGAAATTTTCCTATTTCTTTTATTAGTTTTATCCAATCTTTCTTTATCTAAGTCTCTATAAAATTGTTGCTTATCTGAATCCATGGGACCTCCCTAGTAGAACTGTTAACAAAAGAACTTTAAACACATCAACTTGATTAACTTAATTTTACCATTTTTTTCCAAATTACAATAGTTTTTCTAAAATAGTTTTGGTTTAAAGTTCAGTTTACCAATCCATGCATAGATCCGGATCAAAATAAAAACTTCTTGACATGTGGGCAGAAAATTACTAATATATCTTGGTACTCAAAACAAGCGTACCTATATGGTCCTTTAGCTCAGTTGGTAGAGCAGCAGACTCTTAATCTGTGGGCCCAGGGTTCGAGCCCCTGAAGGACCACCAGAATTCCCTGTAACCTTTATGGTTGCAGGGTTTTTATTTTATTGACTTAATTACTCAAGTGAGAACTTCGCTGTTAGTTCTAAATTATTGCAATAAGTAAGGCGACCATAAAAATACCGACCTCCCTATCGTTAGATTTTGGTCTAACTTTTGGTGGTCGGCACAAAAATTCGCCTTATCTTAAATTATAACTATCTACTAATTCTCATCATAATTAGAATTATCTATATCATTATCAAGTTGTTGCCTGTCAGATTCTGAAGGCTCTGCTTGAGGAGCTCTCTCTGATCCACTACTTGCATATGGATTCTTCCAATCTGGGTCATATGGATTTAAGTTCTGACTTTGTTTTTTATTTTCCTCAAAATTTGAATATGAGTCCTTATAATCATCAGCATCTTGCTTGACGAATCCCAATTCCTCTAACGCAACATCTCCCCTATTAACAGAAGTATATCTTATAGCTCCATAAAGTTCCGCAAAGGTCTGGTTTATATAAACGCTTAGTACTACCACAGACAAACCTAAAGTAATTCTTGCTAATAAAGCTGCTAATATACCCCAGCCAATAAAAGATAGTCCTAAACCTATAGTATGCCATTTATTGTTCTTCATCATTTTCTTGCTTAATTTCAAGCTTTTTCTATAACCAAACTTAGGATTATCGGCTAAAATGTATGGCTGCATTAAGTATGCGAGTTTTCTATTAATGATAAAGAAAGCATTAATAACACTTACAATTGTAGCAACAGATAAAATACTTACATGTAAAACTGTAATCACTATCACGCCATTATTGATTGCTTGATTGCCAAGATCAATGGTGATTAGTGTAGCTGCTATACCTGTAACTATACTTGGTAAAGCCCAGATAAACATCCATAACTGTTTCCACAAATTACCTAAAAATAGATCTTTGTAGTTAGCTCCAAAATGTTTAAATGTCATATCTAGACCAGGTGCATTTGCAACTTCTCTGTTTCTAACAAACCAATTTTTAACGCTGATATCAAATGGTTGTAACAAGAATATATCCAATATTAAAGTTATAACTCCTAGAATAATCGAATATCTTAGAAACTTTGAGAAAAATACAAATCCCATTACAATAATCTCTTCGTCATCTAAGTATTGATAATTATTTATTTCATTAATGAATTGCAATATTTCATCAGATATACTAAATCCAGATAAGATTCCTACTAAAAAATTAATTAAAAATGTAACTGCAGCAACTACTAATAAAAGTAATAAACCAATGTTGAAGCTACCTCTCAGATGAAACTTTGCATCCTTTTTTAATGTCTTATTTTGCCACATAACTTAATCCTTTCCTGATATATAACAAAAGTTCATACAATAAATTGCTAACAAAAAAGTAAAACCCTTAGTAAATAACTTGATACCTTTAAACATAATTTTAATATAAATAAATAATTATTTAAATATGTTAAGTATCAAAATTAACTAAGGGTTTTTATTTATTCAGCTTTAAACTTCAATTCGCCTGACTTAAAGTCAACTTTTACCTTACTCTTATTATCTAGCTCACCACGAAGTTTCATTTCTGCTAGTGGGTCTTCAATACTCTTGGTAATTTGACGTTGTAATTGTCTTGCTCCGTATTCATCACTATAGCCTGCTTCACCTAGGTAATCTTTTGCGGTTTCACTTACTTCTAGTGAACATGACGCAGAGACTTTTAGGTTATCTTCTACATCTACTAACATTAGATCTACTATTTCTCTAATCTCGGCTTTCTCAATCTATGGAATACTACAACTTCATCCACACGGTTCAAGAATTCTGGTCTGAAAGCATCTCTTAAAGCTGCTCTTATACGGTTTTCTTCTGCCTCATCTTCATGAGCACCGAATCCATAGCCACTCTTCTGACTTGTACCAACGTTGGAGGTCATAATAACAATTGTATTGCTAAAATCGACCAACTTACCTTGCGCATCTGTTAAACGACCTTCATCAAGAATTTGTAACATGATATTAAAGATATCACTATGTGCCTTCTCAATCTCATCGAAAAGTAAAACACTATAAGGTTTTCTTCTGACTTTCTCAGTCAATTGACCACCGTCATCATAACCTACGTATCCTGGAGGAGATCCAATCAACTTAGATACTGTATGCGCCTCCATATATTCGGACATATCTAAACGAATCAAGTTATCTTCACTATCAAACATTACCTCTGTAACAGCCTTCGCTAGCTCAGTTTTACCAACACCAGTAGGACCTACAAATATAAAGCTACTTGGTTTACGTTTAGCTCTAAGCCCTGCTCTACTTCTTCTAAGAGCTCTTGAAACAGCACTTACAGCTGATTCTTGGCCAATGATTCTTTTATGTAAGAGTGATTCAAGATCTAGTAATTTCTCTTTCTCATCATAAGAAATACTAGTTACAGGAATTCCTGTCCATTCAGCCACAATCTCAGCGATATTTTCTTCAGTAATAATTGAAGGTTTTAGTCTCTCTTCAACTTCAGCCAATTCTTCTTCAGCTTTCATTTTGCTGCTCTTGAATTCTGCTTGTTTTGCATATAGACTTTCTGCTTCTTCAGATTCTGGATCTTCTGGCATCTTTTCACTTAAAGTTTGTAACTCTCTATCCAATTGGCTAATTTCATTTTTTAGTTTAGCTTGAATAATTAAGTCTTCGTCTTTTAAGTTTGCCTTTGATCCAGCTTCATCCATTAGGTCAATAGCTTTATCCGGCAAAAATCTTTCTGTAATATAACGTTCTGAAAGTTTTATACAAGCACGTAAAACATCATCTGAGTAGACTACATGGTGATGGTTTTGGTAGGTTTCTCTCAATCCCATCATAATTTCCATTGTTTCTTTCTCAGTAGGTGGGTCTACGATAACTTTTTGGAATCTTCTCTCTAAGGCTGAATCCTTCTCAATATGTCTTCTATATTCTTCAAGAGTAGTTGATCCTAGTACACGTATCTCACCCTTTGCCAAAGCTGGTTTCAAAATATTAGCAGCATTCATGGCACCATCAGCATCTCCAGCACCAATGATATTATGTAATTCATCAATTACTAGAACGATATTACCAGCGCTACTTGCTTCCTCAACTATACCCTTCATTCTATTCTCAAATTGACCACGGAATTGGGTACCTGCCACAACAGCTGTCATATCCAATTGGTATAGCTCCATATCCTGTAGTTTAGGTGGAACATTACCTTCGATAATTCTAGTAGCTAAACCTTCTGCAATTGCTGTTTTACCAACACCTGGCTCACCTAAAAGAACTGGATTATTTTTATTTCTTCTATTTAATATTTCTATAACTCTATTAAGTTCTTTTTCTCTACCAATGAGTGGATCAATTTTTCCATCTTTAGCTTTTTTGTTCAGATTAGTTGCATATTGATCTAAATTTTTACGTTTATTTCGAACATTTCTTCTACTTCTACGTTGATTTTGTTTATTGTCATCAGAAGATTGATTCTTACCTGGGAAAAGGAATGGCCATTGTGGCTCATTATCTTCGCTATCTTCTTGAGCAGAATCCTTGCTACTATTTGCTGAATCATTATCAGCACTGTCGTCATCTTCATCATCTTCTTCATCATAATCCATATCATTTGGATCTTCACCAGCAGTTACACCAGCCATTGGTCCCAAGATGTCTTGAATATTATCTGGAATTTGTCCACCAAACATTGCAGATAAAATATTTTCAAATTTTTTCGATTATGAGAAAGTATCAATTGATAGTGTTAAGACAAAACAGAATGAAAAGGTTGCTCAGGTTCATGTTGATGGAACAATTGAAACTGCCATGTTTTTGTTTGATAACAAAGAAATATACTCGCTAATAATTAATGGATCATACGGAACATCTTATGCGAATTTTCTTGAAAAATTAACAGAAATGGAGGATGAT
>QWCJ01000651.1_pt1 | contig 10954 bp, 7 predicted proteins | sample 1972501 | NCBI WGS metagenome assembly QWCJ01 (sample SAMN09866711, study PRJNA288562) | Human vaginal metagenome isolate term2_vaginal, whole genome shotgun... | isolation source: vagina | host: Homo sapiens | place: USA: California
TATGCAAAGATACAAAAACTTGTAGATATATGCAAATAATAGAAAGGTTATTTCATTGATAATCAATAGGTTATTTACTTTTCAAGGGACGACTACCTACTCATGACCCCTGAGGAAATTGCTCACTTCTTTGATATTCATCTCTATCACAATCAATTTGATGAACTAACCCCTTTGAGCTATCTACAGACCATATTGCATCAAGCGCGCAAGGTGTTATTCGCAATCAGTGTGGTGCTTACAGCATGGTTAGGCTTCCGCAAGATAAAGAGTTATAACCGTTTGGTGGATTCCATCTATGCTTCTACCGACGACAAGCGGCTGCGCGGCATTACCCCCATCTTGCTGCTCCTGCTGGTTACGGGCGTGATTTCCATTGTGGCTAACGCTATCGGGCGATGCACCTTTACCGGTCAGACATTGACGCTGTTCATTCCCTCTACGGTGTTCAGCATATTGCTCTTTGCCATAGGATATTTTGGCTATCGCCAGCAATTCTCCTTTGTCGATATAGATAAGGAAGAAGAGCAATCGGGAGAATGCCCGTGTGTGGGCAATTTCTCAACAGAGCAGCTAGAATATGTAGTTATTGACGAACAACTATTCCTGCAACCAAATCTCAAAGTAGATGATGTGGCGCGTCACATGGGCACCAATCGTCGCTACGTACAGCAATTGCTCAATGTAGAGATGGGCATGAGCTTCAACGAATACATCAACCGTTTGCGCACCGATTATGCTGAACAGCTTTTCAAGAATCGAAAAGACTTATCGGTGGAAACTGTACTGGGGCTATCGGGTTATTTGTCGGCTAGCACGTTTTACCGCAACTTCAAGAAATACAAGGGTTATACGCCCCGCACATAGAGAAACCTTTTTTCATTATCAACCTTTATTAATAATAGGTGTATGAGATTTTTTATCTTTTCTCAACCAATAGATGTGTGCATAACATCAGTGGCAGCGATTATTGTTTCTTTTCCGGTGTCGTGTAGAAATCAATCATTCTGCGGATGGCACGTTGGCAGACCGGACAAAATTCCGGATTGGCATTGGTGCGCATCCGGCAATCGGGGTAGGCTCTGTAAACTCCATGTTGAGAATAGCCTGCCGGTTCGTAAGCTCCTATCTTCCAATTCTTTTTCTTGCTGTCCGGTCGATCCAAATCTTTGGGTTGTGGAGTGGGAACTGCCGTCTTAGCGTTCACCATGTCAGCCCATTTTTCTTGAAAATCCACCAAAGTAGTAAGGTTTTGTTCCCACGGCTCTACATCGCGCGGATACATGGGTATTTGTTCGTTGCCATAAGCATATTCATCGCCCAGTCCGGCAAAGGAATGCCCGAACTCATGAACCACGACCGGTTTGAATGCCGGATGATGTGTCATGGAAAGATTGTAGGAATTGAGAATTCCGCCCCCACCATAGTTTGCCGTATTTACCAATACGATAATGTGTTCGTAAGGCGTGCCTGCCAAGAGATTGTGCAAATCTTTCAAGTGCAGTGTGGTCAGATATCTGTCGCTATAGAAGGTATTGAAATGCGAGTGCAGTGCGGTGTTTTTCCATATGCCTTTGCCCGGTTCCGATGTCCCACTCTCCTCCGAAGCAGCTTTCACTGCCACGATGTTGAACCTGTCGCGCATAGAACGGAACGGCTCATGCGCGAAGAGTGCCTCTATCGCCGTGTTACAATCCTGAATGAAAATGGGCATCTCGGCTTCCGTATAGCCTTCCGAGATATAAGCGATGTGAATACATTGTGAGGTGTCCGCAGCCTGTTGCAACGTGATGTAAGGCGTTACGTTCTTTTCGCCTATCTTCCGAATAAGGATATCCGTCGGCACCACCATATGTGTCAGTTTTGCCATGGTTTCTCTTCTGTTGTTTTTCAGTTCCACCGTAACGTCCACCGTATCCTTCGGGAAAGGCACGAGAAAGACGTTTTGGAAGGTGCGGCTCGCGGTCTTCGCCTCATCATACGACAGCCATTCCTGAAAGAGCGTTGAGAACGAGTTGCGATAAATAACCCTTTGTGAGCGATGGTCGCGCACGATAACTTGTCCGTTTCCCTGCACCGGCAGTTCCGCCAATCTCTCGCGTTTACCATACCATCCCGGAACTTCGCAGAGTTCATCAAGCGCGATGTTCTGATGTTCGGCGTTTCCTGCGAAAGCATAGTCTATGCGCAGCGTGGCATTTTTGAAATACTGTTGGAACTCTTGCGCCGCCACTGTCAGTGAGACGAGTGCGAACAGGAAAAGGGATAGAATTTTCTTCATCGTAAATTATGATTTTTCAGGTTATGCAATCTGTTTCGATTACAAAGGAAAACAATTTCCGCTAATTTGCCAAATTATTTCACCACGTATTTCATCCGATTTACATCTTTCTTGATTACATTCAGTCATGGAAAAGATGAAGTAGAATAATTAAATAATCATATACTTAAAAACTAAATAGTAGAAAAAGATAATCATTGTTTTCCAAAAAGAAAATCAACGAACGATCCATCGACTTACAAAAGTAGAGCAAGTAAAGAAACAAGAAGAGATAAGTAAAGGCATATAAACAGCTAACATACAATTACTTATATTATTATATTTGAACGAAATGAAAAAATATATAATATTTTCTGCAACATTTTCTTTGTCATAATAAAACTTTTTGCATACCTTTGTAAGCAGAAAAGTTATCCAAAAAAGAAAACTAAAACAAAATAAAAACAACCAAAGTTTCCCAAAACATACAACCAATGCGTTGCAAGAATTGGTAAACCGACAATAAAAATTTATCATCCCAAACAATGGAAATGAAGAATTTCAGCATCACCAAACGCGATGGAACGAAAGAACGTTTCTCGCTTGACAAAATCATGAATGCCATCGCCAAGGCATTCGAGAGTGTGAACGAACCCACCGACTTAGGCACTGTGTCGCGCGTGCTCGCCAATCTTGACATTCACAACAACATCAAGGTAGAAGACATCCAAAACCAAGTGGAGGAAGCCTTGATGAAAGAAGGACATTACAAGGTGGCGAAAAGTTTCATTGTCTATCGACAGCAACACACCGAAGACCGCGAGGTGCTGGAGAAGATGCACTTCCTCACCGATTATTGCAAAGCGGAGAACGCTGCCACCGGTTCCAAGTTCGATGCCAACGCCAACGTGGAGCATAAGAACATCGCCACTCTCATTGGCGAACTGCCCAAACAGGGTTTCATTCGTCTGAACCGCAGACTGCTCACCGACCGCATTAAGAAGATGTATGGCAAAGACCTCGCCAACGAGTACCTCGACTTACTCAATCACCACTTCATCTACAAGAACGACGAGACCAACCTTGCCAATTATTGCGCCTCCATCACCATGTATCCGTGGCTCATCGGTGGTACGACCTCCATCGGTGGCAACTCCACCGCTCCCACCAATCTCAAGAGCTTCTGTGGCGGGTTCATCAACATGGTCTTTATGGTATCAAGTATGCTGGCAGGGGCTTGTGCCACTCCGGAATTCCTCATGTACATGAACTACTTCATACAAAAAGAATATGGTAAAGACTATTGGCAGCACCCTGAAAGCCCTGCCGACCTCAGCCTGAAGAAACGCACCATAGACAAAGTAATCACCGACTATTTTGAGCAAATTGTCTATTCTCTCAATCAGCCCACCGGCGCGCGCAACTATCAGGCAGTGTTTTGGAACATATCCTATTACGACCGCTTCTACTTTGAGTCGCTCTTCGGTAATTTCTTCTTCCCTGACGGCACGCAACCCGACTGGGACGCCGTGTCATGGCTGCAAAAACGATTCATGAAATGGTTTAACGCAGAGCGCACCAAGACTGTGCTCACTTTCCCCGTGGAAACCATGGCATTGTTATCTGAGAACGGCGAGTGCCGCGATGAGGAATGGGCAGACTTTGCCTCTGAGATGTATGCGGAGGGACACAGCTTCTTTACCTATATGAGCGACAACGCCGACTCGCTCAGTTCTTGCTGTCGTCTGCGCAACGAGATACAAGATAACGGCTTCTCCTACACTCTCGGCGCGGGAGGCGTCTCCACCGGGTCGAAAAGCGTGCTCACCATCAACCTCAACCGATGCATACAATACGCCGTTAACAACAAGCAAGATTACAAGGCATACCTATCCCACATCATAGACCTCTGCCACAAGGTGCAGCTCGCCTACAACGAGAACCTCAAAGATCTGCTCCGCAACCACATGTTGCCTCTCTTTGATGCCGGCTACATCAACATCGACCGGCAATACCTCACCATCGGCATCAACGGACTTGTAGAAGCTGCGGAGTTCATGGGGCTTGACATCACTCCAAACGATGCCTACAAGGAATTTGTGCAAGGTGTGCTCGGGCTCATAGAAAAATACAACAAAGCCTACAGAAGCAAGGAAGCCATGTTCAACTGCGAGATGATACCGGCGGAGAACGTAGGAGTGAAACACGCCAAATGGGATAAAGCCGATGGCTACTTCGTTCCGCGCGACTGCTACAACAGCTATTTCTATCGTGTGGAAGACAACTCGCTCACCATCATTGATAAGTTTAGGTTGCACGGTGCACCCTATATAGAGCATCTTACCGGCGGATCGGCATTGCACATGAATCTTGACGAACACCTCTCGCAACCTCAATATCGACAACTCTTCAGGGTGGCAGCAAAAGAAGGATGCAACTACTTCACCTTCAACATTCCCAACACCATCTGCAATGACTGCGGACACATTGACAAGCGCAACCTGAAGGAATGTCCGCACTGCCATTCCACAAATGTGGACTATCTAACGCGCATCATCGGATACATGAAACGCGTCAGCAACTTCTCGGTTGCCCGACAGCAGGAAGCCTCCCGACGCTACTACGCCACATCTGATAAATACAACGCGGAGGAAAAACCGGAAGAATGTCTCGCGAATGCTGAAGTACGTTAATACCGACATTGTCTTTCAGGAGTTCCCCGACGAGGTAACGCTCGCCATCAACCTCTCCAACTGTCCCTGTCATTGTCCGGGCTGCCACAGCGCGTACTTATGGCAGGACATCGGACAACCACTGACGATTCATCGACTTGAGGAGCTTCTGAGCGAAGAGGCAATTCCCGATCTCACCTGTGTGGGACTGATGGGTGGCGATGCCGAACCAAAAAGCGTGAGCGAACTGGCACGCTATCTGCGCCAAGCACATCCCGAGCTGAAGATTGGTTGGTACACCGGACGCACCACCATAGCCTCCGACATCGATCGCCGCTGTTTCGACTACATCAAGGTGGGACCTTATCTGCGGCATCTCGGAGGCTTAGATAGCCCACGCACCAATCAACGCATGTTCCACCTTTGTGCCGGACCCACTGCCGAACCTGTTATGAACGATATCACCGCCCGTTTCCGGAAAGGATAATCCGAGTGGTGCCATTCTCACATTCCTCTTGTCCGATTATTCCGTGCGAACAAAGAATTTTTCAATTATTGATTCACGCGCGACAAGGGGCAATTTATCGGACTGGCAAGCATATTGACGGAAAGAAATGTATCAGCAAGAAAGAGCGTTGATAATCAGATGCTTACGAAACGCGTTTCAAAAGCTGAGCTTTTGCAGCATAAAAGCTTACCTTTTACCATCCAAAAGCTTAGCTTTTGCAATGCAATAGCTAAGCTTTTGCAAAATGAATGCTATTTTGAGTTAAAATGAAGTTATGGATGGGGTTGCACGTCGTTGTTATTTCTTGACGAAAATGAGCTTCTTAGGCAATTTCACCCATTTGCGATTGACAACGATTCTAATCGTGCTACCTTTCTCTTGCGTAAAGGTGTATGAACCGTCATCGTTAAGCGTGATGCGTGCGGTTAAATCCTCGCTTCCATAGTCGTTGATAATGGTGAGCAATGCCTCCTTTCCTTGCACTTCGCTATCGGTAATCAGCCATTTCCTCGTGTCGCGTTTCGCTCCGAGATATCCGGGCAGATTGCCGAAAACCTCCTGATTGGGCACGATAACGGTTTGATTGTAAAGGTCAAGATCCAACCAAACCTGATATTCTTCATTTTCAAAATGCCCCTTAAACACAGAATCATTTTTATTTGCACTCGACAACGTATCACACACGATTACGTTTTGATTTTCATCACTTTTTGAATTCGCGTACTGCTCTACATTGTTTTGCGCCGTTGCCATGGTCATGAAGACGATGGTGGCAATCAAACATATAAGTCGTTCCATGCTCTATCCTTTCGTTTATATGTTGCAAAGATAAGAATTTTTCCGTTATCCGTACTTTGTAAAATTGAAATAAACAGCGTTCTTCGTTTAGTTTCACTTTTTTTTGCTATCTTTGCAACGCAAGATTAGTATTATATTAAAAGGTAAAGGATGTTTCCGGATTTCATTTTTGAGACCAGTTGGGAGGTTTGTAACAAAGTAGGAGGAATTTACACGGTGCTCTCAACGAGGGCGAAGACCATGCAAGACAAGATGCGTGATAAGGTTATCTTTATCGGACCTGATTGTTGGCAGGATAAAGCAAATCCTTTTTTTATTGAAGATGTGTCCTTGTTTCAAGAATGGAAAGAGGTGGCACGCCAATCCGGATTGCACGTAAGAATAGGAAGATGGTCTGTCCCGGGCAGTCCTATCGCGTTCTTGGTAGATTCTTCACCTTTTTCCTCAAGAAAAAACAGCTTATACGGCAAGTTGTGGGAAGATTATGGGGTGGATAGTCTTCACGCCTACGGCGATTACGATGAGTCCGCTCTCTTCTCATACGCCGTCGCCCTGACGGTTGAAAGTTTCTATCAATTTTACTTAACCGATACGCCCAACGTACTGTTCCATGCCAATGAATGGCAGACCGGATTCGCTGTCCTTTTCTTACAGAAGCTTTTGCCACAGATAGCCTCTGTCTTCACCACACATGCCACATGCATAGGGCGCAGCATTGCCGGAAACAACAAACCGCTTTACGAATACCTCTCCGACTACAATGGCGACCAAATGGCTTTCGAGCTAAATATGCAAAGTAAACATTCCATAGAAAAGCAGACCGCCCATCATGCGGACTGTTTCACCACCGTGAGCGACATCACCGCAAAAGAGTGCCGGGAGTTGCTCGACAAGCCGGTTGATGTGGTGCTGCCCAATGGCTTTGAGGACAACTTCATTCCCCGAGCGATACAATTCAACAACAAGCGCAAAGCAGCCCGCCAACGTTTGGTGCGCATTGCCAACGCCCTTACCGGCACGGCAATTGACAACGATGCACTGATAGTTTCGACAAGCGGTCGATACGAGTTCAGGAACAAAGGGATTGATGTTTTTATAGAAGCTGTCAGCCGACTGAACAACGACACGCGCTTACGGAGAAATGTGCTTGCGTTCATAAAAGTCCCGGGATGGGTGGCAGGTCCTCGCAAAGATCTTCAGGAACGATTGACAAGCGACCGGGAATGGAATACTCCCCTTGAGCAGCCGCACATCACACATTGGCTGTACGACATGGACAATGATAAGGTGTTGAACATGATGCGCCATCTGAACATCCGGAATGAGAAAGATGACAAGGTGAAACTCATCTTTATCCCCAGCTATTTGATTGGCGAAGATGGTATTCTCAATCTTTCTTATTATGACATGGTGCTGGGCAACGATTTATGTGTATTCCCCTCTTATTACGAACCTTGGGGTTACACACCCTTGGAGTCAGTGGCTTTCAAGGTGCCTTGCATTACCACCGATCTTTCCGGCTTTGGGCTTTGGGCTGACAAGACAAAGGGCGGAAACATTGGAATAGAAGATGGCGTACAGGTAATTCATCGAACGGATTATAACTATTCCGATGTAGCCGATGCTATCAAGAACACCATTCTGCGGTTCTCCACATTCGATAAAGTCGCTGTGAACAAATGCCGCCGCAATGCCTGTCTTCTCTCTTCCAAAGCACTTTGGAAAGAATTTTTCTGCCATTACGAACGAGCTTACGCTACCGCATTCGAGAACATGCGGCAGAGAGTTGCTCTTTCTGAACATTGATAAGGATATTTTCAAGATAACACAAAACAAAAACATAATCATAAAATCAATAGGGAAAATTATGAAAATTAAATCTGACTATTCAAATGAGCCAAATTGGATTGAGTTGAATGTGAAGTCAAGTCTTCCCAAGGAACTTAGCTGTCTCGACGAACTTGCTCACAACATGTGGTGGGGCTGGAACTACGAGGCAAGGAACATGTTTAAGAGTTTGGACGAGACTCTCTATGAAGAAGTAGGACATAATCCGGTGTTGTTGCTCGAACGTTTGAGCTACGATCGCAAACAGGCCATCGTTAAGGACAAGACGCTGATGAAGAAGGTGAACGATGTTTACAAGATGTTTACTGACTATATGAGTGTCAAGCCAAATACGCAACGCCCATCGGTGGCTTATTTCTCCATGGAATATGGTCTCAATCAAGTGCTCAAGATATATTCCGGCGGTCTGGGAATGCTCGCCGGCGATTATTTGAAGGAGGCTTCCGACTCCAATGTTGACCTTTGTGCGGTAGGATTCTTGTACCGTTTCGGATATTTCCGTCAGAGTCTGTCGATGGATGGTCAGCAGCTGGCTAAATACGATGCACAGAATTTCAACTCACTGCCCATCGAACGCGTCCTCGACAAGGATGGCAATCAGGTGGTTGTTGATGTTCCGTATAGCAATTATCACGTGCATGCGTTAGTATGGGTGGCAAACGTGGGGCGCATCAAGCTCTATTTGCTCGACACTGACCACGACATGAACTCCGAGTTCGACAAATCAATCACTCATGCCCTTTACGGCGGCGACTGGGAGAACCGCATCAAGCAGGAGATTCTTCTCGGTATCGGCGGCATGCTCACACTGAAGAAGCTCGGAATCAAAAAAGATGTCTATCACTGTAACGAGGGGCATGCGGCGCTCTGTAACCTTCAGCGTTTATGCGATTACATAGAAGAGGGACTTTCCTTCAATCAGGCAATGGAGTTGGTTCGTGCTTCTTCGATCTACACCGTTCATACCCCGGTTCCGGCAGGACACGACTACTTCGATGAGGAGCTTTTCGGCAAATACATGGGCGCATATCCTGCCAAGTTGGGCATCTCTTGGGATGAGTTTATCGGCATGGGGCGCACCAATCCCGAAGATCACAGTGAGCGTTTCTGCATGAGTACGTTCGCGTGCAACACATCGCAGGAAATCAACGGTGTGTCGAAACTTCATGGTTGGGTGAGCCAGAAGATGTTCGCTCCGCTGTGGAAGGGCTATTTCCCCGAGGAAAACAGTGTGGGTTATGTCACCAACGGTGTTCACTTGCCTACATGGACGGCGACCGAATGGCGCAAGGTGTATGATAAATATTTCGACAAGAGTTTCATGAGCGACCAGAGTAATGAGGAAATCTGGCATGCCATCTATAATGTTTCGGACGAGGAAATCTGGAACACGCGTATGGCTTTGAAGAACAAGCTCATCAAATATATCCGCGATAAGTTCACGCAACAATGGCTCCGCAATCAGGGCGACCCTGCGAAGGTTGTCTCAATACTTGAGAAAATCAACCCCAATGCGCTGATGATAGGCTTCTGCCGCCGTTTTGCGACTTACAAGCGGGCGCATCTTCTCTTCACCGACCTCGACCGGCTCGATAGGATTGTCAACAACCCCGACCGTCCGGTGCTCTTCTTCTTCTCAGGAAAGGCTCACCCGGCAGACGGTGCCGGTCAGGGATTGATCAAGCGCATATTTGAGATTTCACGCATGCCGCAGTTCCTTGGCAAGATTATCTTCCTCGAAGATTACGACATGCAGCTGGCGCGTCGTCTTGTTTCGGGTGTAGATATCTGGATGAACACGCCGACTCGCCCGCTCGAAGCCAGTGGAACATCTGGTGAGAAGGCTGAGCTTAACGGTGTTGTCAACCTCTCTGTCCTCGACGGATGGTGGGTGGAAGGTTATCGTGAGGGCGCTGGTTGGGCGCTTCCGCAAGAACGTACATACCAAAACCAAGCTTATCAAGACCAATTGGACGCTGCCACCATTTATAGCTTGTTGGAAAACGAAATCATCCCACTCTACTTTAGCAAGACTGAAGGAAAAGATTATTCTGCCGATTGGGTAAAGGTGGTGAAGAATTCCATCGCAACCATTGCACCACATTACACCATGAAGCGTCAATTGGACGATTATTACGCTAAGTTCTACGAGAAACTTGCCGAGCGTTCGCAACGTTTACACGCCGACAACAATAAGCTCGCAAAGGATATAGCCGGATGGAAAGAAACCGTCGCGGAACGTTGGGACGGCATCAGTGTCGTAGATGGCGACATTGGCATACTGCACAACGGTGTTACCGGAGAAGTAAAAACCCTTACCTGCACCATCGATGAAAAGGGATTGCAAGATGCCGTAGGCTTGGAACTCGTTGTCTTGGACAACAATCCCGCCAACGATACCAATATTCATAAGGTTCTACCGTTTACGCTCGTAAAGAACGAGGGCAACCTCTACACCTTCCGTCTCGAATTCACACCGGACGAAGCCGGTGCCTACAAGTGTGCCGTGCGCATGTATCCGAAGTCAGACCTCTTGCCTCATCGTCAGGACTTCGCTTACGTGAAGTGGCTCGGCTGATAAACCGAGAGAGTGTGAAAAAGCAAACATCCTGATGTTTTTATGTCTTTTTTTCACGACGAACAACCCCGTCACACGTCTCTATAGAGCTGTGTTCAACGTCTCTATAGAGACGTGTGTTACGCCTCTATAGAGACATGCTTAACGCCTCTATAGAGACGTACTTGACACCTCTATAGAGACGTTTTACACTTACTGAAAAGGCTTTCCCGATTGATGCTTTTTCAATCATCCTCTTTCATGTTTTTCTCATCAATTCATCAGGATTTCCCGATGTTGCATGACCATGG
>QWCJ01000652.1_pt1 | contig 10944 bp, 9 predicted proteins | sample 1972501 | NCBI WGS metagenome assembly QWCJ01 (sample SAMN09866711, study PRJNA288562) | Human vaginal metagenome isolate term2_vaginal, whole genome shotgun... | isolation source: vagina | host: Homo sapiens | place: USA: California
ACCCCCACAGAGTACGAAGCCCACGCAGCGTAACAATGCGCTAAAGTAAGCCCCACAATTTCACCACCCCATGGTGTCTACTTTCCGGGGGCCGGGCCCCTCCTAGTGCGGGATGGGGATAAATACAGTCCTGTCATCGTTTCTGATCACCGCGTGGCCCGCCCGCACGAGAGCTCGCGTACGCTGGTTGTGCCTACCCATCGTTTGGGGTTGAGTGAGCCGCTACCGGCAAAGTACAAGATTCGGCACCATGCCGTCGATGGCTACCGGTTGGCCTTGGCCGCGCGGGGCTTGGAAGAAGTAGGCCTGAATTCCGGCAGGGGCGCTGCGATTGGCCAGGATCGCAGCCAAGCTTTTGTTACGGATACCTCGCGTTTTGCCATCGATGAGGCGTTGGCGCAGCCACTACCAGCGGGCCCACGCCGCGTTAAAGAGTGCGCCTCCTGCCGCTTTTGGCCTTTGTGCCGGGAGGAGCTGGAAGCCCGCGATGACATCTCGCTCTTTCTGCCGGGCGACCGCGCGAAGCCCTATCGTGAGCGCGGTATCACGACAGTGCAAGGGCTTATTGATGCCTCCCTCGGCACCCCTTCCGCCCTTGCCGCTGCCTGGCGTGAAGGCGTCCCACTGTTGCGCCGTGACCGGGTCAGCGTTCCCCGCGCGGATGTCGAGGTTGATGTGGATATGGAGGCCTACCTGGATCAGGGGGCCTACCTGTGGGGTGCGCTACTGGACGGTGAATACCATTCCTTCGTGACGTGGGAACTGCTCGGTGGCCGCGCGGAAGCGGAGAATTTCGCTGAGTTCTGGGACTGGCTCATGCGGGTGCGCGCTGAGGCACATGAGGCAGGAAAGACCTTCGCAGCCTACTGCTACTCCGCCCATGGTGAGAACCATTGGATGCGCAGATCCGCCCAACGTTTTTCTAAGCCCAGTCTCCAGGAGGTGGAAGAGTTCATCTCCTCGGAGGAATGGGTGGATATGTTCGCCCACGTCAAGCGCAGCTTCGCTGGCACTGCGGGGCTGGGCCTGAAGACCGTGGCCCCCGTTGCGGGTTTCGAATGGCCGGAAGAGTTTGATGGTGAGGAATCCGTCAATGCCCGCCGCGCCGCCGTTGCCGGGGATGCCGCCGCGCGTGCGCAGATTCTGCGCTACAACGCGGGCGATGTGCGCGCTACCCACGCCGTCCGCGAGTGGATGACCGATGGCGCGCCGGGAGTGTCCCCCCTCGAGCCCTAGCTTCTCTCTGCCTTCCTGTTTGCAAGGCCCCAGACCTGAAACCCGCAACCTGCAGGTGGGCGTCGCCAAGCGCTTGCCGACGCCCACCGCTCACCAGGAGGTTGCGGGATCGAGGTCTGGGGATCTACAGGATGAGGCTAAGTCCGCCGAGGATGATGAGTACTGCAAGGGCCACCCACGCCTGGTCCCAGTCTGTGGTGGTCGTCGGGGCTGGGCCCTCGGCCCTCTTGAGCAGCACGGCTTTCTGGGCCTTGACCGCGCGGGCGGTGAGGATGGGGAAGATGGCCATGGAGCCGAGGCAGAGCAGCGAGGCGGCAACCATGATGAGGGAATTAGAGGTGGCCAGCCACAGGGCGAGCCCGCCGTTGACGAACGCAGAGCGCCCGAGCCCCCAGCGGTTGTATTCGCGCAGGCCAGCCCGCACCGCTGAGGGGCCGCCGCCCATAGTGGTCGGCAGCATATAGCCCATGACGCCGATGAGCAGTTGGGCGCCAAAGCCCACGACGAGCGCGAGCATGGGAATCTTTGGCTCGCTGGAGAAGAAGTGCTGGGTGGTGTAATAGATCAGACCGCCGAGCAACCAGAAAGAGGAAAAGAACACGGAAAGTGCCGGGAAGTTAATGCGTCCACGCGGATCACGCACCACGGTGAGGACGTTGACGAGCCAGCCCTGCAGGCTGAGCGCCCAGCCCAGGCAGTAGAGGATGAGGCCTACCTGCGGAACATTCCAGATGCTGCCCACCACAGTGGCGGTGACGCCCAGGCCCAGCAGGGTGAAGCTTAAGCTCATGCGCGGATTGATTCCTTTGGTGCGCCAGATGGAGGGGAACAAGATGGTCAGTGAGCCGGCTGCCGCAAGGCCCACGAAGCCGCCAATATTGGCGGCCACGTGGGCGATGAGTAGGCGCGGATGGGAGGGATGCGTCGCGAGGAAAGTGCCCAGGGTGGCGCCCACGGCAAGAAAGAAGGCGGAGGCCACATAAGCAGCAACGACAGGGCGGAATCGTTTGGATTCCGCGCGGCGCCATAAGGCAAAGAGGGCCGCGCCGTGCCAAGCCACGGCAGTCGCAACAAGTGTGGCACCCACCTGCGTAAGTAGCCAGTGCCGTTCCCAGGCTTCGACGAGCATCTGACCTACGAGGGTGAAAACGACGCCTGAGTTCAGCAGATAAATGCGTGCGAGCTGCCGGGGGCGGGCAGAAAGAGGTACTTTGAGCTGCACGAACTTCTCGGTGAGATGTTGGGACCACACCACGATGCTGTTGCTGAGGATGCCGAGCGTGAAGAGGTGGATGAGGACCCAGCGGTAGTTCGGAATAAAGGTATGGGTCGCGCCCGCGATGAGGAAGACCATCATCCACAGGCTGACTGGGCGGGATGCCTTCCGGTGCCATGTACGCGGTGACCACTTATCCATAAAACACGATTTTATCCGGTTTTTCTCACGGCCCAACTCAGCGCCGCGATACCCGCTGCGAGGGCTGCGTAGACGGTGATGAAGCCGGTCCACGACAGGGAGTCAAAGAGCACGCCGGCCAGCGCGCCCAGGATAGAACTGCCCAGGTAGTAGAAGAAGACATAGAGGCTGGAGGCCTCCGCGCGGTCGTGGGTGGCAATGTGTCCGACCCAGCCCGACGCGGTGGAGTGTGCCGCGAAGAAACCGATGGTGAAGAGCACGATGCCCAGCAGGGTGGGGATCAGCGAACCCATGCAGAGTGCGATGCCCACGGCAAAGAGCGCGCAGGAGAGCAGCAGCGTGTTGGCGTGGCCCACTTGGGTAACCAGCCGGCCAGCGCGCGCCGAGGACCAGGTTCCGGTGAGGTAGAAGAGGAAGACCAAGCCGGCCAAGCCCGGCGAGAGGTGGAAGTGGTCGATGAGCCTAAAAGCCAAGAAGTTATAGAGGGACACGAAGGTGCCCATCGCCACGAAGGCCACGATGAATAAGGGGATCAGGCGGGTGTCACGGGCATGGCGGAAGATGGCGCGCAGCTCCGAGCGGAAGTGGATCTCCTTCGGGGTGAAATTCTGTTGGTAGGGCAGCAAGATCGCCGCGATGATGGCCAGGATGAGTGTGACCAGGCTGGAGCCTGCCAGGGCCCAGCGCCAGGACGTGAGCTCGAGCAGCCCAGTCGGGATGAGACGGCCGGTCAGTCCGCCGATGGTGGTGCCGGCGATGTACAAACCCATGGCGCGGGCAACGTAGGAACTTTCGAGCTCCTCCGAAATCCAGGCCATAGCGGTAGCAGGGGCACCGGCGATGACGGCTCCCTGGAGCGCGCGGGTGGCGATGAGGGTTTCTGGGTTGGGGGCCAGCGGAACGAGCATGCCGATGAGCGTGGCCGCGATGGTGGACACAAGCAGCAGTTTTCCGCGTCCGATGCGCTCGGAGATGATGGACACGGGGATCACGCAGATGGCCAGGGCACCCGTGGCCGCGGAGATGGTCATGGCGGCTTCCGTGGGGGACATGCCCATGTCCTCCACCAAGGTGGGCAGCATGGCTTGGGTGGGGTAGAGACAAGAAAAAATTGCCAGGCCCACGAAGAGCATGGCAATGGTGGCGCGCCGCGTTCTGGTCATGCACCAAGCATGGCCTAGCGCGGATTATGTGTAAAATGTCTAAAAGTTACATAAAGCATGCGAGGTGTGCATGAATCTGGAGGATGTGCGCGGCGTCGTCGCCGTGGCCGACCATGGCCTCGTCGGCGCGGCTGCCGACGCCCTCGGGCTCTCCCAATCCGCGCTGACCCGCCGCGTGCAGCGCATCGAAGCCGAAGTGGGGGCCAGCCTGTTTGAGCGCAGCGGCCGGCGCCTGCGGCTTAATGCCCGCAGCCGGGCCTTCGTGGAACACGCGCGGCGGATGCTTTTGTCGGAAGCCGCTGCGCGCGATGCTGTGTCCCGACTTATGGATCCGGAGCGCGGTACCGTGCGCCTCGATTTCATGCATTCCCTGGGCACGTGGATGGTCCCGGAGCTACTCAAGGCTTATCGCGCTCAACACCCGCACGTGGATATTCGCCTGCACCAGGGGGCGGCCCGGGAGTTGGTGGACAGAGTAGCGGCCGGCGAGTCCGACTTAGCGCTGGTTGGTCCCCGACCTATAAACCCAGGCCCGCTGGGTTGGCACCAGCTCAAGCTGCAACGACTGGGGCTGGCGGTCCCGGAAGGGCATTGGGCGGCAGGAAAAGGCAATGTGCGCATGGAAGATTTTCGCGACGAGCCCTTCATCGGCATGCTGCCGGGTTATGGAACGCGCATGCTTCTGGATTCCCTGGCAGGCGAAGCCGGTTTTAGCCCCCGCCTGGTCTTCGAGTCGATGGAGCTGACCACCGTGGCCGGCCTCGTGGCCGCCGGACTGGGATCAGCGTTGCTGCCGCTTGATGACCCGTACCTGAAAGCCCGCAACCTCATTCCCTTAGAGCCGGAGGCCTACCGTGAGCTGGGTTTGGTGTGGCGCGAGGGCGATGATGCCCCGCCGGTGGAGCACTTCAAGGATTTCGTTGTGGCACGCACCGCTGACTAGCTATCGAACGGCAGCGCGGCCGCCAACGCGCGGAGCGCTTCAGGGCTGGAGACCTCGTGTGGCAGCCTGGCACTGGTGCTCCCAGGCGGCAGAGTGTCTTAACGGATAGGCCAACTGCCCAACATGACGAAGATCCCTCTCGGATCTGCAATGACGGCGCATAACTTTGGCGGATCGGGCAGTTGTGGTCTGGATATCGGGGTTGGGTGGTCCTCCGCAAAGCCTGTAGAGGGAGCCAAAACGCGAAACCGCGCTGAGCCTCAATGAAGAGGACCCAGCGCGGTCAGCTATGTGGCCTTAAATGAGGCCAGAGTGCTTACTTGGTGGCAGCAGCGTAACGCTCAGCAACGTCATCCCAGTTGAAGACGTTCCAGACAGCCTTGACGTAATCAGCCTTCACGTTCTTGTACTGGAGGTAGAAGGCGTGCTCCCACATATCCAGCATCAGCAGCGGGGTGAAGTTCACGGAGATGTTGCCCTGCTGATCAGTCAGCTGCTCAATAATCAGGCGGCCAGCAACATGGTCATAGCCCAGAACTGCCCAACCGGAGCCCTGCAGGCCGGTAGCAACAGCGGAGAAGTGAGCCTTGAACTTCTCGAAGGAACCGAAGTCGCGGTTAATAGCCTCAGCCAGCTCGCCGGTGGGCTCGCCGCCACCGTTCGGGGAGAGGTTCTTCCAGAAGATGGAGTGGTTGGTGTGGCCACCCAGGTTGAAGGCAAGGTTCTTGGACAGGGCGCGGATAGCGTCAGCGTTAGCCTCGCCGTTGCGCTGCTCCTCCAAGGCCTCGAGCGCAGCGTTAGCACCAGCAACGTAGCCAGCGTGGTGTTTGGAGTGGTGCAGCTCCATGATCTCGGCGGAGATGTGCGGCTCTAGAGCATCGTATGCGTAGTCGAGTTCCGGAAGTTCGTAAACAGCCATTTGTGTCATCCTTTCTTTGGGGTACGAGGCCCCATGGTAGGGATCAAATGAGAATTTGGCCACAATATTTTTTCTATGGTAGAGGCCATGAACAAAAACCTGGATTGTGGGCAGCGCAGCGGAGTATAAGGGGAGGACAGCACTAAGTGAAGGAGATCCCAGCATGTTTCTTTTCAAACCAGAACCCAAGCTGGTGGCAGCGGAGGACGCCCTTCCCGGGCGCGCCGAGCCCGTCTTGGATAACCCGCAGCCCCATGCGGTGCTAGGCACTCCGATTACTGGACCGTGGAAGGAAGGGCAGAAGTCCCTCATCATCGCCATCGGTTGTTTCTGGGGCGCGGAGAAGATGTTCTGGGAAACTGAGGGCGTGGAGTCCACGTCCGTGGGCTATGCGGGCGGCACCACGCCTAACCCGACCTACTACGAGGTCTGCCGCGGGCTGACCAACCACGCGGAGGCGGTGCAGATTACCTATGACCCGCAGCGCGTGAGCCTGCGAGACTTAGTGGTCAAGGCTCTGGAGGCCCACGATCCGACTCAGGGCTTCCGCCAGGGCAACGATGTCGGCACGCAGTACCGCTCGGCGTTCTACCCGGAGACCGAGGAGGAGCGCCAAGAGATCCAGCAGCTCGTGGATTCCTACGCAGGCAAGCTTGCCGACGCCGGCTTCGGCGCCACCACCACCGAAGTCACCCTCCTCAGTGAGACAGACTCGGGAGAGTATTACCTGGCCGAGGACGAACACCAGCAGTACCTGCACAAGGTGCCCAACGGCTACTGCCCGCACCACAGCACCGGCGTGAAGTGCGGCTAGTGAAGTGAGCGCACTGGCCGGCGGCTAGAGCTGTTTGCGCACATGCGTGCGGAAGTCGGAAGGTTTGTTGAGCTGGTCGCGCTCCACAAAGGCCCGCATGCGCTCAGCTAGCTCCGGAGTGAGCTGGGTGCGGGTTTGGGATCCGAGGACGGAATCCCAGTACCAGAAGGTTTCCTCGAAGTAGTTGTGCCCGTGGCCGCCCGGCACGTTGAGCGAGTTGATCTGGTCCAGTGCTACCTGCCAGAAGGTGATGAACGGATGCCAGCGCAGGTTGTTAAAAGTATCTGCGTACAAGGTCTGCGGGGTCGGCTCGTGGATCCAGTTGGGGCGGGCATAAATGAGCTTGCTATCCCACCACACGATGGCATCGGAGGCGTGTTGCCCCACCGCTACCCGCGGGCGCTCCCAGGGGCCATAGGGCTCGCCGAAGGCATCATGCTCCATGTGGGCGGGGACTGCGGCGAAGCGGAGGTGCCGGCCGCCGTCGATAAGCGGCAAGCGCTCCAAGGAGCCGCGTTCGCGGTGCAGGCGGCGCATGAAACTGGTCATCCGGGGCGGCCCAGTGAATACCGCGCCATCGCACGCCGCGAGCAAATCTTCGACCGTCTCATAGTTTTCCACGATGGCATAGCAGCCCAGGGATTCGCCGCTTAAGTACAGCTTGGGGCGGTTGTCCTCGGGCAAGAGCTCGAGGCGGGCGTGAACAGCGGCGATGAGCTCGCGCGCAAAAGTGCGGGAGAGGTTTTTATCCACCAGGTAGGAAAACATGGAAGGCAGGTAGTCGAATTGCAAGGCCACGGTGGCGCAATTGCCGCGCGTGAGGAATTCATAGCCACTGACCGAATAATTATTGATCCAGCCTGAGCCGGAGGGCATCTGCAGCACGATGGTGTCGCGGCGGAAGGCCCCCGTGCGGTCCATCTCCGCCACCGCGTGGCGGGCGGCGGCGTGCGGACCACGGCCGCGGATGAGGCCGATGTAAATGCGTATTGGTTCGCGCGCTCGGTCAAAGTGCATGACCTCTTTGATGTCCTGGGCGCGGGGGCCACGGTCGAGAAAAACGCGGCCCTGTGAGCCGACAGCCGTCCACTGCTCGTGGGACCATGGGCTGCCGGAGCGTTCCGGTTCCCACGGCATGACAGATCCCGGATAGACGAGCTTGTTGAGGGCAAGGCCCTGGATAGTGGCTTTGTGGAGCAGCCGGCGCCAGACCATGCGGTCGCTGGCCACGGCCGCGGCGAAGCCCACCGCGCCGCCGGCTAGGGGCCAGGCAATCCACCGGGGCAGCCAACGCTGCACCTGGAGAGAAAGTTGAGTGACGGTAAGCTGAGCCGCCTCCCCTACGATAAGCAAGGCGCCGTAGCCTGCGGTACCCACCATCATTCCTAGTGCGGCGGATTGCGGGCCGCGGTCATTGAGTTTGCCCACGAGGCGGGCCTGCTCTGTTTGGTTGCGCAGGGAGCGTATGCCCGCGATGAAGGTTCCGAGCCCCAGCAAGTAGTAGGAATAGCGCCGAGTGGTGGGGCCGACCCGATCCTGGGGGCGCCGGCCCGCGTGGCGTAGAGCGCGCTTCGCTGCGAAAGCCGCGGTGGTGGCGGCGAGATGTCCCGCGCCTTGGCCGATGGCCACGTTGGCAGCGGTAACCCACCACGGGCGTGGCAATAGCGACGGGGAGACGGCTGCCCAGGTCGCTACTTCGGCGCCGAAGAGCCCGGGCCACATATTTTGCGGCAGGCGCCGCCTGCCGGTCATGCGCATTCCAGGGGTGAGATCACTGATGAGCTCCAAGGAAAAGATGGCAGCCTGAAGTCCTGTGCGGGCGGTTTTGAGGGCGATGCGGCGCGCGAGTTGACGCATGCTGGCCATTGAACCAGCTTTGGGGCGAACGTGCAGTGATGCCACTAATCAGACCTAATCGGGCATAAAAATGTGAGATCGGACTACTTAACCTGTGAATTCGGGCGCATAACGAGCAAAACTCGGACATTAGGGGCACAATAGGAGTCATGGGAAATCATGTTGGAAACAAAGTAGTACTCATCGGCGCTGGCGACGTTGGAGTTGCTTACGCCTACGCTCTGGTCAACCAGGGCACTGTTGATCACCTGGCCATCATCGACATCGACGAAAAGAAGCTCGAGGGCAACGTCATGGACCTCAACCATGGCGTCGTCTGGGCCCCGTCCCGCACCCGTGTGACCAAGGGCACCTACGAAGACTGCAAGGACGCTTCCATGGTCGTCATCTGCGCCGGCGCCGCTCAGAAGCCCGGCGAGACCCGCCTGCAGCTCGTGGACAAGAACGTCAAGATCATGAACTCCATCGTGGCGGACGTCATGAAGAATGACTTCGACGGCATCTTCCTGGTCGCCTCCAACCCGGTGGACCTGCTGACCTACGCAGTGTGGAAGGCCTCCGGCTTCCCGCACCAGCGCGTCATCGGCTCCGGCACCGTCCTGGACTCGGCCCGCTACCGCTACATGCTCTCTGAAATGGATGACGTGGCACCGACCTCCGTCCACGCCTACATCATCGGTGAGCACGGCGATTCCGAGCTGCCGGTCGTCTCCTCCGCCAACATCGCAGGTGTCTCCCTGTCCCACCGTTCTGAAAAGGACCCGGGCTACAACGAGCGCATCGAGAAGATCTTCGAGGACACCCGCGACGCTGCCTACCACATCATCGACGCTAAGGGCTCCACCTCCTACGGCATCGGCATGGCCCTGGCCCGCATCACCCGCGCGGTCATCCAGAACCAGGCCGTCGCTCTCCCGGTCTCTGCCTACCTGCAGGGCGAGTACGGCCACGAGGATGTCTTCATCGGCACCCCGGCCATCGTTGACCGCTCCGGCGTCAACCGCGTTATCGAGCTGGCCCTCGATGACCACGAGAAGGAGCGCTTCGAGAACTCCTTCAACACTCTCAACACCATCAAGGAAGAAATCTTCGGCTAGTGAAGATTGTCGCCCACAGGGGATACTCCGGGAAATATCCGGAGCTATCCCCTCTTGCCTTTGAAAAAGCGCTCGAGCTACCCATTCACGGTATCGAGTGCGATATCCGCCTGAGCAGCGACGGCAAGGTGGTGGTTCATCACGATCCCACACTGGACCGCACCACGAATGGCTCAGGCCGAGTGTCTCGGATGACCTGGGAGGAGCTGCGCCGCCTGAAGATTGGCGGCGGCCAGCGCATGCTGCTTCTCGACGAACTCCTCGACATGCTCGGGGATAAGAAACACCACCTCTACATTGAGACCAAGCATCCCTCGGGGCAAGGCGACATCCTCGAAGAACAGATGGTGCTGCGGCTGCGCTACGCAGGGCTTCTCGACGACCCCCGGATCCACATGATTTCCTTTTCCCACCGGGCCATTCGTCGAATGGCAGCACTTGCCCCGCACGTCGACCGCATCTACCTGCGCCGCGATTGGGAGCGCCATTTCAACCGTCCCGACATCCTGTTGTCGCAGCCCACTGGCCTGGGCATGTCGCTGTTGCGCGGCAAGCTGCAGCCCGACGCGATCGGCGCGCACGGCTTGCCCACGTACATGTGGACCATCGATAAACCCGCGGACATGAAGTGGGCGTGGGCCAACGGGGTAGATATTCTCGCCACGAACCAGCCGGAAGTGGCCCTGCATGCCATTGAGCTGTAATGAACAGGTAAGTTGTTCAGTATGGCCAAGAAGAAAAAGAAGAACGAACAGCTGCCGGAGGGCATGTCCCGCCGCCAAGCTAAGCTCGCTGCCCGCGCCGCCGAGCGCGCTGCCCTGGAAAAGGACCCTCGCCCCTTTGGTGGGCTGGCCGCTGAGGCTAGCCTCGTCGCCCTGCAGGAATTTGTTCCTTCCGCAACGGCGAAGCTGTCCGTCAAGGGCTTCGACAAGGATGTCTACGTCGCCACCGTGCTGCCCGGTGCTACCGCGGCGCTCATCCGTGATGAGGAATCCGGTGGTGAGGCCTTCGTGGGCCTGCAGGTGCAGTCCCACACCCACAACCCGGGCCGCGACTTGGCTTTTGCTCTGAACTGGGTGAAGAACAACGCGCCGGGCTCCACCCTTGAGTCCACTGCCGCTGATGGCTCCCAGCCGGAGCTCAAGGAGCTGCTGGAGGAGGACGCCGAGCTGGAGATCAACGTCTACCAGGACTTCGCGTGGTGGATGCCGGAGGGCGCGCAGGTTCCTCCACAGATGGCACAGGCTCTGCAGCGCGCCAATGATTCCGTCATCGAGTCCTACCAGGTGGGCCAGGAGGCCGAAGGCTTCGTCGGCACCGCTTTCTGGGCTAATGCCGGTGGCGGCAAGGCGCATATCCGATGGGTCCGCCCGTGCGATGACGAGAATGCTTTCCTCAATGCGCTTGCGCGCATTGCCGCTCGCGGTGAGCTCAACCTGGGCGAGAACACCAAGTTCGCCGGTGTCTTCCGCACGCATGGTCTCATCGCCCCGGTCTT
>QWCJ01000654.1_pt1 | contig 10925 bp, 8 predicted proteins | sample 1972501 | NCBI WGS metagenome assembly QWCJ01 (sample SAMN09866711, study PRJNA288562) | Human vaginal metagenome isolate term2_vaginal, whole genome shotgun... | isolation source: vagina | host: Homo sapiens | place: USA: California
GTCATGCCCAGATCGTGCGCCTCTTTGATCCATTCGGGGTGCTTGCGCAGGACACCGATATGGTAATCAATGCCTGTGATGCCTTCCTGATGGAGCTGAGCCGGCGTCTTGTTGCCCGAAAGATAAGCCACTTTCGCCTGCTTGTCCAGTCGTACCAGTTCCAAACATACGTCATGACTGAATGCGATGTATTCTACTTGATCCTGAATTCCATATTTTTTCACGGCATTCACCGTTGCTTGGGCAGCACGTTTGTTAGCTTCAAGCGTTGAATGGGTCTTGATTTCAATGATGAGTTTGGTCTTGCTTTTGGTCTTTTTCATCATCTTCAGCAAGTCCTTCAGCTGTGGCATCTTCTCCCCATTCTTAAGTGTTAGGTTCTTACAATCCTTATAAGAAGCTTTTTCAAGCACCACGCCATTGAAATCAGCATCATGATTCACCATGAGTTTTCCATCGGTAGTGATCCATACATCTATTTCAGAGCCATAGATATTCAAGTCGAGTGCCTTCTGGAGCGATGTCCTTGAGTTTTGAGCCGAGCCTGGTGTGGTCCAGTAACCACGGTGAGCAATGACTTTTGAACCTGCAAACATGCTGACTGTTGCAAAAGCAACAAGGGCCAGTGTACAAAATAATTTTTTCATAATGGTATGCGTATTGATTGTTTATGATTTACGTATGTATCTGCAAAGATAAGAAGTTGGCGTGACACAACCAAACCAAAACACAAGTAAACAGGGCGAGGAAGCGCGAAATTTGTACTACTTTAACTGATAAAGCAGGCCCAATCTCACTTCGTATGTACGAGCAGTAGCATCGTTTCGATAGGTATAGTGGGTATCACGATGATAATAAGCGCCCGACAAATGAAGCCCCCATTGTCGCCAAACTGGGATTTTGAGCATGGGACGCATCATCCATACGGATGATTGGTTGCGCTCGCCTTGTGCGCTGAAGGTTTCGTATGGCGTGTCAGCTGGCACATCTTCGTAGCCGCGCCAACTGTACATTCTAAAAAAGCGGGCATCCAGAGAGAAAGAAAAGCGGTGACCTACCGAGAATTGCGTGCGTGACAGGGCGGTGAAGCCGCTGCCCATGTTGTAGGATTTGTGAAAGGGATTGTCGGTATAATCACTCCAAAGTCCGCCCAACAACATACCATTGAGGAAGAAAGATTGATCAAATTGCAGGTTTTGATGGATGGAAGGAACCCTACAAAGCCACCCCACTCCGATGCTGGCTGCTTCGGAAAGCTGGTAAGGGGGCAAGCCTCCGTTGCGCCCATTGGTATGTTCGTAGTTGAAATGTTGATAAACACCGAAGCGCGACTGAATGCCCCGGTGCTCCATCACAGGAGCTGCAGCCAACTGTCCGATGATGTTGATGTGGTTCACGGCATGTTGTTGATGCCCCACAACCACACCCGCATCGAGGGTAAAGTAATCGAAAGGCTTGTTCTCATCATTGAAAGCGTCGCCATAGCGGACCGAAAAATCCAGATAAGGCGTATGGAACCGCATCGTGGAAGCATCGTGGCCCGATACGTATCTGTCGCCAACAGCCACAGTCATGCGTACCGGTAATCGGTCGTCATCATGATAAGCGGCTTTTTGAGGACGTATCTTCCAAGCTTCACCTGTGAATAGGCGGTTCAATGCGCGAATGGGATTGATGGCTGCTCCCAGTAGTTCTTGGGCTACACGCCGCCATCCTCGCTGGTCATCATGGTACACGAGGTTGGACAAACGATAGGTGCTCTCGCCGATAGCCAACCCACCTATGCCGGTAGAAATGGCGTCATTGATGGATGGGAGCTCGTTTTCACCAGCAATTTCCCACATCAAATCACCAGCCAGGGTATAAGGTATCGACTCCCAGAAGTTCATACCATTACTGCGAGCAGCATTGAAGAATAGATTGCCATGATAGGGATGGTACCACAAATTGGTGTGAAACACATCTCCATCCCAAAACCATTGATTGAGCCGAACGTTGCGTTTGAGTGTTTTACTGTTTACCTTGGCGAAGTCAGCATCTAATATAAAATAGTCAACGGCCAAGAGGGTAGCGTTAATCCCCACCACTTCAGCGGCTGCCCGCCATGGATATTTGGGAGAATTGGCTGATTGTTTGTCCATCAGTGAGTCAACATGGAACACATAGGGCGATTGATTTAACAAGGAATCAGGTAGCACTACGCTGTCAACCAATGCGCTTGAATTGCTTTGTAGATGACAGGTCTGCGCTTTACTTTCTATCGAAAATAAAGTAACAAGAACACTCATGCCAACCCAGCACTTGGTTTTAGCCAAACAACCAATAACAGATAAGTAATTCAAGTAAATCAAACATCTTGAGTATGGTTCAACATCAACGATCCTATTACGACCCAACAAAAAAGCCTACCTGTCACTGAAACGATGTCTAAAAGGCACGATTCCCGGTGACACATAGGCCGTTTATGGTTCTAAAAACAGAACTGAGAGCAACCAGTTGCTGCTTTATTTTACGGTAATGAGGAAGTAATTCTTCTTTCCACGCTGCACCAACAGGTACTTACCGTCTATCAAATCGTCAGCCGTGATGACCTGATCGAAGGACGTAAGCTTCTCTTTGTTGAGCGAAACGCCACCACCTTTCACCAACTTCCGCATCTCACCTTTGCTTGGGAACATCTCCATTCCCTCCTGATTGAAGAGGTCTACAGCCGTCGAACCCAATTGTTCCTTACCAATTTCGTATTGCGGAACGCCGTTAAAGACATCGAGGAAGGTAGCTTCATCGAGCTTTCGGAGGCTCTCTTTGGTGGCTTTTCCAAACAAAATGTTGCTGGCTTCAATGGCCATGTCCAATTCTTCCTGTGAATGAACCATCACCGTTACCTCCTCAGCCAAACGCTTTTGAAGGACACGACGGCCGGGATCTTGCTGATGTTCGGCCACAAGAGCTTCGATGGTTTCACGCTCCAGGGAGGTAAATATCTTGATGTATTTCTCGGCATCATCATCACTAACGTTCAACCAGAATTGATAGAACGCATAAGGTGTTGTGCGGTTTCTGTCCAACCAAATGTTACCGTTCTCCGTTTTACCGAACTTTTTCCCGTCAGCCTTCGTGATTAAGGGGCACGTCAGACAGTAAGCATTCTCCTCAGCACCCAACGTTCGGCGAATCAACTCAGTGCCCGTCGTCATGTTTCCCCACTGGTCGTTGCCACCAAGTTGCAGTTTGATGCCATGCTTCTGATAGAGATGAAGGAAATCATAGCCCTGTAACAGCTGGTAAGTGAACTCGGTAAACGACAAACCATCGCTGGCTTCACCGTTCAAACGCTTCTTCACACTGTCTTTGGCCATCATATAATTCACGGTAATGTGCTTGCCTACCTCGCGTGCAAAGTCAAGGAAAGTGAAGTCTTTCATCCAGTCATAGTTGTTCACCAGCTCGGCTTTGTTGGATGTGTCACCATCAAAGTCGAGGAATTTGGACACCTGTTGCTTGATAGCCTCTTGATTATGGTACAAGGTGTCAGTATCCAAGAGGTTGCGTTCCAAGCTCTTTCCTGACGGATCACCAATCATTCCCGTCGCTCCACCCAGCAACAAATAGGGCTTGTGCCCACATCTTTGCAGATGACGGAGCATCATGATGCCACACAAGTGGCCGATATGCAAGGAGTCGGCCGTTGGGTCAGTGCCCAAATAAGCCGACACGATTTCTTTTTCAAGCAGTTCTTCGGTGCCTGGCATCATCTGTGCTAACATGCCACGCCATTTCAGTTCTTCAACAAAGTTCTTTGTCATCGAATCAAATTTATATTTTTCGTTTGTATAATGAAGCTGGGGCCTCTACTCAAAGAGAAACTTACGGTACCGGATCATATCCACTACCACCCCACGGATTACATCGTAAGATGCGCCATACAGCCAACGCCAGCCCCTTGAACGGGCCATGCTTGATGATGGCCTGCCGTGCATATTCCGAGCATGTCGGTGTGAATCGGCAAGATGGGGGCGTGTAAGGCGTGATGAATTTCTGATAAAACAAGATGGGAGCCAGCAAGATTCCTTGGAGAATCCGCATCATACCGTGACTTATAGACCTTAGGATATTCACAGTTTATCAGCTACTCGTTTTAATAAGACCTGCATACTTCGCTCCACGGTGTCCGTATCATGAAGCTCATCAGACATCCATATAAAGCCCAATAACAGCTGACGATTGGGGGTATCTGCCATGGATGACACCACAATCTCTTTGTTCAGCCGGTACGCCTCACGCACTTGTCGCTTCACGCGGTTGCGTTTAACGGCTCGCTTGAAGTGCCTTTTCGATACACTCACCATCATCTTGACGGGTGCTTCATGTTGTAAATCGCCATCAGGTTGATTGGTCAGCAAATAAACAACCCTTAAAGGAAACACCGAAAAGGATTTACTTTTGCCTCCAGTAAAGAGCTTTTCCAGCAGTGTTCTACCGCATATCCGCTCCCACTTACTGAGTTTAAAAGGCCTAATGGTCGGCAATTTACTTTTTATTTTTTATTTTTTTCAGATAAGCCTTCAAGGCTCCCGTCATCGAAGGATTGTCTGCATCGGGTGCTTGCAAGTCCAATCGGAATCCTTCTGCCGTAACTGCCTTGCATGTGGCAGGCCCAAAGGCACCAATCTTAATGTCACCTTGTTCAAAATGAGGCAGATTTTGTTGCAATGTCTTCACGCCCGTAGGACTGAAGAAGATAATCATGTCGTAATCAAACGTCTTCACTTCCTCTTCTGTCATGTCATTGCTCACCGTTCGATACATCACACATTCGGTATGTTTGATCTTCTTTGCGTCCAACAGGTTCTTGAGATCATCGTTGTGAACGCTACTCATCGGAACGAGATACTTCTCGGTTTTATGCTTGACCATCAACGGAACCAAGTCGGCAATCTTGCCACTCGTTCCAAAAAACACCTTGCGCTTGCGATACTGTACATATTTCTGGATGTACAGCGCAATGGTTTCAAGTACACAGAAGTACTTCATGTCTTCCGGTATGGTGATGCGCATCTCCTTGGCCAGCGTGAAAAAATGGTCTATCGCATGGCGAGAAGTGAACACAATAGCTGAATAATCGAGAATGTTAATGCGTTGCTTACGAAATTCTTTTGCAGAGAGTCCCTCCACTTTGAAGAAGGGTCGGAACACACACTTCACACCATATTCTTTCTCAATATCATAATACGGCGACTTCTCACTTGTTGGTTGGGGCTGTGATACCAAGATTTTTTTGACCATCAGTGTCCTAAAAATTTACTTTAAAATGATTGTTTGCCAATCCAAAAACTCCCCACAAAGCGAGCATTGGAATGATTTCAAGTGCACAAAAGTACAAAATTATTTGCACAAAAGACCCCGTTTGACGGAAAAAGATGGCATACGACTTATAGAGCGTAAGCAATTTAATCAGCACGATGACAATAATTGCATAAATAACAGCACTTTTCATCGAGACATCGAAATATGACAATAACATGACAATGGGAAATAATGCCACGCCTTCCATCGACACCAAGAACAACCGCACCTTCATCCATTGTCCGTTTTTTTTCCTATCAAAGAACACCCAGTTGGTGAATGTATAGACCAAGGTCTTCGCCATGAAATACAAAACGAGGGCTGCGGTATAAATACCCATCATCTGATAGTATTCCAGCACAAAGATATCGGTGACGTAGGTGCGTGAATAGAAAAAGAACAAGAGGGCTAACAGCAGGCACGTCTGAAAGACAAAGAAGAACTGGAACCGTATTTCTTCGCCCGTTTCCGTGACCTCCGTCGTCCGTCCGCGTGGTTGATAAAAGAAGGTTTTGACTTGCTTTTCCAAGAATCGTTTAGACTTTGAAAAGGCGAGCATGGCCAGGATAAAACATCCGAGCAGCACACCTGTAATCAAGTCGTCACCCGACACCGTGTACGGAACAGGGTCGCCGACCACGCCCACACGCCCTCCATCGAGTTCGGGATGGAACATCGAGTCTTTTGAAAAGAACGACTCCTTGTAATATTGCGGCAGACTGACATCGCGAAAGTTCTTCCCTACCGGATGCCCCGGCAAGTGAAGGGTGTCCGGCATCTGGCTCCAACTGATTTTGCTGGGCTTGATATGGGCCTGAATGGCCGAGTCTTGCTGTGCCGGAGTGGCATCTTTGGGCAACCACTTCAGCACCTGTGCCGGCGTAAGCTGCTTGGGCTGTCGCGCCATTGAGGACCCAGTATGCGCAGTATCGGCAACGATTGACTGTGAAAGAGAGTCGGTCTGCAACATTTACTATTTAATGCCAAAGGCTTGTTTGATGCGCTCCACGTCGTCCAACTTCTCCCAAGTAAACAGTTCTACCTGCATGACTTTCGTTTCATGATAACGACTTTCAAACGTTTTTTCCTTCACTTCGTACTGCCGACCCATGTGTCCATATGCCGCTGTCTCGAAATAAATAGGATTGCGAAGACCGAATTTCTTCTCAATGGCTTTCGGTCTAAGATCGTACATCTCACCAATCTTTTGGGCAATCTCGCCATCTGTCATCCCAACCTTGCCTCGTCCGTACGTATCCACATAGATGTTGATGGGCTTAGCCTCACCAATGGCATAACTAATCTGCACCAACACCTCGTCAGAAACGCCTGCAGCTACCAGGTTTTTTGCAATATATCGAGAAGCGTATGCTGCCGATCGGTCTACCTTACTAGGGTCTTTGCCCGAGAAAGCTCCGCCACCGTGGGCACCTTTCCCACCATATGTATCTACAATAATCTTCCTTCCGGTGAGCCCGGTGTCGCCATGAGGCCCGCCAATGACAAACTTTCCCGTAGGATTCACATAATATAAGATGTCATCATTGAACAGTGCGCGCGTCTTGTCGTCACACGCTGCCTTGACACGGGGTATGAGAATGTTGATGACGTCGGCCTTGATTTTGGCCAACATGCGGTCGTCGTCGCAGTCAAACTCGTCGTGCTGCGTACTCACCACAATGGTGTGGATGCGACGGGGCGTGTGGTCGTCGTTGTATTCAATGGTGACTTGGCTCTTCGCGTCGGGGCGAAGATAAGTCATTTCCTTGCCTTCCTTGCGGATATCGGCCAACACGCGCATGATGAGATGAGCCAAATCAAGCGATACCGGCATGTAGTTTTCGGTTTCGTTGATGGCATAACCAAACATCATGCCTTGGTCACCGGCACCCTGTTCGTCCTCATTCGCCCGATTCACCCCACGGTCAATATCGTCACTCTGTTCGTGAATGGCCGACATGATGCCACACGAATCGCCGTCAAACTGATATTCCGACTTGGTGTAACCTATCTTCTTGATGGTTTTGCGCGCAATGGTTTGCAGGTCAACGTATTCTTTCGAGCGAACCTCTCCCATGATCACAACCTGTCCGGTGGTCACAAAGGTCTCGATAGCGCAATGTGCATCACTATCGTAAGCCAAGAACTGATCGAGCAAAGCGTCTGAAATTTGGTCAGCAACTTTATCTGGATGTCCCTCTGAAACTGATTCTGATGAAAATAAATAGGCCATATCTATGATTCTTGTTATTTATTGAACATGCAAAGTTAGCAAAAAAAACACAATCTGTCACGCATCTGCTTTATTTTAACTCTTTTATAGCGTTTTCGCATGGTCGTTAAACGAAGCCTACTCGCCATTGTCCGTTCGTATGGAAGCACCATGCATTCGCATTTGTGAATGGAAGGTATGAGAAGCGTTACCCAAAAGGTAACAAAGGCAAGAAGCGGGCATGTCCGAATTGTTTTCATACATCTTTGGCTCGTTTGACTGACACTTTTGTCCTAAAAAAGTGTCTATAAAATAGCATGTGTCAAGTGGTGAAATAGAAAAATTAACTATGCTCACAGGATGCATCAATGGAATGAAAAGCGAAGAAAATCGATATTTTCGACTTAAAACATCGCAATTGACGGCCCATTTGCATCTGTTTGGGCTGTCATTCACATGGGTTTGCGGCGTTAAAGCATTGCTATTGCCAGCCAATCTCAATGCTTTTGCACGAAAGACGTGTGTCAAAGAATATTGAAAAGTCCGCAATTTATCACAACACAATGACACACAACCCATTACAAAACAGCCTCATATTTCCCATATTTACAGCAAGCAGGGATGTTGTTCGCAAATACGCCAAAGGTGAAGAGGTGTTTGTCAAGAAAAAGGACAATTGAAATTCTACTTTGAGTATGGACGTTTTTGGTTCAGTATGATGAAACGGTTACGGTGTCGTAGGAGCGTGATTGCGGACGCAATGTGATGAATTACGCCTCTACGTTTGGCCCATCTTTTGATGTGTCAACATCGTAACGTACCGTAACCTGCCACTATGAAAAATGCCATTGAACTATTGATACAGTTCAATGGCAATATCTATGAACAAACAAGCTAACCACTCCCCTCCCTTTTGGGGAGGGGTTGGGGGTGAGGCCGTCACCCTATCGCTTACTTGTTTTCTTCCGGCAACATGGTTACCGAGATATAGTTTCCGGCCTTCAAGAATTCTTTCATAAAGGCGGCGATGGTCTGTGGTGTCTGCGCGCTAATCACCTTTTTATAGTCAGTGTACGAGTCAATACCGTGCTTACGATACAAATCCACCACACCATTCCAATAACGATTGAGCTTAGCATCGTCATCCGCCTGCTTCAGCATCACGGCCTTCACCTTGTCAACCATCGAAGCGTCCACCGTCTTGGCAAGCTCTTGCACGGCACTCTCCATGATGCTCAGGGCCAAATCCTTCTTCTCTGGCTTCATGGGGCAAACGCCCAGTAATTGAATCACGTGATAATCATCGTCGATGGTTGCCGCACCTTGTGCCCCGCACGAGTAGGCCGCACTCGCATCCTCGCGGATCTTCTTCAGGTAAACCATCGACAGCACCTGTCCGGCGATGGACGCCTTGACATCGTTCTCCAAGGTATAAGGCATGTCCTCGTTGTACCATATCTTATAAGCCGTCGCCTTGGGTGTTTCCATCTTGCGCATGAAGGTGTTGTCTATCTTGCCTTTCTGCAGGAAGGTCACACGATGTCCCTTCACAATCTTATTCTGTGAGGGCAGACTTGCAATGTATTGACAAATCAATGGTCGGATGGTAGCCTCGTCATAGTTGCCTATGAGGGTGAATGTCCATGCTGCCGCATTGGCTGTACGCTCCTTAGCCATGGCCAAGATACGGTCGTAAGATACGTTTGGCAGGTCATCTGCCTTGACAGGAGTCAACCGTGGATTGTGCCCATACATCGTTGCCGTGAGCGAATCAGAGAGGGCCACCTCCGGCGAGAGCGCGCGATTTTTCAGACTTACCTTGTACTGACTGATGAGGTTGTCGTACGATTTCTGGTCTTTGTTGATGCCAGTGAAGTAGAGATACAGCATTTGCAGCATCGTTTCCACGTCCTTGGGCGTGGATGACCCCGACGCCATGGCTTTCTTAAAGCCCAGCGACAGGTCGACATTGGCTATCTTACCAGCCAACGCTTTGCTCAGCTCGGTCAACGAGAACTGTCCCAGTCCGCTGTTTCCAATCACGTCATCAAACATCCTGACGTTGATATAATCCTTCTCACCGTATAACGAAGAGCCTCCAAAGCCCTCTGCCGACAGCAGCACCTCATCCTTCTTCAAGTCGGTATGCTTGAGCACAACCGTCGCACCGTTAGACAGTTTCAGCTCTGTGTACCCCAATTTGTCGTTCTTCTTCTCACTCTTGATGGTTCCAGGGGTCGGCTTTTTCGTAATCAACGGTTCGTTCTTCACGTTGTCAACGTATGCCGTTACCTGCTGTTTTTTGGCCGTTTGGAGGGCAGCGAGCAGTTCTTGACGGGTTGGATACACAGCACCCTCTTTCTCGTTGTTAAAGTTCACAATGACAATGTTGCTGTCGTTCTTGGGAATCAGCTGCTTCATGTATTCGTTGACCGCTTCAACTGGAATGGCTGGAACCATCTGCTTCATCAGTTGATAGGTGTAATCTATGGACGGCATAGGCTCGTTGGTCAAGAAATAACCCAGACATTCGTTGAAAAACTGCGTGTTCTTGCGCTTGTCTTTGTTGCTGTATGCCTTGTCAAGGTTACTCAACAGGTCGGCTTTATATCGCGCGTATTCGGTCGGGGTGAATCCAAATTCGACTGCACGGCGTGCTTCTACCACCGCTGCGGTGAGCGAAGCGGCAAGTTGAGAGGGGTCTTTGGGTTGGGCAAAGATACTGAACGCATCTTTCGTCTTCGCAAAAATATAGTTGTCATCACTGGCTCCAGCACCCACGTATGGGCAGTCTGCCTTTTGTGCTGCTTCGGTATAGCGATTGTTCAGCATGTTGAGCGCGGCTCCTTTCAAATAACCATAGACGATGTATTCAACGGAGTTTTTCAACGAATCTGGGTAAGTATCATGCTTGAACATCACTTGTACATCGCTGGTGCGCTGCTCTTTATCCTTGTCGATGATAACGATTGGCTCGGCTGTATCAGGCACTGGCTCATCGAGCACAGGTGCTTGGTTGGCTGGGTTCTTGATACCACCAAAGAGTTTCTTAATCATTGCCTCGGTATGGTTTACATCTACGTCGCCAATCACAATGATGCCTTGGTTAGAAGGATGATACCATTTCTCATAATAGTCACGCAATTCCTTGGGCGAGAAGTTGTCTACGACACTCATCAGACCGATAGGATAACGCACACCGTACTTACTTCCGGGATACAGTTTGGGCAGATTGCGCTCAAACATGCGGCTCCCTGCGCTGGTACGCAGTCGCCATTCCTCATGTATCACACCACGCTCCTTGTCTATCTCCTTTGGATCGAGTGTCAAACCCGTAGACCAATCGCGCAATATCAACAAGCAAGAG
>QWCJ01000856.1_pt1 | contig 10914 bp, 10 predicted proteins | sample 1972501 | NCBI WGS metagenome assembly QWCJ01 (sample SAMN09866711, study PRJNA288562) | Human vaginal metagenome isolate term2_vaginal, whole genome shotgun... | isolation source: vagina | host: Homo sapiens | place: USA: California
TGCTAGAAATCTATAGGCACTTATAGAGAGTTAGCAAATTGTCGTAAATGGAGAAGTACCATAAAATAGACTTTTATAGAGATTTAGACAATTATCTAAGGTAGAGGGGATTTTCCCAACAATGAAGCCAATAGGCCTTGAAAAGGAAGAAAATGATAAACGAAAGATCGATTCAATTGACCAAGAAGATGTAGAAATTGACTTTTCTAAAGTACAAATCGAAGATATCTATGAAGATGTAGACTTTGATACCTTTAGCAAGTCAGACTTCAGAGCTGTTAAGGTTAAAGATTGTGTAGAAGTACCAAAGAGCAAGAAGCTTTTACAATTTACTATAGATGATGGAACTGGTGAGGATAGAACAATCCTATCAGGAATAAAGGCCTACTATAACCCAGAGGACCTAATAGGAAGAACCCTACTTGCTATAGTAAACCTACCTGCAAGAAAGATGATGGGAGTAGAAAGCCAAGGAATGCTACTATCAGCAATCCACAAAGAAGAAGGCGAAGAAAAACTAAACCTAATCATACTATCAAATAGAATACCTGCTGGAGCAAAATTATACTAAATATTTAAGATAAAGACTATGGAAAAAGAACTGACCCCTAACAGCTAGACTTAAAGACTAACTTTAGGAGGTCTTTGTCAAATCGTGTTGGTAAATAAAAATCAACCAAATTATATATCAGGGATAGAAATTTCGATCCCTGAATTTTAGTTTTCTAATAAATTTCAAGTGATAAATATTCTTGTTCTAAAATTAGTAAAATTCCTGTAGCCAAAAGCTATCCTCTTTAATACCTTAATAAAATTGTTAACACCCTCAATTGGTCCATTAGAATAATCATAAATAAATGAGTTCTTGATAAAATCTAGGTAATAATAACAAGTATCTATTGATGTTTTCATTCTATCGCTAACTTTATCTTTAAAATAACTCAAATGAAATGTAAACAATTCAAAGTTCCTTTTCTCAATATCTTCCCTCAGGCATTGGTAACAGTCGTATGTATCTTTTAAAGTGTTATCAACATCAAGACTAATATCAACAATATCTTCATTAGAAACAAACTTACCAGGGAAATGAATACGCTTAAAAAAATGAATAGGATCAAGAAGTTTGTATAGCTTTAAAAAATGTTTCCAATATTTATTAAGTGTTTTGTATTTAAGATTGCAAGTGGAAAAATCCTTCATTGTATCAATCCTCGTATGGTTAAAAGAGTTTGTAAAAAGCTTTACAATATGAAACCCATTAATGACAATTTCTGCATTAACATAGTTCCTGTAAAGGTCAACCCCAAAATTGTCCACAGTTATTATCGAAAAGTAGTCCACATATAGTAAAAAAATTGACCACATGTATCTTTCACCTAGGTGAAAAGCGTCTTACATATATTTCACATATTTTTTGACCACTCTATTGTATCTTCCTTCCATCATATAACTATTTTACCTAGACATATCCATAATATGGGCCCTATGGGCAAGTCTATCTACTATTGTCCCAGTTAACATAGGATCTTTAAAAAACTCCTCCCATCTTTCAAAGTTTAGATTAGTTGTTAAAATTATCGAGCCCTTATCATTTCTAGATGATAAAAGGTTAATTTGAGAATATCAAAAAGAATAATAGTATAAGAAAGATACTTACTGATTTAAAACCTAAGTAGTATAATGAGTATATGATAATATTTTCTATTTTAAACGGAAATAATATTTTGACTTTTGAAGGAGAGTGATTTACATATGAATTTAGCGGATCCCAAAGATATTACTGTTAAAATAGTTTTATTGATACCGATTATTTTAACATTATTTTCTTCATATATGATAGATAAGACAAATGGAAATATTATAGCAGGATTTAATACTATGGAAGAAGACAAGAAAGAAGAGCTAATAAGAAAAGGATATCTATCTAAAGTCAAAAAAATGACTTTTATAATGAGTATACCTTTAGTTATTGCCTTTTTGTCTAGTTTTTTTGTTAAGAATATTAAGCTTTATAATGATATTCTTATGGGAGCATGGGGGTTGTTTGGAATAATTACGATTTTAGGAATTGTTGTTGTTAATTATTCTGTAAGAAAATAATGACTATAAGCTTTCAAACATTTTGTGTATAGAAACCTCCTGATTCGAGTAAGGAAAATGAACTGACCTCCAAAAGTTAGATCAAAAAACTAACTTAAGGAGATCAGTATTTTAATAAAAACATAGTTCAAAATTAAGTTGATTTCGTATCGAAAATATCGATATTGCTAAGGGTATAGTATTGGTCCCCATCAATAAGTTTTACTCCCATAGCCTTTATCTCTTCCTCTACAGAAGAATTTGGTGGATTATTTCTTCTATTAAACCTCGCTGTATTATCATTGCATAATGATGTTCGGCCTTTAAGAGAATTTTCTGATAGATGGCGTATACTAGGAATCTGAATATATCATGGTCTACGAGATCTGGCTTACCTCCAGTTTCTTCCTAAGAAATTAGAAATTATATAGACTTTTATCAGCAAGTACTTTGCCTTTAGTAGTATCTCATTCGACTTTTAGTTGTTTTCTATTAGGTCTTTGAATCTTTTCTCCAATTTATCTATAAAATTATTGTAAGCTTTCTCCATTAGATATCATTTTTATAATTTTTGAATAGCATTAGATATTTGTATATATTAGCCTAATCTTTAAAGTAAATCCACGATATGGCAGAAGGAAATAGCTTAAAATTTATTTGATTAGTAGTAAATATTTCTCCATCTATATTAGCAAGAAAGGCCTTATCAGAGGAGATTTGTCCACAACTTATTTTATACTCATTGAGCTGAGGGCTAGTCCTGTGCTTGCCTTTTTTGTATTTTAGAATCATAAAGGGAAGCTTATAGAAGGGGATCTTCTCTGCTGTGATTAGGTTTACTAATCCATCATTAAGACTCGCTTCTGGAGCTGGGTTAAAGCCTGATCCGTAGTAGGCTCCGTTACAGATTGCACTTATTAGAAACTCACCTTCGATTTCCTTACTTTCTCCATTTTCCATTAGTATTTTGATCTTAAGATTCTCATAACCTATATTTCTAAGTGAAGATATAACTGCTTTTATATAGGCCTTTTTTCCAAGCTTTGGATTTTTTTCTAAAAACTTGTAAGCCTCCTTTAAGACTTGAGTGTCAAATCCAAGGCTTGTTACATTTATACAAAGCTTGTCATTAATTTGGATTAAATCTATAGGACTTGTGTAATAAGAAAAGATTTTTTCTAGTTTAAAGTTTTTGTAATCGAAGTTTTTAGCAAAATCATTGCCTGTACCGGTTGGTATTAGGCCGATAGATATATCTTTACCATAAGCTGTATTTGCAAGCTCATTAAGAGAGCCATCTCCGCCACAGATTATGGCGTATTTTTCAAAATTATCTTCTTTGGCAAAGTCTTCAATAATCTCATCAATATGACCCTTGTACTTTGTCTCTATTACTTCTATTACACTATCACCAGGAGCTTTTTTCTGTAAAGCTAGGAGCTCATTTTTATTAACATCAAACTCAGTCTTACCAGCTTTGGAGCTGATTATAAATAATATTTTCTTCATAAATTCACCATTATAACTATACTAAGATTAATAATTATTTAAAGCATGCTAAATTTCTCTGATCTTATAAAAATATGTTGACTTTAAATTTCACCTATGATAATATAATGATTATTATTATCAATAAGGAGAAAATATGAACAAAAATAAATTATTGAGGGCAATGCTAGTAGCATCCCTAGTACTTACAGGATGTGGAAATTCAGGTGAAGAAGCGCCAAAGGCAGACGAGAATAAGGAAGCTATTCAAACAGAGGAATCCTCTAATATGGAAGAAAGCAAAAATGAAGAAGCTAAAGAAAGTTCTGATACTGTAAAGATTAAGGATATCCATGGTGAGGTTGAAGTTAAGAAAAACCCAAAGAGGGTAGTTGCCCTTGATAACAGAACTTTCGAAACTTTGAGTGATTTTGGGGTAAAACTTCTTGCAGCACCAAAAGATGTTATGGCAAAGACTTCCCCTTATGTAAGTGACGATTCTGTAGAAAATATTGGTAATCATAGAGAACCAAATCTTGAGTTACTTGCCGCAGCAGACCCAGATTTTGTTATAGTAGGTCAAAGATTTGCTAAATATTATGATCAAATCAAGGAACTTCTCCCAAATGCAACCATAGTAGATTTTTCCTATGATGTTAGTGAGAAGAGTGAACACAGTGGGGAAAATTTAATAAATGGTTTTAAGGAATCGACTCTTGCCCTAGGACAAATATTTGAAAAAGAAGATAAGGCCCAAGAACTTGTTGACAAGCTTGATAAGTCAATTAAGGAAGCCAAAGAAGCCTATGATGGACAAAGTGTTATGAGTCTTATAGTATCTGGTGGGGATATTGGCTATGCTGCACCAAAATCAGGCAGGGTATGGGGTCCACTTTATGAAGTACTTGGGCTTAAGCCATCTCTTGAGATTGAAAATTCATCTTCAGACCATAAGGGTGATGACATTTCTGTAGAAGCAATCGCAGAATCCAATCCTCATTATCTATTTGTCCTAGATAGGGACCAAGCTACAAGTGATGCTGAAACATCAACTCCTGCCAAGGATGTTATTAATAATTCACCAGCCCTCCAAGGACTCGATACGATAAAAAATAACAGGATCTATTATGCACCAGATGATACCTACACAAACGAATCAATCCAAACATATACAAAAATATTTGAAGGTCTAAAGGATCTATTCCAAAGTGAAAAGTAGGAGTAATATTGTCCTTAAGAAAGATTTTATTATAGCAAGTCTTATTGTCCTAGGGCTTGCTATAGTATCAATCATGACAGGAGCTTATAGTATTATGAGTCAGGAAGATGGCTTAGATATGGTATTTATAACAAGGATACCGAGAACTCTTGCTCTGATGCTTACGGGTCTTGCCCTTTCTACTTCTGGACTTGTCATGCAACTAATAAGCCAAAATAGGATGGTCGAGCCTACTACAACTGGTACTATAGAGTGGGCTTCATTGGGGCTAATTTTAGTCTATATTCTGATTCCTTCACCAACTATGGTTCAAAGGATGCTAGGAGCAATTATCTTCTCCTTCATTGGATCTATGATATTTTTCCTAATAATTAGAAAGATTAAACTAAAATCTTCTCTCTATGTGCCTATTCTAGGAATCATGTTGGCTGGAGTTGTAAGCGCATTTACTACTTTTATTTCTATAGAGTTTGATATGATGCAGGTCCTTGAAATATGGTTCCAGGGTTCCTTTGCTGGAGTGCAAAAGGGAAGGTATGAATTTCTTTTCCTAATAATTGCAATATCCATTGCGATATTTTTTTATGCGGATAGACTTACTATGGCAGCTTTAGGTGAAGATTTCTCTAAAAATATTGGACTAAATTACAAAAGGATTATTCTTATAGCGAACTTTCTAGTATCAATAGCGGTTGGAATTGTGGCGGCAGTTATAGGCAAGGTTCCCTTCCTTGGACTTATAGTTCCAAACCTAGTAAGCCTTGTTAAGGGAGATAATCTTAGGGAAAATCTACCTTGGACTGGGCTTATCTCTATGGGAATAATTTTACTAGCAGATATTATCTCTAGAACTATAATTGCTCCCTTTGAAGTCCCTGTTTCATTAATATTAGGAAGCTTTGGATCGGTATTTTTTATAGGACTATTACTTAGAACAAGGAGGATAGGATGAACTTTGATAATTCTTTCAGAAGTAAAAAAGACAGATATTCTTATTATGTCCTATGTCTTGGCCTATTAATCTTTGCTCTTCTTTTTACTTACGGCCTACTTGTTTACAATAATCCAGTTCCTCTTAGCTCGCCATCATTCTTGCCAGTAATCAAAAGGAGGCAAAATGCCCTTATAGCAATGGCTATAGCAGCTGTCTGCCAGGCATTTGGGACTGTCTCATTTCAGACGGTTACTTCAAATAAGATAATCACACCATCACTTCTAGGATTTGAGGCAATCTATGCTACAATTAATACAAGCCTAATGTATTTTCTGGGCCTTAGTGCTTTTATATCCATATCCGGCATATATTTCTATATGGGTCAGATACTAATCATGGTCCTTGTTTGTCTTTTGCTTTTTTACGGGATACTTAATATGAAAAATGCAAGTATAGACTTAGTTCTTTTAGTAGGCGTGGTCATGGGACAGGGGCTTAGGTCAATTTCTGCCTTTATGCGAAGGATTCTGTCACCATCTGAATTTGACGTTCTACAAGCGAGTTTGTTTGCTTCAGTGAATAATGCTAGGGCAGATTACTTTGGAATATCAATTGCCCTTGTAGGTCTAATAGCTTGTATTATCTTTTTAAGTAGCAAGAAACTAAATATCCTTGCCTTAGGAAAAGATGTTTCTATCAACCTAGGCATTAATTACAAGAAAGAAAGTATTAAAATCCTTGTTTGTGTATCGATCCTTATGTCCGTATCGACCGCCCTTGTTGGGCCTATGACATTTTTTGGCTTCTTGGTAGCGACTTTATCCTATCAATTAGTCAAAAGCTACGATCACAAGTACCTACTAATAGTAGCGTTTTTACTGGCTTATCTGATTCTAACAGGCTCTTATTTCCTTATGAATCACATCTTCCATGCCAATGGAGTTGTATCAATATTAATAGAAATGATTGGAGGAATTAGCTTCTTGATGCTTTTATTCAAGAACAAAGATTTATGATAAAACTAGATAATGTAATTAAAAAATATTCAACAGAAACAGAAATTGGTCCTCTTAACTTTTCTATAGCAAATAAGGGGATTAATTCAATAATAGGACCCAATGGAGCGGGTAAGTCTACGACCCTTCTAATGATAGGAAGGCTTTTAGGCATAGATGAGGGTGAAATTATCGTTGGTAATTATAATGTTAATGAAACTTCTGATGATACCTTGTCTAGGATAATTTCCACTTTACGCCAAGAAAATAATTTCATGGCAAGAATAACTGTAAGACAATTGATCTCCTTTGGAAGGTTTCCTTATAGCAAGGGCAGACTTAGCACTGAAGATTACGAGATTATGGAAAAATATATTGAATTCTTGGACTTAGGCGGCTTAGAAGATAGATATCTCAATGAACTATCTGGTGGCCAGAGGCAAAGGGCTTATGTTGCTATGGTCCTAGCTCAAGAAACGGACTATGTCCTCTTAGATGAACCCCTTAACAATCTCGATGTAGCAAGGTCTGTGAGCATGATGAAGCACCTTCGAAATGTGTGTGACAAACTTTCTAGGACGATAATTCTTGTAATCCATGATATAAACTTTGCTGCCAGGTATTCTGATAAAATATTTGCCATGAAAGATGGTAAGTTAGTAAAATCTGGGTCAGTAGAGGAAATGATGGACCCTAAAATCCTATCAGAGATATTTGAAACAGAAATAGAAATTCTAGATACTTCCTCTGGGAAAGTCGCTATTTATAATTAATCCACTGGGGTGGATTTTTTCTTTATAGGATAAGGAGTTTGTCAAAATATCGAATAAATCACTAGTGCTTATAGAATACTTTATATTTTTAATATCGACACATAATATTTTAGATGAAATATATTATAAAAGTGTTAAAGTAATAAGAAGGGAGTGATTTAATGAGAAAGAAAATAATTAATATTTTGACATGCATATTACTTATGACAAGCCTAACCGCTTGTGGTACTAGTGCTAATAAAAATGTAGAAGAAAGTGCAAAAAGCACGGGAGACCTTATAGATAATCTAGATAAAGGTAATATAGAGCCTTCAAGTGATGATTCTAGTAAGAAAGAAGCGGTAAAAGGTAAACAAAGCGATAGGGAAGATGCCAAGGCTAAATGGGAGATGACTCTTGCAAAAGAAAAGGAAAATGATAGCAAGAGGGAGAAGGAAAGAGAAAAAGACCTAGAATCATATAAGGAAGCGTCTATAGCTAGAAAGTCTAAAGATGAAGCTAAGAAAAAACATAAACAAAAGAATATTGATCAAAAGCATAAAGATAAGGAAGAGGACAAAGAAGAGGACTATGCAAAAGTTAAGCTAAAGTTTTTTGGAGATACCATGGCCCACCTTGGTCAAATCCAATATGCTTACGCTTATGGGGGAGGAAACTACGATTTTTCCAATCAGTTTGCTTATATTTCAGATTTTGTCAAGGATAGTGATTTATCTATCACAAACTACGAGACAACCTCTAATCCAAATAGAGAATACGCTGGTTTTCCTGCCTTTAATGCTCCGCCAGTTTATCTTAAAAATATAAAGGATGCTGGTTTTGATGTGGTTACTACTGCAAACAACCACTCATTGGATACAGACGAAGAAGGAGTTCAGACAACAATCGCGGCTGCCAAGGAAGCAGGCCTTGACTATGTAGGAAGCAAGGAAAAAGAAAGTGATAAGATTCTTTATAAAGAAATAAATGGGATGAAGATTGCAATTCTCGCCTACACTTATGGAGCTAATGGTAAGGAAGACCTCCTAAACTTAAGAGAAGAAGTAGATTCCCTAAACTATCTACACGAGGAAAATATCAAATCTGATATAGAAGAAGCCAAGGCAAATGGGGCGGACTTTATCATAGTTTATCCTCACTGGGAGATAGAATATCAGTCTTATCCTCAAGAAAGTACGGTAGAACTTGCTCATAATATGATCGATTGGGGAGCAGATCTTGTGATAGGTAACCATCCACACGTAGTTCAACCTGTTGAGATTTATAAGAATGAAGATGGCAAGGAAGGGCTTATAGCTTATGCCCTAGGTAATTTTATATCCAAGCAATCTCTTGAAGTAAGTGGGGATATCAGGTGTGAACAAGCCCTTAGCATTGAGCTAAGCCTCAATAAGAACGAAAAGGGAACATATGAAATAGGAATCCTAAATGCTATACAGAACATGAGAAGTGAAAGTTTGGATAATTTCTTCCTAACTATAACTTCTCTAGGTAATATGTCTATACTTTGGTTTAGTATGATTCTGATATTTATGACAACAAAAAGATACAAAAAGATTGGAGAAATCATATTAATATCATTTTTCTTAAATCTAATAATTGTAAATATAATACTTAAAATATCAGTTGGAAGAGTAAGGCCATATGAAGCGGTAGGATTTACTGATTTATTGATAAACCACTTATCAGATAATTCCTTCCCTTCAGGCCACACTTCCTATGCGGCATCCTTTGCTACGGTTATAATTCTTCTTGCAAAATCAAAGCCTGTAAAATACTATGTAGGAATAATGGCTGTCCTAATAGCCTTCTCAAGATTATATCTCTACGTACATTATCCAACAGATGTTCTTGTAGGAGCGATAATAGGCATACTTTTAGGACTATGGTCAATCAAAATATATCAAAGTCCAAAGTATAGGGAGCTTAAAGGAAAATTTAATTTACAAAGACAGTAATGGATGGTATAATGTATAGGTACTTAAGCCGGTGTGTTGGAATTGGCAGACGAGACAGACTCAAACTCTGTTGTCCACCAGGGCGTGTGGGTTCGAGTCCCACCACCGGCACCATTACTTTTATTAAATTATGATATTGGAACTTTTGGTGAGGGATTATTAAATTTCACCTAGGAGTTAGCAATATCTTTTTTTGTTGGGATTTTTAAGCTCTTTGGAGATAAATTCATCAAGTCCCTTACTTTTAATAAAAATATTAAAATTACATTTTATGACAGTGAGCTTTTAAAAGGCTATGTAGAAACTTATACCCCTAGTTATGCTTCTTATGATAATGAAGAAGAAATTGCGATATTGACTATAGAAAAAAAGCTATCGTTAATGGAATAAATGAAAGTGAAATAAAAAAAATGAAATGTTAGATTAAGCACACTAGCAATTTTTAGATGTGTTATTTAATTATAGGAAAGATTACTAAGACAGAAAGAATAAATAAACTACGATCAGATAGCTAAAGTTTTTAAGCTAAGAGTTTAAGATGTAGACAATATAATAATTTTACTAGCTGAAATTAATAATATGTATTTGAAATAGAGTTAGTGATCTAGATTCCTAAAAAGGGGCTTTGGCAGATAATATTAACTATCCGCCAGCCCCTTTTACTTATTTGTATTCAAATTTTAAAAATCTATTTGAAAGATATAAAAATAATCCTACTTCTCCCAGAGCAAATATAAGCAGTGTTAGAAGATCGTGTGGATTTATAAATCTAAAGTTGTTGGATTCAATTGCTAAAAAGCTTAATCCTATTATTTTAAGTGACTTATAAGCTGTTCCAAAAGCTATTATAGTAAAGATACTAGATAAGAAGACTATTATCCCAAAAGATTTTATCCTTATAGCTAAGGCTCCAAATATGACAATAATGGGAAGGGCTAATAGTATACTCATAGCTATATAATAAAAATATATAGAAAAATTAATTGAGGCAAATCCTCCTATAAATTTCCCAGCTAGATAGAAAAGAGCTAGGAAATATATTTGACACAGGCTAATTATAATAAAAGCTAGGATTATTTTGCTTATTATAAAGGATATATTTTTCTTTGGGCTTAGTCTTATAAACTTAAGTCCAGCCTTATGCTCCACTGACCACAAGCTTGCTATTATAATTGCAATTAGCGGTATATAGAAAAAAGTAAAGTAAAAAAGACTAACTTGAGTCCGCAAACTTTGCCATTCATTTGTCAAGGTCATTCTGTTTCCCATATAGTTTATAAGACCAAATGCATTTGCCAGTAAGGGAATTATCAAGCTTACTAGTAAAATATTTATAAACTTTATTTTCTTCAATTCTAATTTTAACATTTTTCCTCCTCGTATATTATAGTTGTAGTAATAAATACTATATTTTGTTCTCTATCCCACTTTCTTATGGGATAATAATTGTATAGATAGAGGTCGTAGC
>QWCJ01000656.1_pt1 | contig 10911 bp, 13 predicted proteins | sample 1972501 | NCBI WGS metagenome assembly QWCJ01 (sample SAMN09866711, study PRJNA288562) | Human vaginal metagenome isolate term2_vaginal, whole genome shotgun... | isolation source: vagina | host: Homo sapiens | place: USA: California
CATGGTTATATTTATTATATTGCGAAAACAAAGATAACCAAAAGGGCTGATACCTCGTGAGATGTGTCAGCCCTAATTTATTTTGTTTGAAAAAGTTTTTTCGGGCAAATGCAAGAAAAAGGTGGATTTATGTAGATTGATGGTAAGTGATTGAGGATATGAGAGAAACACGGATTTTTGCCGTAAACTGCTTCGGTAGGAAAAGTGCAGAAAACGTGGATTTATGCAGAAGATGCGTTACCAAATCGTTATCCAAATACAAGCAAACGATGACAGGTAACAGAAAGCAATAAGCACAATGGTAACGGCATCTGTCATTGCGGTGTTTATGCGCTGAATAACAATGCTTTGCATAACTATAAACGCTTCAAAACTGGGTAACTTTGCCCATAAAACAGAAGCGTATGCAGAAAGACAAAATGAAGGTGTTGCTCTACCTCAAAAAGAGCGGTTTGGATAAGTCGAGACAAGCTCCAATTATGGGGCGAATAACCTACAATCGCACGATGGCTCAGTTTAGCAGTAAACTCTCTTGTAATCCTAAGTTGTGGAATACTCGAGAGAGCCGCCTAAACGGCAAAAGTCGTGAAGCAGTAACTACCAATGCAAAGTTGGAGCAGTTGCTCCTTTCCGTACAGAGAGCGTATCAAACTCTATGTGATAGAGGAATTGAGTTTTCTGCCAAAGAGATCAAGGAGCAATTTCAAGGCTCAATGCAGAACCGCACTACGTTCTTACAGCGATACGACCAAATGGTGGAAGAAGAGAAGAAACTTGTCGGGGTGGAGATTTCGAAACGCTGGCACTCGGTCTACTATATGATCAAGAAGCACCTGCAAGTCTTTATCCAAGAGCGATACCACACAAACGACATTACTTTTGGGCAATTAACCGAGGACTTCTTGGACGGCTTGCATCAATATAGTGTCGGTAGACATGGTCATTCTCAGAGTTACTATCGCAAGATGACTTTGGCTGTAAAGAAGGTATGCCGTTTGGCTTTTGGTGAAGGACTGATTGACCGCCCCCTCTTTGATCTTGTCAAAGTAAACCGAGGAGAGAGCAAACTGCCGAGAGCATTGGATAGGTCTTCTTTGGAGAAGATTCTGAATGTTCAATTAGAAGATTACGAGGTTGAATTGTCTCTTGCTCGCAATCTCTTCCTCTTTACATGCTATACAGGTACAGCCTTCTGTGATATGATGAACCTGAGCAAAGAGCATCTTGTGCAGGATGATGCAGGAGCAATGTGGCTGAAGTTTAGACGACAGAAGACTGATACCCTCTGTCGAGTAAAACTTCTTCCCCAAGCTATTGCATTGCTCGATACCTATCATTCGGATGAACGAGATAGATTGTTACCGACAATCACTTATGAGACCTACCGATTTTTGCTCAAAGCCTTACAACTGAAGGCTGGAATATCTATTCCCTTGACCGCACATGTCGGAAGGCACACCTTTGCCACCTTGATAACCTTAGAGAATGGAGTGCCGATTGAAACCGTGAGTAAAATGCTTGGACATAGCAAAATAGAGACTACTGAACGATATGCTCATGTAACACCCACAAAAGTATTTGAGGAGTTTGGTCGCTTTCTCTCTTTCACCGCAGATTTAACCCTTAGCCTTTAAGATTATGCGTAGCACATTCAATATCTTATTCTACATCAATCGTGGCAAACAGAGAACAGATGGCACTACAGCTATTCTTTGTCGTATTACGATAGACGGTTCAAAAGTAGTAATGTCCACAGGAGAAAGTATCTCTCCCAAAGATTGGAGCGTGAAGCGACAAGAGACGAATGACAAGAAACAGAATCAACGCTTGCAATCGTTTAGAGAGAAGATAGAGCAGGGATATAATGCATTGCTCTTACAATTTGGTGCAGTGAGTGTCGAGTTGCTTAAGAACCATCTACAAGGAGTTGGAGCAAATCCGAACACGCTACTTGCTCTTAGTCGAGAGGAATTGTCTATAGTTCAATCTACAAGAGCATTAAACACCTACCAAAGTTGCCGTTGCTACCATAGACAACTGGAATTGTTCGTAGAGAGTAAAGGAAAAGAAGATATTCCTCTTATGACCCTTACCATGGAGTTTTTCGATGATTATCGTATCCATCTCAAGCGAAAAGGCTATGCTTTATCGACAACGAAACAAACACTCTTTTGGCTAAGTCGGCTGATGTATAGGGCGGTAAGTCAGCAAACTATTCGCTACAATCCTTTTGAGGATGCAAAGTATGAGCGAGTAGAGCGGAAGATTCGCTGTTTGGGTAAGACAGATGTTGCTCGTATTTTGGCTATGCCCTTTCAAAACAAGGAAGCAGAGTTTGTGCGGAGGATATTCCTCTTCTCTGTATTCACAGGCTTGGCTTTTGCCGATGTGAGCAAGTTGCGGTACTGTGATATCAAGACAAACAATGCAGGGATACGTTATATCCGTCAGTACAGAAAGAAGACCGATGTAGAGAGCATTACGCCCCTGCACCCGATAGCCGAACAGATACTCTCGCTTTACCCATCAAAAGACAAGAAAGAAGACAGCACCATCTTTGCAACACCGCTGAGTAGAATACAGATAGGTATGCACCTCAAAGCTATTGGTTTGGCTTGTGGTATTCGGCAACCACTTTCCTTTCATGTTGGTCGCCATTCCTTCGGCACACTGACATTGGAAGCAGGAGTGCCAATTGAGAGCATCGCCAAGATGATGGGACATGCCTCCATTGCCAGCACACAGATCTATGCTCAAATTACTGATAGCAAGATCTCAAAGGACATGGACAGGCTGATACAACAAAGGAGATGATAAGACTAAACAAAAATGACTTACTTCGTTTTGCGGAGTAAGTTCTTACTATAACTAATATTGTGTGATGTCACCATTGAAGGCATATACTTTTTCCCACAATGGTCCTTTTGCTCCCATCGTGAAGGCGATATTGCTGCTTCGGATAGCCAATAATTCAGAATGGACTTGTAAACTTATTGCCATCATCAAATCAGGGGTAAGGCTGATAATTCCTCCTTCTCCTATTGGCATCCAAGTATAACCACGCCCTTTATAGGTTATCAATTTTGCCATTGGAACTACTCGCTCCCTTAGTTGGGTACAGTCTGTCAATATATGGCGTAGCTTTGAAGAGGAGAGAAGCGGATAGGTTGTTATACAGAAGCCTCCCGTAGTTTTACTTCCTGTAATCAGAATGATGTCTTCAACATCAGCAAGAGCATATTCATAGATAGCTTGTTCTGGTATTTGAATTGTCAAATCTTCCCGAATATGAGAAATTCCGAAAATAAACTTTCCTCCTTTGGTTATTTGTGGCATAATTCTTCTCTTTTGTAGCGAAATTCTGGTGTTATACGCATTTTAACGCCCTTCTTAAATCTCCGACATACTTGGCTTGCCAATATTTCAAATACATCTTCACGAATGGAGTCATAAACCATTTCTTAGGCTCGATGTATTCTGTAAAGTCAATCGTAGCTCTTTTTCCATTGCCACCGAAAATACCAACCCAATGACCTTTTATATTTTTATTCTCCATATCAAACTCCCAAATGCAGTAAGGTTCTTGTTTTGTTATTGTAAAAACAGTTCTGCATCCACCTTTCGTAATCTCTATAAATTGCGTGTCTGATACGACTTCTATTCTTTCAATATCACTTCTCCATGAGTAATTAGTAAGTGATGTTACAATTTCCCAAACTCTCTGCAAATCGCACGAAAATGAGGATTTAATGTTTGATGTTATAATCATAGAGTCTGTTTATTAGAAGTTCCTTTACTGAACATCTTCCAAATTAGAAAAATCTGGCGAACCATTTGTTTGTATCTTATACTCAAAAATAACTTCGTCATTTTCTTCCCCCCTTGTATCATCCTTGATTGAAAGAATTTTAGTTGCTGCATAGAAACCATTTGAATTTTGCCAAATCACAATCTCATTTATCTTTGGGCATCTTGATCGTGAAGAAGTATCAAAAATTCTAGCATCTTTGATTTCTCTAATATGTTCCAATCTCTTTGCAATTGCAACTGTATTAATACTGCTCGAGTCATTGTAGACATGGATATTTCGATCGCTTGCTTTGCTAAACTTAAGCTCAAATGCTAACTCCTCTTGCCCTATGAAATACTTTCCATCGTTATTTGAGTAATCAAATGCTACTTTACCGGAAATTGAAGGAGATACGTATTTTTCATTAGTTGGCAAGAATTTTTGTTGAGCAAAAGCCCTAATAACCTTAAACGGATTACCCCCAATTGGAGGAATCGGTAAAATAGGTTCATCTAAAAGATCTCGAAGTAATTCTTCATATTTAGTTTCATAAAGTTTTGGATCTTCAAAACTGATGTATTTTCTACTTCCCAAAAACGTTGGTGTTTTCCTATCAGAAGAATTGTTTACAATCAGTGGAATTACCCAATCAGTGCTTTGGTCTATAATAAGTTCAGAGGTCATTATTTGTTTCTCATATCCCGCTCCGCCTTTTCCCTCATTTGCCTTAGACAAATAACAATCAGAACAAATGCAAATTACTCTTTGAGATTTTGACAGACCTTGTTCCATAAACAACGCAAGGTCACTACCTAATCTCGTATTCCAAGCATCAAGAATAATGTCAACTCCATTTGAACGAAGTCTAGTTGCAAGCTGGATCACCCAGTTTCTATGTTCGTCACTATCGTGAGAATATGAAATGAAAACTCTCGGGGATATTTCGTTTAATTGTTTCATGTTTTTAACAGAATGCATTCATTGAATGTTAATTGAATAACTTACATTAAATAGTATCGTGGTATAAACTTCCATCAAATTCCTTATACATAGCACCTCGGTAGACTTCAATCAATTTTTGCTATAGCTCAAAATCATCGAATTTGATTGTTGGGATAGATTAGTTGCTAAAATTCCACTGCCCAATATACCTGGATTAGAGACTACAGAATCTTCTCTTATCGTATTCATAATCAATTCCGAAGTTGTATAATCGTTAATTCCTTCTTTCTCAAATCTCTCAGAGATATACTTATTGAGTTTATTTCTATCAATGGCACAGGCAGAGTTTGTTTCTACATATACCTGAGGTTTCTCAAATTGAATAGCCTCACAGAGAATAAGATGTTTTAGAACATCAGGCTGTTTGCCATAGTGAGTATAAGTGATCATAATTACTTAGTATAACTTGAATATTATCTGCAAAGATAGCCCTTTTTATCGACTATTAAATCCCTTATCGCCAATTATCAAGTTGATTTTTTCTGTTTACATAGTTTTCTTTCAGTATCCTATTGAGATCGGAGAGTCTATAGAGGATCTTGCCAGCAATTTGGGTGTAGGGGAAAATGCCTTTGTCCCGATAGTCCTGCAAGGTGCGTGGAGAAAGGAAAAGCCTTTCGCAGACCTCTCGCCCTGTGAGGTAGAGTTCGCCATCAAATAAAGGGCGATGTGTCTGAGCCGTGGTTCGCACACGCTTTGTAAGGTTTCTAATGCCCGAGATGAGCTGCTTCATCTCTGGTGTTTCTTTGTTGATCGTTTCAAACTCCATAGTTGTTTAGCATTTACAAGGGTTAGACTTCGATAGGAGAGCTTCCACGTCCTCACGTTTGTAGTAGCATTTATGCCCAATCTGAAGAAAGGGCAACACGGAAGTATCCCGATAATGTTGCAGTGTCCGCTTACTGATATTCAGTATTCGGCACACATCCCCATTATGCAATAGGTCGGGCAATTCGGCAGGTGGAGCAAAGTGCTCGTTGAAGCAGTCGGTGAGTTCCACGATACTCTCTTTCAGTTCCTCCCAAGTGGAGGTGTCAATGGCTGTAAATCTCATTTTGCGTTGTTGTTTTATTTGCGTGATTATTGATTTCTGACGCAAAATTAAGCAGTGGATTTCGATTTCCGAAGAGGTCGGGATAAGCAGGGAAGAAGAGGGAAACGGCAGGAAGTCCACGCATCATATCTCCCCTGTTTTTCCCTTTTCAAATCCTCTTGCATCGCTCTAAAAGTCATTTGTTCCTTACGAAAAGTGCAAAACTCTGCGAACCGTTGCAGACCTCACACATTCTCACCGTACTATCCGCACACTTATTTTGCCCCTTTTCCTCCATTGTTGAGCGAAAAGGGGCTTTCTCGTTGTGTCGTAGCAAAGAAAAGTGATGTACTTTGATGCAAGAACACCGCCGCCTTTGGCTCTGCGAAAAAGGCTGCCTAACTTGGCTTTGGTAATCGAGAACGTGCCAAATATCAAAACCAAGTAATAGAAAGCAATTCGCACAATGAAAAGAGAAAACTGCGACAACACCTCAAAGAACATCCAAATAGAGGAGTTCCTTTCGGAGCGATATGAGTTCCGTTACAATACCGTCTTAAACCGAGCCGAGTATTGCCAAAGAGGAACGGGGAACTATGTAGCGATAGACCGCTACTGCATCAATACGCTCAAACGAGCCTTGAATAAGGAAGCAGATGTACAGACCTCGTCCGAAAACCTATACAGCATCATAGAGAGCGACTTCTCCCCACAGGTCAATCCTGTACAAGCCTATTTTCATAGTTTGCCAGCAGTGGAACAAGGAGCAGTAACCGCTCTTGCCGACTGTGTGAGCGTAGCCAATCCCGAGAAATGGAGGGAATACCTTACCAAATGGTTGGTGGCAGTAGTCGCCAATGCGATGGATGACAAGCAGTGTTGTAACCATACTTGCCTTGTAATGACGGGTGAACAGGGAAAATTCAAGACCACATTCCTCGACCTTCTCTGTCCACCAGCTCTATCCGACTACCGCTATACGGGAAAGATATACCCACAGGAGAAAGATGTATTGAGCCTTATCGGTCAAAATCTCATCATCAACATCGACGACCAACTCAAAGCCCTCAATAAGCGAGACGAGAACGAGCTGAAGAACCTGATAACCTGCCCGCAGGTGAAGTACCGTATGCCTTACGAGAAGCATATCGTGGAACGACCGCACTTGGCAAGTTTCGTGGCATCGGTCAATGGAAACGACTTTCTCACCGACCCGACAGGAAGCCGACGTTTCCTACCTTTTGAGGTATTGGCGATAGATATAGACCGAGCCAAGACAATCCCGATGGATGCTGTGTATAGCGAAGCCAAGGCTCTACTAAAAAGTGGATTTCGCTATTGGTTCAACGATGAAGAGATTATCGAACTACATCATAACAGCGAAGCCTTCCAAGTCTATACGGCAGAAATGGAACTGTTGCTCCGCTACTTCACCTTTCCCTCGGATGCAGAGAAAGCCACCAAGCGATTCTATATGACCAATTCGGAGATAGTGGGGTATCTCTCCTGCTATACCCGACAGCAGCTCTCTGCCAAGCGGATGGGCGAAGCCTTGCGAAAGGCTGGTTATACAAGGGAGTGTCGCAGGGTAAACGGCAATCCCGTATATGTGTATGCCGTCCGCAAGATTCACCCTGAGCAACCGCCATAGCACTCTGTTGTTATCCCTCTCCTTTGCAATTCTTCTTTCTCTTTTCTTTCCTATTCTCCTTACTACATTACTACAAAGGATCATAATACGGTGAAAGAGAAAGGATTGCAGGAGGTATTCATATTGCGACACAGCTTACTACCATCTTGCTACGCTTCTACGGCAGAATGAATGGCTATACGGTGTAGAAGGAATAAGTAGAAAGATAAAATGGAGGGAAGTGTTACACTTTTCTCTTTCACTGTCAATCACTTATCCGAGTGTCGAAGGGTAGTAAGATAAAAAGAGGAAAACTCTAAAAAGAGAAAACAGAACAAACAATGAAATAACGAACAATGAATATGAATAACCCAAACCCAACAATAACAGCAATGAACAACGAATATTACGACTTACAAAGTATTAAGGGAATATCCATAGCGGATTACCTTCATGCTCGGGGCATACAGCCCGTCAAGCAATACGGAAGTTATGCCCTTTACAATGCACCCTATCGGGAAGACTATACCGCCAGTTTGAAAGTGGACTTTGCACGGAATCTCTGGTATGATTTCGGCTTGGGCAAAGGTGGCAGCATCATAGACCTTGTGATGTTGTTGCAAAGGTGCAATGCTCACGAAGCAATGAGCCATTTGGCAGGGAATGCTCTTTCCTTTCATCGTGCAACTCCTTCAAAGGAAGAAATATTAAAACAATCCCCAAGCACAAGGCGCATTCTAGGCATCAGTGAGGAACTACCCCCACACCTGCAACGCTATTTGCAGGAGGAGCGGAAGATTGACCTTTCGCTTGCCAAGCCCTATCTGCGCTCCGTGTGCTATGAGGTGGACGGAAGAACTTACACCGCCATAGGATTTCCCAATCGGACAGGAGGATATGAACTCAGGGACGGCAGACATTTCAAAGGGACAATCGCTCCGAAAGATATTTCCGTTATCGGTAGTGAGGAGGGTGCAAAAGACATCGCACACAACATTTTTGAGGGCTTTGTCGATTTCCTGTCCTTTCTCACGATGAAAGGAAAAGAAACCATCTCACCCTCCATCGTGCTGAACTCGGTCAGCAATCTTTCACGAGCTATTGCCTATCTTCACGAGAACGGCATTGACTCCGTTCGAGCTTTCCTTGACAACGACCAAGCAGGACGACAAGCCCTCCAGTTTTTACAATCGGCTGGTATCAAAGTAGAGGATATGAGCCGACATTATGGCAGATATAAAGACCTGAACGAGTATCACGTTTCTCGCCAGAAAGTGATGGAACAAAAACAGAAGGAACCGCAATCGGTCGTCAAGCGTGGATTTCGCAGATAAGGCAAAAGAGTGCAATTAAAACCAAGTATCAACTGGGTATCCTTAGGGACTAAAAGAGAACAAGAGGCAGACAGATAGCTTTGTTTCAAGAGCAATGGCAGTTTTCCCAACTGCAAGTTTCCTAAAAAGAAACTTAGCAACAAAGCTTCTGTGCATTCAGAGAATGCAAACACCTCAAAGGGGAGTTTCGGATTGGGCGGAGCGGCATTTAGAAGAAATGCCATAGCTCATTAGGGCATTTTCTTCACGCTCCACTCCGTTACCGCTAAAAAAGCCTTTCTGAGCCAAGGGACTCCGCCCCTTTGGATACCCCTTAAAACAATATTCAACTTATGGGCTACGCAGTATTACATATAGACAAAGCTCGTAGCAACGACTCGGCAATGACCGCACACATCGAGCGTACATTCGTGCCAAGTAATGTCGATGCAACTCGCACACACCTCAACCGTGAGTTGGTGCAATTCCCCGCAAATGTCACCAACCGCACGGAAGCCATAGAACACCGCATCGCCACAGCAAACATCTACCGTAAGGTGGCAGACAACCAAGTCAAGGCACTTCGCTTTATCCTCTCAGGGTCGCACGAGGATATGCTCAAACTTGAAAGCGATGGTCGCTTAGGAGAATGGTGCGACAGCACGATGCAGTGGCTTTACACCACCTTTGGAAAGGAAAATGTAGTGGCAGCCACACTACACGCAGACGAGGAAACTCCGCATATTCACGCAACGGTAGTCCCCATCGTACAAGGGGAAAGACGGAAAGCCAAGACAGAAGCTGAGAATGGCAAGCGGAAGTACAAGACAAAGAAAGGCAAGGTACGACTTTGTGCAGATGATGTGCTTACCCCGAAGAAATTGGAGGAGTACCAAACCACATACGCAGAACAGATGAGGTCTTTCGGGTTGGAGAGAGGTATGTACGGCTCGGAAGCCAAGCACCGCACCAATATGGAGTATTACAAGGAACTGCTCAAAGAGACGAAACAGAAACAACTTGAGGAGGAAGAGTTAATCAAGAAAATCAAGGAGTTGGAGAAGCAGGCAGGGAAACTTCGTGTAAAGGGGACACTCTACTCGCTTTTTGGGAATACGGAACTTGACAAGGCAGAAAAACGCGTCGGAGAGTTGGAAAGGGAGATGGAGCAACAGAGGTTTCTTTCTGAAAAGGAGAATGCCGAAATCCGTAAGGAGGTTATACTCCTGCAAGATACCGTCAAAGCCAAAGACAAGACCATAGCTGAACAGCAAAAGGAAATCAAGGTGTATGAGGAAGAGCGAGGTTTTATCAAGCGATTCTTTCATAGCTTCTATCTCTTGCTTAATATTCGTTTGATGCTCCGCAAGATGGGATTTGATGATGATACCGTGGTGAAGATGCACCAAAAGCAGGTAGTTGTACGTGGTACTGCTGATGTATATTCAGGAATGTACAAACGTAACTTCACGGAGGAAAATGCGGAGCTACGCATCACGACCAACGAGAAGTGTCAGCCAATTCTTACCATCAATGGACTATCCGTTCCTGATTGGTGCGAGCAGAAGTGGCAACAGCTCATTCACCGAAACCGCTCACAACGGCTATAATCGCCTTTTTCTTTCACTGACAAGAAGAAAAACACGAAATAACGCTCACTTTTCCACGCAAAGTGTTACCTTTGCAACTGAAATAGTGAGCGTTCTTTGGTTATACAAAGCAATGAACTTTCAAGCATATCGCTCATTTCTAAATCGTTACCTATACGACCTGCATTTAATCGCAGAACCTTGTACTTTAAGCACTTAGCCCCAAATCATATTTTTTTACCGGACAGCAATAGATTGTATTAAAACCATGAAAAACACCGCAGATGTAATATATCTTCCCGCTACCATTTTCTTTGACATACACGGCTGGTGCACTGTAAGCATCGCCAGCAAGGTACAATCGTTCCACATTCTGCTGGGCGTCTATCTCATAACAGTTGTCGAGATAGTATCGTGTCAATAAAGGAGTAGAACCTTTCGCAATGTTCATTTTCACGGGTCAGTCGTAAAACCCAGTTGCACCCCTCCCTCTCATGCACATAATTTCATAAGCCTGTAAAGGAAGAAAGGAATATCCGTTACTCCCCTGAACT